>Ga0080064_1006606_pt1 | contig 12391 bp, 10 predicted proteins | sample Subgrocontami54m_FD_69260 | JGI IMG/M metagenome (GOLD analysis project Ga0080064, IMG submission 69260) | Subsurface groundwater microbial communities from S. Glens Falls, New York, USA - GMW46 contaminated, 5.4 m (SPADES assembly) (version 2) ...
CTTTGGAAACCAAATCGAAAGAGCTCACGAAATATTGATGGACCCTCCTGATCGAGGGTCCCATGAAAAAACTTCTGCTGATCGTTTGCCTCGGAGTCCTGCTGCCCATACCCGCGCAAGCGACCAAAGCGCGCTTCTCGACCGAAACACTGTGCGAGATCCTGCAGCCGTGCCAGCCGCCGGCGCAATATGCGCGCGGAGCCTATTTGGCGAAGCCCGTCGTGCAACATGTCACACTACGCCAGCTTCAGGCGATCTGCGGCGGCGGTTACGCGGCCTTTCTCGGCGACAAGGTGAAACAACGGCCAGTCTCGGTGCAGGCGGCGCTGGCGTCCGGCGATGCCGCCGACCTCGGCATTCTCGGCTGCACCGATCTCAATGCGGCGTCCTGCATTGTGAGCGTGCCGAGCGACGTGAGGGCGCAACTTCCGGATCTCTACCGCCTGATCCTGGCGCATGAGCTCGCGCACTGCCGCGGCTGGGTGCATGCGCGGTATTGATTAATTGGACTGCATTTCCTTGACGGCTAAGTTTCCATCGATTTCTTTGATTCTGTTTATTGCTGCATCTAAATCGAGACGAGATATCTCTAAATCGCGGAATCGATCGGTACTGTTGTTTCTGTATCCCTCTAAGTGCCCATCGACAAAACGCAGAAAGACGCGAGGATTTTGTGCATTTATTCGCTCCACGCGCGTCGATGGAGGACGCTTGCCGAATAACGTAGCCGTGGCCAGAATGTGAAATGCATAATATTGGATAATACCGTTATCTGTGCCGTCAAATCCTTCCGCTGATTTTGAGAATTGCCCCCCTCGGGTTTCTTCGTATGCGATCCTTGCGGCCTCTTTGAGCGGAAGCTCTAGCGGCTCGGCAATTTCTCCAAGCAATTTTGCTATGAGATACCTTCCCGAGGTCTGTAATTCTTGTTGAAGGTGGCTGAACTCAGCAGCATTGAGGAAAACTTCTTCTTTTGCACCAAGCCGATGGCAGCGGTTCAGAAATTCGCGACGGATTTGATCCACGCGAACGTCTGTCCATATAGGATGTGCAGAACTCTGTAGGTTTTCATGATGTTGTAAAAATGCATCGCCGTTTGGTAGCGGAAATCGGAAGTCATATCTTCCTGCGCTCTCTCTCATCGCATTGATGATACCCGCTAATTCCTTACTCTTGTCGTCCACAAGACTTTGCCGTGGTTTCCGAGTTGGATCGTTTTGCTTTTCCTGCAAACGCCTTTGTTTGATGTGTTCTGCTTGTGCGCGGATAAGTTCGGTATCTGGAGCGACCGCGGAGCTGTTCTCCGTTGCATTGGTCCGTACAAACTCCCGCCTGAGATAAGCAAGAAGCAGGATTACCACTGCGATGGCGGCTAAAAGCGGAATGGCGATTGCAGCGAATCCTGCAATCACAGTCGCTTGCGACACGCCGTAGCGTTGCTCTAGTTCTTGAACAAGCCAAGCATAAATTAGGCTGTCGAATATGACTTTGCCAAAATACGTGAGCGCTCCAACTGCGAGCACCATTGCAATCGGAAAGCTGTCGGAAGTTTTGCGCATGCTGCCATGTCCCCGGACGCTCCCCGTTCTATCGGGGTCAATGAGAGGATAAAACTCCGTTTCCCGTTCCCCCGTAAAACATCTTCCCCCTTGACTCCCGGAACATTACGTGAACTATGTTCCCTCTTCGTTCTTTAGAGGGAGCAAGAAAATGTTTCGGGCGCTTGTAGAAGAAGCCGCGGCTTTGGCCAGTATTACGCTGTTTTTGGGCACCGTAGCCATCTGGACCCAGCTTTTTGCCGGTTACTGAATACCGTCGCGGCTCTTAGAGCTTGGATAGGCTGTACGCGGCCCCCGCCCTGGGGAAAACCGGCATGAATGCCGCCTGCCGCGCCTTGGCGGTGGACACGACTCGGGCTGATCCCCACCATCGCTCGCAATGAAAAATCGCGCGGACAAAAACGCCGACGGGCCGGGCTTCGTGCATCTGCACGTCCATTCGTCCTATTCGCTGCTGGAAGGCGCGCTGCCCATCGCCAAGCTCGCCGATCTGGCGAAATCCGATCATCAGCCGGCGCTTGCGCTCACCGACACCGACAACATGTTCGGGGCGCTGGAATTTTCCGAGAAGATGGCCGCGGGCGGCATCCAGCCTATCGTCGGCTGCGCGCTCGCTATCGATTTCGGCGACCACGAACAGACCGCGCGCAACGGCCACCAGAGTTTCATCCCGCAGCGCATTGTCCTGCTCGCCGCGCGCGACGCCGGCTACCGCAGCCTGATGCGGCTCAACTCCCGCGCCTTCCTGGAAACGCCGCCGAACGAGCCGCCGCACATAAAGCTCGCCTGGCTCGAGGGCGAAACCGAAGGCGTGATCGCGCTCACCGGCGGCCCCGGCGGGCCGATCGATGCAGCCATCGTGGCGGGGCAGAGCAGCCAGGCGGCCGCGCGGCTCGACGCGCTCACGCGGCTGTTCGGCGACCGCCTCTATGTGGAATTGCAGCGTCACGGCATGGCGGCGGAAAAACTCGCCGAGCCCGCGCTGCTCGACCTCGCCTATGGGCGCAACATCCCGCTCGCCGCCACCAACGAGCCGTTCTTCGCCAAGCAGGAAGATTACGAAGCGCATGACGCGCTCATTTGCATCGCCGAAGGCCGCTTGCTGGTGGAAACCGACCGCCGCCAGCTCACGCCCGAGCATCGCTTCAAGAGCCGCGCCGAAATGGCCGCGCTGTTCGCCGATCTGCCGGAGGCGCTCGCGTCCACGGTGGAGATCGCGCGGCGTTGCGCGTTCCGCCCGCGCACCCATGCGCCGATCCTGCCGCGCTTTTCCGTCGGCGACGGCGGCAAGGCAGTGGATGAAGCCGCCGAGTTGCGCCGCCGCGCGGAAGCAGGCCTCGCGCAGCGCGTCGCCGATTATGGTTTGGCCCCGGGCCGGCGCATCGAGGAATATCGCGAGCGGCTGGCCTTCGAGCTTGGCGTCATTGAGGGCATGAAATATCCCGGCTACTTCCTCATCGTCGCCGACTTCATCCAATGGGCGAAAGCGCATGGCATTCCGGTGGGGCCGGGGCGCGGCTCGGGCGCGGGTTCGCTCGTCGCCTATGCGCTCACCATCACCGATCTCGATCCGATCCGCTTTGGGCTTTTGTTCGAGCGTTTCCTCAATCCCGAGCGCGTGTCGATGCCGGACTTCGACATCGATTTCTGCCAGGACCGGCGCGACGAGGTGATCCGCTATGTGCAGGGGCGCTACGGCCGCGAGCAGGTGGCGCAGATCATCACGTTTGGCACCTTGCAGGCGCGCGGCGTGCTGCGCGACGTCGGGCGCGTGCTGCAGATGCCTTATGGCCAGGTGGACAAGCTGTGCAAGCTGGTGCCGCAGAACCCCGCCAATCCGGTGTCGCTCGCGCGCGCCATCCAGGACGAGCCGAAGCTGCAGGCGGCGGCGGACGATCCGGTGGTCAAGCGCGCCTTCGATATAGCGAAGAAGCTCGAAGGGCTGCACCGCCATGCCTCCACGCATGCCGCCGGCATCGTGATTGGCGACCGGCCGCTCGCCGAGCTTGTGCCGCTCTATCGCGATCCGAAATCCGACATGCCGGTGATTCAATTCAACATGAAATGGGTCGAGCCGGCGGGGCTGGTGAAGTTCGACTTCCTCGGCCTGAAGACGCTCACCGTGCTCGATACCGCGGTGAAGCTGGTGCGCCGGCGCGGCATCGAGATCGACCTCTCGCGCATACCGCTCGACGACAAGAAAACCTACGACATGCTGGCGGGCGGCGAGACGGTGGGCGTGTTCCAGGTGGAAAGTCAGGGCATGCGGCGAGCGCTTGTCGACATGCGGCCCGACCGTTTCGAAGACCTGATCGTGCTGGTGGCGCTCTATCGCCCCGGTCCGATGGCGAACATCCCGACCTATTGCGCGCGCAAGCTCGGGCGCGAGCGCATCGAATACCTGCATCCCAAGCTCGAACCTATTCTCGCGCCGACCTACGGCATCATCACCTATCAGGAACAGGTGCAGCAGATCGCGCGCGATCTCGCCGGCTACAGTCTCGGCGCCGCCGACATTCTGCGCCGCGCCATGGGCAAGAAAGACAGAAAGGAGATGGCGTCGCAGCGCGGCGCTTTCATCTCCGGCGCGGTCGAACGTGGCGTTGGCCGCGGCGACGCCGAGATGATCTTCGAGGCTTGCGCGAAATTCGCCGAATACGGCTTCAACAAGTCGCATTCCGCGCCTTATGCGCTGCTCAGCTATCAGACCGCCTATATGAAGGCGAATTATCCGGTGGAATTTCTCGCGGCGTCGATGACGCTCGACATGGGCAATACCGACAAGCTCGCGGAATTCCGCGCCGAGGCGGTGCGTCTCGGCATCAAGGTCGAGCCGCCGTCGATCAACCGCTCGGGTCTCGCCTTCGAGGTGGATGGCGGCACTATTCTCTATGCGCTCGGCGCGCTGAAGGGCGTCGGCGCGCAGGCGGTGGAGGCGATTGCCGCCGCGCGCGGCGAGCACCCCTTCGCCGATCTCGCGGATTTTGCCTCCCGCATGAATCCGCGCGCGGTCAACAAGCGCGTGCTGGAAAGCCTGGCCTCGGCCGGCGCTTTCGAGGCGCTTGAGCCGAGCCGCGCGCGCGCCTTTGCCGCCGTGGACGCAATGATGGCGGCGAGCCAACGCGCGCATGACGGCGCCGCGCGGGGACAGAGCGAATTGTTCGGCGGCGGCAAAGCCGCGCGCGAGCCGCTGGCTATAGCGCCGGTGGAAGCCTGGCTGCCGGCGGATCTGCTGCAAAAGGAATACGAGGCCGTCGGCTTTTTCCTCACCGGCCACCCGCTCGACGATTACGCCGCCACGCTCAAGCGCATGCGCGTGCAGGCCTGGGCGGAATTCTCCCGCGCGGTGAAGGCGGGGGCGACGGCGGGGCGCTTGGCCGCCACCGTCGTTTCGCGCACGGAGCGGCGGACACGGACCGGCAGCAAGATGGGGATCGTCGGCCTGTCCGATCCCACCGGCCACTATGAAGCTGTGCTGTTCTCCGAGGGCCTGGCGCAATACCGCGACCTGCTGGAGCCGGGCACCGCGGTGCTGCTGTTTCTCTCGGCGGAGATGCAGGGCGACGAAGTGCGCGCCCGCATCCAGTCGGTCGAGCCGCTGGAGCAGGCCGCGGCCAAGCTGCAAAAAGGCCTGCGCGTGTTCCTGGATAATGCCGCGCCGATCGAAGGCATCGCCAAACGGCTCGACGGCACCCAGGCCGGACCTGCCCGATCTGCGCAGGATAAGTCCGATGGCGAGGTCAGCTTCGTGCTGAAGCTCCAGGAGGGCACGGAAGTAGAGGTGAAGCTTCCCGGCCGATTCAAGGTTTCACCGCAGATCGCAGGCGCCATCAAGGCCGTGCCCGGCGTGGTGCAGGTGGAAATGCTCTAGGACACGCTGGAATGCCGTTCTGGCGCGCGCCTTGCGCCCGCCGCACCCTGCCGCTATATACGCGCCATCTCACACGCGGACCTTGGCTTTAGGCCCCGACAATGGGTCAAAAAGGCCGTCCGGTGCCCCCAACGGGGCTCACGGGTTCGCGGCGGATCAACCGGAGAATAAACGAATGGCGCTTCCCGATTTTTCGATGCGTCAGCTCTTGGAAGCTGGCGTGCATTTCGGTCATCAATCCCACCGCTGGAACCCGAAGATGGGTGACTACATCTTCGGCACCCGCAACAACATTCATATCATCGACCTGGCGCAGACTGTGCCGCTGCTGCATCGCGCGTTGCAGGCGGTGAGCGAAACCGTCGCCAAGGGCGGCCGCATCCTGTTCGTCGGCACCAAGCGGCAGGCGCAGGACGCGATCGCGGAGGCCGCGAAAAAGTCCGCGCAGTATTACGTCAATTCGCGCTGGCTCGGCGGCACGCTGACCAACTGGAAGACGATCTCGCAGTCGATCTCGCGGCTGAAAAAACTCGACGAGATGCTCACCGCCGGCACCGCCGTCGGTTACACCAAGAAGGAGCGTCTCGATCTGCAGCGCGAGCGCGACAAGCTTGATCGCACGCTCGGCGGTATTCGCGACATGGGCGGCTTGCCCGATCTGCTGTTCGTGCTCGACACTAACAAGGAAGACATCGCAATCAAGGAAGCGCGGCGGCTCGGGATTCCGGTTGCCGCGGTGGTCGACACCAATTGCGATCCCGACGGCATTACCTATGTGGTGCCGGGCAATGACGACGCCAGCCGCGCCATCGCGCTCTATTGCGACCTCGTCGCCAAGGCGTCGATCGACGGCATTTCCCGCAACCAGGGTGAAATGGGCGTCGATATCGGCGCCGCGGCAAAGCCCGTTGTGGAGGAGCTGCCACCCGCGAACGAGGGTCTTGGTTTCGAGGCGCTGCCCGGTCCGCGCGGCGTCGCCGACGACCTGAAGAAACTCACCGGCGTGTCGCCCGCGATCGAAAAGCAGCTCAACGATCTTGGCATCTTCCACTACTGGCAGATTGCCGAGCTCAACCCGACGGCCGCGCACAACGTGGGCGAGGAAGTAGGTCTGCCCGGCCGCGTGGAAGGCTGGATCGCGCAAGCCAAGGCATTCACGGCGGAGTAAGGCGCGCCGCCGGCGTGCAGTAACGGAAATAGACGATGGCAAATATCTCGGCTCAGGCGGTCAAGGAGCTTCGCGAGACGACCGGCGCGGGCATGATGGACTGCAAGACGGCGCTGGGTGAAACCAGCGGTGACATGCAGGCTGCAATCGATTGGCTGCGCAAGAAGGGCCTCGCCAAGGCGGCGAAGAAGGCCGGCCGTGTCGCCGCCGAAGGTCTGATCGGCGTCGCGCTGCAGGGGACCAAGGGCGTCGTTGTCGAGGTGAATTCGGAAACCGACTTCGTCGCGCGCAACGACTTGTTCCAAGGCCTGGTCAAGATGATTGCGCAAGTCGCTCTCAGCGCGGGCACTGACGTCGAGATCATCAAAGCCGCGAAAGTTGGTTCCATCACCGTTACTGAGGCCATCGCCGACACCATTGCCAAGATCGGCGAGAACATGACGCTGCGCCGCGCGGCCGCGCTTTCCGTGAGCAAGGGCGTGATTGCGAGCTATGTCCACAATTCGGTGACCGACGGTCTCGGCAAGATCGGCGTTCTGGTCGCGCTCGAGTCCTCCGGCAAGACCGATGAATTGGCCACGCTCGGCCGCATGATCGCCATGCATGTTGCCGCCGCCAATCCACTGGCGGTCGATGCGTCGGGCCTCGATCCCGCCGTGGTCGCGCGCGAAAAAGGCGTGCTGGGCGAAAAGGCCAAGGCGCAGGGCAAGCCGGCGAATGTGGTGGAAAAGATCGTCGAGTCCGGCCTGAAGACTTATTACAAGGAAGTCTGTTTGCTTGAGCAGGCCTATATCCACGATCCGAGCAAGAGCGTCGCCCAGGCGCTCAAGGAAGCGGAAGGCCGCGTCGGCGCACCCATCAAGATCAACGGTTTCGTGCGTTATGCGCTGGGCGAAGGTATAGAGAAGCAGGAATCGGACTTTGCCGCCGAAGTGGCGGCCGCCGCGGGCAAGGGCTGACCGGTCGTCCGTTTTGGACGACCCAGGGGCCGCGGCGACACGGGACGGAGCGACCGCAAACATGGGCGAGCCGATCTACCGTCGCGTCATCGTCAAGCTCTCCGGTGAGGCCCTGACGGGGCCGGAAGGCTTTGGCATCCACCAACCCACCGTCGATCGCATCGCCGCCGATCTGGTCGCCACCGCCGCCCTCGGCGTGGAGCTTGGCGTGGTTGTCGGCGGCGGCAACATCTTTCGCGGCGTCGAGGTTTCGTCCCGCGGAGTTTCGCGCCCGACCGGCGACACCATGGGCATGCTGGCGACGGTCATGAATTGCCTCGTGCTGGAAGCCGCCGTCGAACGCCAGGGCAAGGCGGCGCGCACGTTGTCGGCGCTGGCCATGCCGGAAGTATGCGAGCTTTATACCCGAGCGCGTGCGCTTAAAATGCTCGCCAAAAAGCAGATCGTTTTTCTGGCCGGCGGCACGGGCAACCCGTATTTCACGACCGATACGACGGCGGTGCTGCGCGCGGCCGAACTGGGCTGTGAGGCGGTCTTAAAGGCGACCAATGTGGACGGCGTCTACAGCGCCGACCCGAAGAAAGACCCGAAAGCGCAGCGTTACGAGCGCCTCAGCCATGGGGAAGCGATCGAGCGGGATCTCAAGGTGATGGATTCCACCGCTTTCACGCTTGCCCGGGAAAACCGTATGCCTATCATCGTCTTCTCGGTCCGCGAGGCGGGGGCAATCGCAGACGTATTGCGCGGGAAGGCGCGCGCGACCATCGTCGGCGACTGACGGCCGGCAGTGGCCCGCGCGCGAGATGGGATGATCGGCGGCGCTATTGTCTTGATATGACGAAGCTGTTTCGAGGGGTGCCATGACGTCCGCAACAACGCATGATTTGAATGAAATAAAGCGCCGCATGCAGGGCGCGCTACAGGTTTTGAAACAGGAGTTGAGCGGGCTGCGCACGGGCCGCGCATCCGCGAGCATGCTCGATCCGGTGCAGGTCGATGCTTATGGCACGCATATGCCGCTCAACCAGCTTGCCACCGTGAGCGTTCCCGAGCCGCGCCTTCTCAGCGTCCAGGTCTGGGATCGCTCGATGGTGCATGCGGTGGAAAAAGCCATCGTCAACGCTAACCTGGGATTGAGTCCGGCGACGGAAGGCCAAGTCCTGCGCCTGCGCATTCCGGAGTTGAACGAGGAACGGCGCAAGGAATTGGTCAAGGTTGCGCATAAATATGCGGAAGCCGCGCGCGTCGCGGTACGCCATGTGCGGCGCGACGGTCTCGACGTGCTGAAGAAGCTGGAGAAGGACCACAAGATTAGCAAAGACGATCACGATCGCGATGCCGAGCAGGTGCAAAAAGCGACCGATCAGTCGATCTCCGAGATCGATCACATGCTCGCCGCAAAGGAAAAAGAAGTTTTGACCATCTAAGGAGTTGGGTCTAGCGCCCGCAATGCCTATGGCAAAGGTCGACGTGCCCGCCACTGCTTCCGGTGCCGAATTCGAGGTGCCGCGCCATGTCGCCATCATCATGGATGGCAACGGGAGATGGGCGGCTGCGCGCGGTTTGCCGCGCACGGAAGGTCATCGCCGTGGCGTCGAAGCCTTGCGCCGCACGGTGCGTGCCGCGGGCGAAATGGGCGTCCAAATACTAACGATCTTTTCCTTCAGTTCCGAGAATTGGTCGCGGCCACCCGCGGAAATCCGCGATCTGATGGGACTGTTGCGCCGTTTCATCCGGCACGATCTCGCCGACCTGCATCGCAACAATGTGCGCGTGCGCGTGATCGGCGAGCGGGAAGGGCTGGCGCCTGACATTCTTCGGCTGTTGGAAGAGGCCGAGGAGCTTACGCGCGACAATGATGGGCTTACCTTGGTCGTTGCCTTCAATTACGGCGCGCGCCAGGAAATCGCCCGTGCCGCGCAGCGTGTCGCCAAGGAGGTGGCGGAAGGCCGGTTGCCGGTTGAGGGGATAACGGCCGAGATGCTGGGTCAAAACCTCGACGCCGCCGATCTGCCAGATCCCGACCTCATCATCCGCACCAGCGGCGAGCAGCGGCTTTCTAATTTTCTGTTGTGGCAAGCGGCCTATAGCGAACTCGTTTTCGTTCCCACTTACTGGCCGGACTTCGACCGGGCGACGCTGGAAGGCGCGATCGCCGAATACCGCCGGCGCGAGCGCCGTTTTGGCGGACTCGTCGCGCGGACCGGGTCGTAACGTGTTGGGAGTGGAGCCCGCGCCAGCAGCCGACAACAAACAGCGCGGGGGAACCGCGGGAGGCAATGAGCTTGCGATCCGCATCCTCTCCACCTTTGTGCTGGCGCCGCTGGCTATCGCAGCCGCCTATGCCGGCAGCTGGATATTTGGGGTCTTTTGGCTGATCGGCGCGCTCGGCGTCTGGTGGGAATGGAACGCCCTGGTTTCCGGCGTGGGCAACCGCCTGCTTTTCATTCTCGGCGCGACCTCGCTCATTCTCGCGCTGGTCATCGCGGAAATGGGCATGACGCGCACACCGATGCTCATTATTGCTCTCGGCGCGCTCGGCGCGGGCGTGTTCGCGACCGCAGACCGGCGCATTTGGACTGCGGGCGGACTTATCTATGCCGGCGCGATGCTTACCGGAGCGATTGCGCTGCGGCGTGACGTGGAGCTTGGTCTCGCCGCCTCGCTGTTTTTGTTTGCTATCGTATGGGCAACAGACACGCTCGCGTATTTCGCCGGCCGCGCTTTCGGCGGCCCCAAGCTCGCTCCGAAGATTAGCCCCAACAAAACCTGGTCGGGCGCTATCGGCGGTGCGGCCGGAGCGATCTTTGCGGGGATCGTCGTGGCGAAGCTCGCGGGTCTGCAGAATCTTGCAGCCATCGGCATCGTTGCTTTGCTCCTTTCCATTGTCGCCCAGGCCGGAGACCTATTCGAATCCGCCATGAAGCGCCGCTTTGGCAAGAAGGACGCAAGCCGCCTGATACCGGGTCACGGCGGATTCATGGATCGGCTGGATGGTTTTGTGGCGGCGGTGATCGCAGCCGCGCTTTTCGGAATTGCGCGCGACGGCTTAGACGCGGCCGCGCAAGGGTTACTGTTATGGTGAGGCCATGACTGCTCCGCTTGCCCGAAAGCAAAGCTCGTCCGCGCCATCTGCGCGCAGCGTGACGTTGCTCGGCGCTACTGGATCGATCGGGGCCAGCACGATTGACCTGCTCAAGCGCGAGCGCGGCCGTTACCGCGTCGAGGCGGTGACGGCCAACCGCAATGCCGCGTTGCTTGCGCAGCTCGCGCGCGACTTGGGTGCGCGTTACGCGGCAGTTGCCGATCCGCAGGCCTATCGGGAATTGAAGGAAGCCTTGGCAGGGTCCGGCATCGATGCGGGCGCCGGCGAAAGCGGACTGATGGAAGCCGCGCAACGGCCCGCCGATTGGGTCATGGCCGCGATCAGCGGAGCGACCGGCTTGCGCCCGACGCTCGCGGCGGCCGAACGCGGCGCCACGGTCGCGCTCGCCAATAAGGAATGTCTGGTTTGCGCGGGCGCGCTGTTCATGCGCCGCGCCGCAGCTGCGGGCGCCGCCATCTTGCCCGTGGATTCCGAGCACAACGCGATTTTCCAGGCACTGGGCGCCGGACGGCGCGAGGATGTGCGCCGGATCGTGCTCACCGCCTCGGGCGGACCGTTCCGTACCTGGTCGGCCGCTGCCATCAAGGCGGCGACACCCGAGCAAGCCTCGCGTCATCCGAATTGGTCGATGGGGGTCAAGATCACCATCGACTCCGCAACCTTGATGAATAAAGGGCTCGAGTTGATCGAAGCGCATCATTTGTTCGCGCTCGCGCCCTCCGAAATCGACGTGCTCGTGCATCCGCAATCGATCGTGCATGGACTGGTGGAATTTCGCGACGGATCGATGATCGCGCAATTCGGCGCGCCCGACATGCGCATCCCCATCGCGCATTGTCTGGCTTGGCCGGCGCGTATCCAGGGTCCGGCCGCCCGGCTCGATCTGGCCCGGCTCGCGACCCTGAGCTTCGAGGAGCCTGATCCAGCCCGCTTTCCGGCGCTTGCGGTGGCCCGCCGCGCGCTGGAAACCGGCGGTGCCGCGCCCACCATTCTCAATGCCGCCAATGAAGTGGCGGTCCGCGAATTTGTGGCGCATCGGCTGGGATTTGCCGCCATTCCGGCCCTGGTCGAGGCTACCCTTGAGGCCGCGGCCCGGCGCGGCATCGACGTGGAACCGGGCAGCATCGAAGATGCCGTTGCCATCGACGAAGCCTCCCGGGCCATGGCTGCCGGCCTTCTGCCCGAAATTGCCGCAAAGGCGTCCTAGGTAAAAAGTAAGCAATAACGTGCCACACCAGCTTTGGCAGACGAGGTGCAAATGGGATTTTTGAACCAATTTGGGATTTGGGGCGGAGGCTGGACAGGTTGGATTGTTCCGTTTCTGTTTGGGCTGAGCATCGTCGTCTTTTTCCATGAACTCGGTCATTTTCTCGTTGCGCGCTGGGTGGGGGTGCGGGTTCTGGTATTTTCCGTCGGCTTCGGGCCCGAACTTGTAGGTTTCAACGACCGCCACGGAACCCGGTGGAAGATTTCCGCCATTCCGCTTGGCGGCTACGTCAAATTTTTTGGCGACGACAATGCCGCTAGCGTTCCCGATCAGGCGAACCTCGCGGGCATGAGCGAGGCCGAGCGCGGGCAGAGCTTTTTTCACAAGCCGGTGGGCCGCCGCGCGGCGGTCGTGGCGGCGGGGCCGCTCGCCAATTTCCTTTTAGCTATCGTGATTTTTGCCGGAATCTTCATGTTTTACGGCCAGCCCGCGACCAGTGCGCGGGTCGATGCCATACAGCC
>Ga0080064_1006608_pt1 | contig 12373 bp, 9 predicted proteins | sample Subgrocontami54m_FD_69260 | JGI IMG/M metagenome (GOLD analysis project Ga0080064, IMG submission 69260) | Subsurface groundwater microbial communities from S. Glens Falls, New York, USA - GMW46 contaminated, 5.4 m (SPADES assembly) (version 2) ...
CCCCGGGCCCCGGGGGCCCCCCCCCGCCCCCCCCCCCCCCCCCACCCCCCCCACGGGACCCCCCACCCCCGGCCCGCCCGCCGGCTGCGCCCCAGCGCCCCCCCCCCGCCGCGGCGGCCGAGAGCAAGCCCGCGGCCGAACCCGATCGCGCCGCCGCCTACTACCACTACTCATTGGCCCACGTGTACGAGGAGCTGGCCACGGTCTACGGGCGCTCCGAGTTTGTCAGCAAAGCCATTGACGAATACCGCGCGGCGCTGGCCGCCGATCCCGGCTCCGAGTACCTCAACTCCCAGCTAGCCGAGCTCTACGCCAAGACCGGCCGCATCCGCGACGCGGTGCTGGAGGCGCAGGAGATCCTCAAGCGCGATCCCAACAACCTGGAGGCCCATCGCCTGCTGGGCCGCGTCTACCTGCGCTCCCTCGGCGACCTGCAGTCCGGGCAGTCGCAGTCGGTGCTCAAGCTCACCATCGAACAGTTCGAGGCCCTGGCCCGGCTGGAGCCCAAGAACGTCGAGAACCACCTGCTGCTCGGCCGTCTCTACCGGCTGAACAACGACCTGCTCAAAGCCGAGGCCGCCTTCAAGAAAGCGGTGGAGGTGCAGCCGGACGCCGAGGAGGCGGTCACCAGCCTGGCCTATCTCTACAACGACGAGGGCGACTCCACGCGCGCCATCGCGGTGCTGGAGTCGGTGCCCGAGGCAGCGCGCTCCGCCAAGATCTACTCCGCGCTGGGCTACACCCAGGAGCAGCAGAAGAACTACAAGCTGGCCGTCGCCGCCTACCAGAAGGCGGTCGAACTGGATAAAGAAAACTTGGACGCGCTGCGCGGCCTGGCCCAGAACCTGGCCTTCGACAACCATCCGGAGGCGGCGCTGGAGCATTACAAAGCCATCTCCGAGGCCGACCCGCAGGACGCCCAAGCCTACCTGCGCATGGCCGACATTCACCGCCGCATGGGCAAGTTCGACTCCGCCGTTGAAAACCTGAAGAAAGCGGCGACGCTGGTCCCGGACTCGCTCGAGGTCGCCTACAACATCGCTCTGGTCTATGAGGCCCAGGGCAAGTACGAAGAAGTGGTCCCCGTCCTGCAGAAGCTGCTGGAGAAGACCGCCAAGCCAGAGGGCAGCTATTCCCCCGGCGATCGCGGCAACCGCTCCGTCTTCCTGGAGCGGCTGGGGACCGTCTATCGCACCGTGCACAAGACCCAGTCCGCCATCGAGACTTTCCAGAAGATGCTGGAACTGGGCGACGAGAACGCCTCCCGCGGCTATCAGCAGATGATCGAGACCTACCGCGACGCCAAGCAGTGGCCGCAGGCCACCTCGGTGGCCAAGGAGGCCGCCGCCAAGCTGCCCCAGGACCGCACCTTGCAGTTCATCCTCGCCGGCCAACTGGCCGACGGCTCCGAACCCGATGCCGCCCTCGCCCGGGTCCAGGCCATGCTCAAGGGCGGCCCCCAGGACCGCGAGGTCTACATCACCCTGGCCCAGATGAACAGCCGCCTCAAGCGCTGGAACGAAGCCGAAGAGGCGATCACGCAGGCCGGCAAGCTCTCCACCCGCGACGAAGAGAAGGAGTACGTCAACTTCATGCTGGCCTCCATGTACGAGCGCCAGAAGAAGTACGAGGCGGCCGAGGAGATGTTCAAGAAGATCCTCGCCGGCAATCCCAACAACGCCACCGTCCTCAACTACCTGGGTTATATGCTCGCCGATCGCGGGCTGCGCCTGGAGGAGGCGCTGGGACACGTGAAGAAGGCGGTGGAACTGGAGCCGCAGAACGGCGCCTACCTGGACTCCCTGGGCTGGGCCTACTTCAAGCTCGGCAACTACGACCTGGCCGAGGAGAACCTGCGCAAGGCTACCGAGCGCATCCCCAACGACCCCACCATCCAGGATCACCTGGGCGACCTCTACCAGAAGACCGGGCGGCTGAAGCTGGCGGCGGCGCACTGGGAGCGGGCGCTGGAGGAGTGGGGCCGCGCCGTTCCCGCCGAGGTCGAGTCTACCGACGTCGCCAAAGTGCAAAAGAAGCTGGAGTCGGCCAAGGTCAAGCTCGCCCGCCAAGGCGACACCAAGAAATAACGCGGTAGCGCCGGCGTCTCGCCGGCAACTCCTCTCTCCCTTCTGTCATCCTGAGCGAGGCCGGAGCGCAGGCGACGGCAAGAAGTAACTCACAGGATTGTCATCCTGAGCGAGGCCGGAGTCCCGCGTTGCGGGACGATGGCCGAGTCGAAGGACCCCTACCCTGACCACGGCGTAGAAGCAACCGCAGGGCATTCTCCCTGGGCAGCAGCCCTGTCATCCTGAGTTCGCCGCGGCGAACGAAGGACCTTGCGTTTGACTCTTGCATTTTGCATTTTGCATTTTTAATTTTGCATTCCCTCCCCGTCAGTCCTGCTTCCGCCGGTGTAAACTCACCCCCATGTTGGCTCCCTACGCGGTGCGCGTGGAGCAGTCGCGCGGGCGCCGCCATCCTGAGCCCGCGCATCCCTATCGCGACGACTTCCAGCGCGACCGCGACCGCGTGGTCCACTCCCGCGCCTTCCGCCGCCTGGAGAACAAGACCCAGGTCTTCACCCGGCGCTTCTCCGACCACTTCCGCAACCGGCTCACCCACACCATCGAGGTCTCGCAGATCTCCCGCACTCTCGCCGCCGCCCTCGGCTTGAACGTGGAGCTGGTGGAGGCGCTGGCCCTGGTGCACGACGTCGGCCATCCCCCCTTCGGCCACGCCGGGGAGAAGACGCTGGACGCTGCCATGCGCGCCCACGGCGATTCCTTCGACCACAACCTGCACGCCCTGCGCATCGTGGAGGACTTCGAGGTGCGCTACGCCGCCTTCCGCGGCCTGAACCTGACCTTCGAGGTGCGCGAGGGCATCATCAAGCACTCGCGCGACTACCAGCCGGCGGACTACCCGCAACTCGCCGAGTACAGGCTCGACCAGCGCCCCCCGCTCGAGGCCCAGCTCATAGACCTCACCGACGAGATCGCCTATAACACCGCCGACCTCGACGACGGCTACGAGGCCAAGCTGCTCAAGCTGGGCGAGATCCGCGAGCGCGTCGGCATCTTCGACCGCTTCTACCGCGAGGCGGAGAAGCAGTACCCCGCGGCCATCGAGAAGCTGAAGTTCAACGAGGCGCTCAAGCGCATGCTCGACCGCATGGCCAGCGACCTCATCGAGAACACCCGAGCGCGCATCGAGGCGGCGGGCGTGAAGTCGCTGGAAGAGGTGCGCGCCCATGGCGAGCGCCTGGCGGCCTTCAGCCCGGAAGTGGACGCCGAGCGCCTCCAAGCCAAGGCATTTCTCAACCAGCGCCTCTACTCCAACTCCGCGCTCAAGCCGGAGAAGGCCCACGCCGAACGCGCCATTCAGGAGCTGTTCGAGCACTGGACCGCGCACCCCGAGGCCCTGCCCAAGACCTACCGCGAGCATGCCCGCCATCAGCCGCCGCACCGCGTGGTCTGCGACTACATCGCCGGCATGACCGACCACTACATCCTGGAGCAGCACGAGAAGCACTGCTCTTGATTTGTCATCCTGAGTCCCGCATGGCGGGACGAAGGACCTTGCGTTTGTTTTTCGTGTTGTCATCCTGAGCCCGCGCAGCGGGCGCAGTTGAGCCGTCTTGTCGGCGTCCGAGCCGACAGGCGAAATCCTGAGCGAAGCGAAGGAGCTAGGCGTTTGCCGTTGATTTGTCATGCTGAGCCCGCGCAGCGGGCGAAGGACCTTGCGTTTGTTTTTGATTTGTCATCCTGAGCGAGGCCGGAGCCCCGCCTGGCGGGACGACGGCCGAGTCGAAGGACCCCTACCCTGCCCACGGCGTGAGCGCGCCGTCAGGGCGTTCTCCCCGCGCGCCAGCCCTGTCATCCTGAGCCCGCGCGGCGGGCGAAGGACCTTGCGTTTGTTTTTCGTGTTGTCATCCTGAGCCCGCGCAGCGGGCGAAGGACCTTGCGTCTGGTCTTGGTGTGTCTTTAACTTTTTCCCTTTTACTTTTTCCTTTTCCTTTTTCCGCTACCGCCCCACTCTGCGCTCTCGCCCGGGGGAGCGCCGGCGCAGGCGGATGGAGAGCATGCTGCGATCGGCGCGGGCGATGGTCCGCTCCAGCCTCTCGCCGGAGCGTCGCGCCGCCCAGCCCAGAGAGAAGGGCACTGGAGCTTCGCTCTTGGCGGCCAGTTCCAGGCGCCGGGCGGTGGCCTCGGTGGTGGCCAGGTCGGCGCCCGGCAGCAGCACCACGAACTCGTCTCCGCCGGTGCGCACCACGCCTTCCTCGGCGCGCGTCTGGCGCATCAGGAAGCGGTTCATGCGGACCAGCACGTCGTCCCCCGCCTGATGCCCGTAGCGGTCGTTGTAATGCTTGAAGTGGTCGATATCGACCGCCAGACAGCCCCAGGACTGGCGCCGATTCCGCCAACGTCTCTCAAAATTCTCCAGGTAGCGGCGGTTGAAGCATCCGGTGAGCGGGTCGCGGATGCTCTGCTCCTGCAACTGGCTCTCCAGCCGCTTGCGCAGGGTGATGTCCACCAGGATGCCGTGGTACAGCACCTCGCCGGTTCCGAGGTCGCGGGTGCGGTGGGCGGTGTCGATGACGGTGCGCACCTGGCCGTCCGGGCGTTTGATTTGCAGCTCGAATTTCTGCACCGAGCCCTTGCGCTTCAGCAGTTCCATCTCCCGCCGGCGCATCTCGGGATCCACCAGGTCCGTCGCCTTGAGTTTCTGGAGCTGCTTCAGCGAGGAGGCTCCGCAGATCTCGAGCATCGCCGGATTGGCGTCCAGAATCTCCCCTTTCTGGTTGGTGATGTAGATCCCCTCTTGCAGGCGATACACCAGCTCCCGCACGCTGTCGGGATCGCTCAGGCTGCGCCGGCGGCGGTCGAGGTGCCTGCTCGGCTTGAGACCGCGTTTCTTCATTGCGGATCAGGGCGCGGGCGCCGCGGCCACGCCGGCCACCACGTCGTACAGCACCCGGTACCCCCTGCGCAGCTCTTCCACCCGGATGCGCTCGTTGTCGGCGTGCTCGCTGGCTCCCTCCTCGGAAGTCACGGTATAGGGCGAGAAGCCGTAGCTCGCGATGCCCAGACTGCGGTAGCGCTGGTTCTCGGTGTATCCGCTGGTCAGCCGCGGGACCACGGGGGTGCCGGGGAAGTAGCGCGCCCCCGCGCGGCGGAAGGAGTCGAACAGCGCGGTATCGAGCGGCGAGGCGTTGGCCACGCGGAATTCCGCGTTCTCCGGCTCCAGGGTGACGTTGGGGTCGTCCACCACGCGGCGCATCTCTTCCAGAAACGCCTTGGGATCCTCGCCGGGCAGCAGGCGCACGTCGAGACTGGCCCAGGCCTCGCCGGGGATGACGTTGGTCTGCTGCGAGCCCCCCAGCCGGGTCAGCGTGATGGTGTTGCGCAGCATGTATTCGAGCAACTCGTCGTTCTCCACCGACTTGCGGAAGCGCTTGTCGCCGAGCGCCTTGGGCAGGTCGCGGAACCAGCGGGCGCGCTGCGGCGGCTGCGAGGGCGCCATCAGCCGCAGGAACTCCTCGGTCACGGGCAGCGCCTTCAGCTCGGTATGGTGCGCCAGGATGCGGTCGAGCGCGCGCACCAGGCGGTTGGGAGCCGAGTCAGGGATGGGCCGCGAGCCGTGGCCGGGCCGGCCGTGCGCCGTCACCTTCAGCCAGAAGGGAGACTTCTCGGCCACGTCCACGCCGATGTACTTCACGCCCTCTCCCTCGCGCACATTCTCCCCACCCTCGGTGATGAGGAACTCGGCGTTGCCCAGGAGGTCGCGGTGGTGGGCGATCATCCAGTCGGTGCCGGTGCCGTCGGCCTCCTCGTCGGCGGTGGCCAGAAAGATCACGTCGCGGTCCAGCGCCACCTTCTCCCGCTTGAGCATGACCATCACCACCAGTTGCGCCAGGCCCTCGCTCTTCATGTCCTGCGCCCCACGGCCGTACATCACGCCATCGAGGACGGCGGCGCTGAAGGGCGGCGCCTTCCACCGCGAAGGGTCGCTGGTCACCACGTCTTCGTGGTTCAGCAGGATGATGGGGCGCCCCTTGCCGCTCCCTGCGAGCCGCGCGATCAGGTTGGCGCGCCCCGGAGCGTACTCAAACACCTGGTTCTCGATGCCTTCACGGTCGAGGATCTGCTTGAAAAACGCCGCCGCCCGCGCCTCGTTGCCGGGAGGGTTGGTGGTGTCCACTTTCAGGTACTCCGCCATCCAACGCACCGCCAAGTCGGAGTACTGCTCCATGCGATCGGCGGCGATGGCGTCCGAGGGCAGCTTCTGCGCCGCGCCGGAGGTCGCCAGGTAGAAGACGAGGATTGCCGCCAGAAGACTCCGTCGCCCGCCGAGAAGGAGCATGTCTCCCTGTCCGCTAAGAATTTGATGTCGACTCAAAGACGCCTAACTCTAACAGAATTGCCGCCGCTGTCCTGCTGCGCCACCGGCTCCGCCGCGCCGCAACACCATCCCCAATTTGTCATCCCGACCAGCCTTTGCCTGAGGCCCGCAGGGCCGAAGCCCGGAGCGAGGTCGAAGGGCCGAGGGAGGTTGCCAGCGCGACCGGGCCGAGGGCGAGCGGAGGGACCTGCTTCTCCGATCAGCGCTCCCTTGAAGCCGGAACCAGCGGAAACTACACTGGCAGGATGGCAAAGCCGAGTGCAGAGCGGACCTCGCGGGTGCTCCAGCTGGCGCTGGTGGCCACGGCGGCCTACATCGCGCTGACGGCGGTGGCAGGCGTGCGCGCCCACAGCCTGGCGCTGCTCTCCGAAGCCGGACACAACCTCACCGACTTCCTGGCGCTCGCGCTCTCCTGGGCCGCGGTGCGGCTGGAGGCCCGTCCGCCCTCGTCGCGTCGCACCTACGGCTACCAACGCGCCGGCGTGCTGGCCGCTTTCCTCAACGCCCTGACGCTGGTCGGCGTCTCCTTTTACATCTTCTACGAGGCTTTCCGGCGGCTGCGCCAGCCCGAGCCGGTCGAGCCCGGCATCATGATGGCAGTGGCGGCGGCGGGCGTGGTGATGAACGCCGGCATCGCCGCGATGCTGTGGCGCTCCGGCCGCGACCTCAACCTGCGCAGCGCCCTGCTGCACGAACTCGGCGACACCGTCTCCACCGCCGCCGTCATCGCCGGCGGCTGGGCCATCCTGCGGACCGGACAGGCCTGGATCGACCCCGCGCTCTCCTTCGGCATCGGCGCCCTCATCCTGTGGTCGTCGCTGGGAATCCTGCGCGAGACGCTCAACATCCTGCTCGAGGGCGCGCCCCGCGGCATGGATCCGGCGCGCATCGCCCAAGCCATCGCCGCCGTCGAGGGCGTGCTCGAGGTCCACGACCTGCACGTGTGGAGCCTGGGCTCGGAGTCGCACGCGCTCTCCTGTCACATCCGCGTCGCCGACATCCCGCTCTCCGCCAGCGAACGCATCCTGCGCGACGTGAACGACGCCGTGCGCCAGCGCTTCCACATCCATCACACCACCATCCAGTTGGAGCACGCAGCCTGTGAGGTCGCCCAGGGCTGCGCTCCTCCCCTGCCCGACGAGCGCCTGCACACGCACTAGCCGGCGGTTTGACAGCCCCAGCCCGCGCCGAAGGCAGCGCCGGCGTCTCGCCGGCAACGACAAATTCCCCGTAGAGACGCCCGTCAGGGCGTCTCCGTGTGCTGGTTTGACACCCCAATCCCCCGCCGATAAGCTGGATATCTGCGCCGTTTCTACGCGCCCCCGCATCTATTACTAAGATGACCTTTCTTCGCCAAATCTGCCGTCTGCAGGCCGCGCTCCAGCTTCTGCCCGCCCTCGAAGGCGGCGACCAGACGCTCATCGGCGGCCAGGCCGTGCTCGAAGGCGTGATGATGCGCTCGCCGCACGCCTGGGCCATCGCCGTGCGCAAGGCCTCGGGCGAGATCGTCTCCCGCGCCGAGCCCCTCGACCGCCCCTCCGACCGCCGTCCCTGGCTGGGCTGGCCCCTCATCCGCGGCGTGGCCATGCTGGGACAAGCCATGTCGCTCGGCGTCCGCGCCCTGCGCTTCTCCGCCAACGTCGCCCTCGATGAGGCCCTTCCGCAAGGGGAAGAAGAAAAGAAGAAGCCGGAGATCAGCGGCTGGATGATGACAGTGAACCTCGTCTTCTCCCTCGCCTTCTTCATCTTCCTCTACAAGTTCGTGCCCCTGGTGGCCACCACCAAGCTCGCCGCCCTGGTCCCTTCCTTCCGCGGCCAGATCGCCTTCAACCTGGTGGACGGCGCCATCCGCATCGCGCTCTTCCTGCTGTTCATCTGGGGCATCTCGCTGTGGGCGGACATCCGCCGCGTCTACCAGTACCACGGCGCCGAGCACAAGACCGTCTTCAACTTCGAATCCGGCGACCCGCTCTCCATCGCCCGAGCGCAGAAGTTCTCCACCTTCCATCCCCGCTGCGGCACCAGCTTCTTGATGACCGTGATGCTCATCGCCATCCTGGTGTTCACGCTGATCCCGGTCTCCAGCTTCGGGGCGCGCTTCGCGGTGCGCGTGGCCTTGTTGCCTGTGATTGCCGGCATCTCCTACGAGATCATCCGCTTCGCCGCCCGCCACCGCGGCTCGCTCTTCGCCCTGCTCACCCAACCCGGCCTCTGGTTGCAGCGCGTTACTACCCAGCCTCCGGAAGATGGCATGGTCGAATGCGCCATCTCCGCCCTCGACCAGGCCATGGCGCTCGAGCGCCAGCGCGGCGGCGAGTTGGTGGTGGCCTAGTTCCCGCAGCCCGCGCCCGGCATCTAATCCCTGTCCGCCGGCCCGAGCTGCGATTTCCTCGTTCCTCGCGGAAACGCTTAGAATGAAACATCCAACGGTTTTTGAATTTAACTGACAACTGGCAAATGACCACTGACAACTGCTTTTATGTTTGACCGGCTCGACCAACTCGAAGCCCGCTACGAGGAGCTGACCCAGGCTCTGTCTTCGCCGGATATCGTCTCCGACCCGGCGCGCTACCAGAAGTCCGCCAAGGCGCACAGCGACCTGACGCCGGTGGTCGAGCGCTATCGCGAGTTCAAGGACCTGAAGCGCGGCATCGCCGAGAGCCGCGCCGTCATCGCCGAGGAATCGGACGCCGCCATGCGCGCCTACGCCCAGGAAGAGCTGGCCAAGCTCGAAGCGCGGATGGCCCAGGTGGAGCAGGAGATCAAGGTGCTGCTCATCCCCAAGGATCCCAACGACGAGAAGAACGTGGTGCTGGAGATCCGCGCCGGCACTGGCGGCGACGAAGCTTCGCTCTTCGCCTCCGAGATCTTCCGCATGTACACCCGCTACGCCGAGGGCCAGCGCTGGAAGGTGGAGATCCTCTCGTCGTCGGAATCCTCCATCGGCGGGCTGAAGGAAGTGATCGCCATCATCGAAGGCCAGCGCGTCTACTCGCGCCTGAAGTACGAGAGCGGCGTGCACCGCGTGCAGCGCGTCCCGGAGACCGAGCAGCAGGGCCGCGTGCACACCTCCGCCGTCACCGTGGCCGTGCTGCCCGAAGCCGAGGACGTGGACGTCAAGATCGAAGCCAAAGACCTGCGTGTGGATACTTTCTGCTCCTCCGGCCCCGGCGGCCAGAGCGTCAACACCACGTATTCCGCGGTGCGCATCACGCATCTCCCCACCAACACCGTGGTCTCCTGCCAGGACGAGAAGTCGCAGATCAAGAACCGGGAGAAGGCCATGCGCGTGCTGCGCTCCCGCCTCTACGACCTGGAGCGCGAGCGCCAGCAGGCGGCGCTGGCCAAGGAGCGCCGCGCGCAAGTCGGCACCGGCGACCGCAGCGAGAAGATCCGCACTTACAACTTCCCTCAGAACCGCGTCACCGACCACCGCATCGGGCTCACCCTGCACCAGTTGAAGGACGGCGTCATGGACGGCAAGATCCAGCCCATCATCGACGCGCTCGTCACTCACTACGAAGGGGAAAAGCTCAAGCACGAAGCCTCGGTCGCGGGCTGATCTAGCCTGTGTGGCACAGCCGTCCCGGCTGTGCGGCTTGTCATCCCGAGCGTAGCGAGGGACCTGCTTTGTCGCGTTTCCCATTCTCCGCGTCTCCGCGTCGGAGCCTGCCCTGAGCGGAGTCGAAGGGCGGTGAATACAATGTGCAAGAAATGCAACTGAAACCCGCCCTCGACGCCGCCATTGCGCAACTCACCGCCGCCGGCGCCGGCTCGCCGCGCCTGAACGCCGAGGTGCTGCTCATGTTCACCCTCGCCTGCGACCGCGCCTACCTCTACGCTCACGCCGAGCGCGAACTCTCCGCCGAGGAGCAGGCGCGCTACCAGTCCGCGCTCGAGGAGCGCGCCCGCGGCAAGCCCTCGCAGTACATCACCGGCCACCAGGAGTTCTGGGGACTCGACTTCCTGGTCTCCCCCGCCGTGCTCATCCCCCGCCCGGAGACCGAGCACGTCATCGAGACCGTGCTGGAGCTGGTCGATGCGCTTCCGGTTTGTCATCCCGAGGCGCACAGCGCCGAGGGACCTGCTTTTCGCTCGCCACTCGGCCCTCGCCACACGCAACTCCGTCTGGTGGACGTGGGCACCGGCTCCGGCTGCATCGCCCTCGCCCTGGCCAAAGAACTTCCCGGCGCGGAGATCGTGGCCGTGGACATCTCCGCCGCCGCCCTCGAGATCGCCCGCGCCAACGCCGCCCGCTTGCAGCTCGACCAGCGCGTGGCTTTTTTCGAAAGCAACCTGCTCGCGGGCTTGGAGGCTGTAGGCACGGGCGACTTGGCTGTAGACACGGGCGACTCGCCCGTGCGCCGCTTCTTCGACTTCGTGGTCTCGAATCCTCCCTACGTCGGCTCGTCTCAGCCTGAAAAGGTGCAGCGCGAGGTGCGCGAGTTCGAGCCGCGCGTCGCCGTCTTCGCCGGCGAGAGCGGTCTGGAGGTCTACCGCCAACTCATCCCCCAGGCGCGCCAGCGCCTGGCGCCCGGCGGCTGGCTGGTGATGGAGATCGGTTTCTCCATGGAAGCGGCCGTGCGCGACTTGCTCACGGGCTGGCAGGAAGTGCGCGTCACCCACGACTTGCAGGGCATCCCGCGCGTGGTGGCGGCGCGTTTCACGGTGTCGCTCGCTATGGCGAACTCAGAATGACAACCCTCGAAGCAGCTCACCATCGCTCGGTGTTCAAAGTCTCAATGTGACTGAAATGGACGTCCCGAGTGACCAGCACTAAGTCGCGCTGCTCCGCGGTGGCGGCGATCCACACATCGTTGTCCGGCAAGGGGCGCCCCTTGGCCCGCAGGCCGTGTTTGATCCTTGCGTAGTGTTCGGCTGTGGTCAGTTCGCACGGCAAGACCGCCATGCTCTGAGCCAGTGCCTGCACCTTGGCGGCATTGGCCGCTACCCTCTGCGAACCAAGTGCGCCCCGCAGCAGTTCGCCAATCGTGATCACCGAAAGGAAGGATTCGTACCCCCGTTGCAGCCGGTTCAGGACTGCTGCTTCTCCGTTGAGCACGGCAATAATGATGTTCGTGTCCAGCAGGTATCTAGGATTCCTCATCAATCTGCTCGCACTCTTCCTCGATCACCCGCTCCATCCGCCGGACGTCCTCCGCCTCTATACTCCCGGCGAACTTCAGCAGGATCGTGGAGGACGTGCCCTGTAATGGCCCTGGGCGGCTGCCCCCCTTGGCGTACTCATCCTGGTACCAATCGAGAAGTTTGAGGTACTTGGGGGGCAAGGCATCGCGATCCGGGGTCACTTTCCCACCTTTCCGGGCTGGGTCAAACGGATCCCCCGGTCGGAAGAGCCTCCGCCGGCCCCGAGTGGTTTCCGTCAACATCCGGTGGCGGGTAGAAACGGGGTTGGGCGCCTTTTGAGCGACACAGTGATGGGACGCGTGCATCTGAAGGCCCTGCCGATAGCCCCCGGCGAGGTTCTCCGTGATTGCGCGCTGGACAATCTCATTGACTGAAAAATCGGGCCGCTCAGGGTGTTCTCTGTGAAGCAGGGCCGCGGCAACCCAAATCTCATCCGCAACCTTGATTTCAGTTGCAATCGGCATCGGCTAACCTCCAACTAATGTAAGATGATATCATTATTCACTAGCTAGTCAAGCCCGCCGGGAGTAAGGCGAATCCTTAGCGAATTATGTGCTTGACACGTTCTATATCCTGTGGTAACTGTGTGTATGTATGCTATATCACACAGACGCGACCCGGCAACTTGCAAACTGCAATCGCCAATCTGCAATCGGCAATCTGCAATCTGCAATCCCCCCATCCCCAGGGGATTTCCGGGGATTTCGCTCGAATCCCCTGGGGATTCTCCGGGGATTCGGTGGGGATCTCTCCCGCTAACTGATTGATTCCATTGGATCACGCGAAAGGATTACAAAAATGCCCCAAACCAGCAACAATGACG
>Ga0080064_1006611_pt1 | contig 12370 bp, 22 predicted proteins | sample Subgrocontami54m_FD_69260 | JGI IMG/M metagenome (GOLD analysis project Ga0080064, IMG submission 69260) | Subsurface groundwater microbial communities from S. Glens Falls, New York, USA - GMW46 contaminated, 5.4 m (SPADES assembly) (version 2) ...
AAATCCACCATTGGCATAATAGCCCCTAGGTAATTGCCCAAATGAAACTCGGCATTGGCTCTAAGTCCCGTTAATATTACAGGTTTACTCATTGACATCTATTATAGCTGTATGAATGGCTCTTTGACAAAGTAAGGTGGCTCTAAAAAGACCGGTGTTATGTCGGGCGTCTGTGATATAACAGGCACTATTGTTACATGATCCTTGATCAGTCCGCCCCGACAATAATTAAGTAAAAGCTCTTCTGGTGATTGTCCGCAATGAGGATCGTAGTCAACCATATTTGCTCTTAGGCCATCTCTAGCTTGTTTGTCTGTTATTTCTGGGTCACACATTATTTGTTCCTTTTATTACTAGTTGCTGAGCTATCAATGTCAAAGGATCAATGGTCTTAGAATTAGTTTTGCTGGCATTGATTACAGATAGCTCCGTACAACCTAAAATTACAGCCTCGCACCCCACGCTCAGCATCTGTTGAGTCTGCCTCCGTAAAACAGGCAGCGCAGTTGACCTTGGCACATTGGCAATAGTTTGCCTTATAAGCCGTTCAACTGTCTTTTGACTATCTTTCGACGGCAGAATAACCTCGGCGCCCATTCGTTCTAGGGGCGCGCTGAATAGCTCTCCTTGAATCGTGGTTGGGGAAGCTAACAAACCAACCCTTTTTAGGCGCCGTATACTTACGTCATTAACCACCGTGTCTATTAGTGAAACCACTGGTCGTTTCATAGCAACCTCAAGCTTTGGCACTAATAGATGTGCCGTGTTGCAGGCTAAAACTAGTCTTGTATTTGAACCGAAGATAAAACCACTCAGAGATTTTATTATCAACCCAAGAGCTTCGTCCTTATTTTTACTATTACTAATAAAATCCCTTATCGGTAAGGATATGTGTGTGATTTGTGGGTACTGGTGACAATGTTTTGCTCCACTATTTGCTGCTGCATCTAATATGCGCTTATGTAATGACAAGCTAGCTTGTGGCCCCATCCCTCCGATTATGACAATGTGATTTTTCACTATTTAATTCTCCTTAATTTAAATTTAAAAACCGCCCTGGTGGCGGTTTCCTTCAGTAGGTTCTACGATTATTTAAAGCATATGGAACAAACCGCCACGAGTTGTGTCGGTAAACCAATAAGTATTGCTCATCAGTGTATTTGACATGAAATATACTATATCACCACTGTGGAGAGGTGTCTAGCGTTTTGTAAACTGGCGCTGTTTACGGGCGCCCTTGAGGCCAAACTTTTTGCGTTCCTTCTCGCGAGGATCACGGCCGAGCAAATCAGCCCGTCTTAGCGTGGCCTTGAGATCTACGTTCATAGTTGCCAGAGCCTTGGCAATACCTAGCGTAATGGCGTCAATTTGACCATTCTGTCCACCACCTGAGACCACAACGCTAACATCGTACTTATTATTTTGCTCAAGGACTGTAAATGGTCTCTGTAACTTGTTCAATAAATACTTGCTGGCGGCAAAATACTCTTCTGCAGGCTTGCTATTAATTACAATCATGCCTTTGCCTGGTTGTAGGCGCACCCGCGCAGTGGCACTTTTGCGCCGTCCAAGAGCGTAGAAATAGCTACTTTTGGCCATATTACTTACCCTCCTTTGCGCCACGTTTAGTCGATGCGGCGAGTGAAATTGCCGTTGGCTTTTGGGCTTCGTGCTTATGATCGCCATCAGCATAAATTTTTAGTCTTTTCAGCCGTCCGTCGCGGAGTTTATTGACTGGCAGCATACCGCGAACAGCTCTAAATACTACCTCCGAAGGATTAGCGATAACTTTTTCGGCCAGGGTTGCCTCCCTGAGGCCACCTGGGTATTGGCTATGTCTATAGTACATCTTGGCTTGCATTTTGTTGCCGGTTACAACAAGGTTCCCAGCGTTTACGATAACCACGAAATCACCGCCATCTACATGATGAGTGACGCTGGGTTTAGATTTACCAATTAAAAGACTCGCGACAGTAGTGGCCAAACGACCGAGTGGTACCTCGCTGGCATCCAGTACATACCACGCCCTCGTAACCTGACTGGGCTTTTGGCTAAAAGTACGCATTATCGGTCACCCCGCCTACCGGTACGTTTTGGCGCCTGGACATGGCTCGATGCCTTAGCGCTACGGTTATCAGCTAATTTGCCAGAAGCTGGAGCCTGCTTAACTGTAGATCTGTCCGGTGCTTCGGAAGCTTTTGATTGTTTGGCGGTAGTGATTTCTTTGGTAGCCTCTTCGGCTTTCACATCATCAACAAAGCTAACACGTGCCATCTGGGCCCGATCACCACGCCTATAACCAACTTTTTCTATTTTAAGATGTCCGCTGGATCGTCCCGTCAGTCTTGGTGCAATCTCGTCAACGAGTTTATGAGCAGTTTCAACTGTCTGCAAACTACCGATAATTTGACGCCTATTATGTAGATCGCCCTTTTTTGCCTTAGTGATAAGACGCTCAACATAAGGCACGACTTCTTTAGCTTTGGGCAAGGTAGTTTCTATTGACTCGTATTTGATAAGCGAATCGGCAATGCCTTGAACCAAGGCGCTACGCTGATCACGTTCGCGGTGGAACTTTCTACCTTTATAGCCATGCCTATGCATCAAATAACTCCTTTTGGAGTTATTGCTGACAATAGACAGTAGACAGTAGACAGTAGGTAACTACCACCTCTTGACTGCAAACTGTTTACCGTAAACTGTTTACTCATTCTATAGCTCCAGTTCAGCCAGCTTTTCTTTAACTTCATCTAACGCTTTGTTGCCAAATCCCTTTAGTTCGCGTAGTTCGGCATCACTCAGGCTAAATAAGTCTTTTAAAGTATGAATATCGTTATTAACCAGCGCATTGGTGGTACGCGCGGACAGATTGAGATCCTCGATAGAGGTCATCAGCTCAGATGGTTCGTCGTTGTTGTCGTCTTCGGTGCCTTCTTCGCTGTTTGAGGTATTTGGTGTGCTTGTTTCTACCCGAGTCTGACCGGCTAGGGCTGTGTATTGGTTGACAAGGATCGCCGCCGCTTCCTCAAACGCGTCCCTTGGCGTTATAGTACCATCAGTGTCAACTGTTATTAACAGCTTGTCGAGGTCGGTCATTTGACCCACGCGGGTGTTTTCTACCTTATAGCGTACCCTCAGTACTGGACTAAAGACAGCATCGAGGCTAATCATATCGGTGTTTTTACGGTTTGAGTTTTCTTCGAGTGCGTGATAGCCGCGGCCAGTTTCGACCACAATATCCATGACCACTTTGGCTTTGGTATCGTCCAAGGTAGCAATGACTGCCTCAGGGTTTACTACTTCAACATCCGCGTTGAGTGTAATATCACCGGCTTTAACAATACCTTTGCCCTGTTTTGCCAGACGTAGGATTTGCGGCTCACTACTGAATACCCGAAATCGCACACCTTTAAGATTGAGCATGATGTCGACGGCATCTTCCTTAACATATGGCAGTGTCGTAAATTCGTGGCTAGCACCCTCTATTGTAAAACCAGTGACAGCAGCACCTGCAATACTTGAAAGCAACACGCGACGCAAACTGTTACCTAGCGTCATGCCGTAGCCGGTGTGAAGCGGTTCTATGGTAAAGGTGCTGGAGGTCTTGCCATGTTCGTCGGTTTTGATGAGTCCTGGGGTATGAATAATTTTTGACATGCTGCTGATTGCCTCCTTAGCGTGAGTAGTACTCCACGATTAGTTGTTCATTTATATCCGGCTCGGCCTCTTCGCGGGAGGGCAATCCGGTTACTGCGACCTCAAACTTCTTACGATTAACTTTTAGCCAACTAGGTATGTCATTGGGGCTGGCCGGGCTAACATCATCAATTCTTTTGAAATATTCAGTCTGCCGGCTGTGGTCGCGAAGGCCGATTTGGTCGCCGGGTTTGGTCCGGATAGAAGGAATGTCAACCCGGCGACCATTAAGCATGAAATGGCCATGGGTGGCAAGTTGCCTTGACGCTCTCCGACTGACTGCTAAACCACTGCGATATATAACATTATCCAGCCGCCGCTCGAGTAGCTGCAGCAAAATCTGACCGGATTCACCTTGTTGCCGTGAGGCTTCTTTCATAAGATTACTAAACTGACGTTCCAATAAGCCATATAGCCGTTTGACCTTTTGCTTTTCACGCAGCTGCAGTGCATACTGGCTGACTTTGCTGCGATGGCCCCGGCCACCACGTCCACCTTGTTGCTGCCCAGGTGGAGTAGAACGTTTTGCGAGAGCTTTGTGGGCCTTGGGATGCAAAGCATAGCCTTCACGGCGACTCATTTTAACGATGGGTTGGGTGTCTCGTGCCATTATGGTCGCTCCCCTTGGTCGCTTCCAATTATCAATTTACAATTTACAATTTTCAATGGGTTACCATGTATCATTTTCCAATTGGTAAATGAAAAAGGATAAATTAATGTGAAATGTGAATTGCTAAATAGTAAATGGAATGACGTAGTCATGACTAGACCCGTCGGGCCTTTCGTGGCCGAACGCCGCCATGCGGTATGCCAGTTACGTCCCGAATAGTCTCCACCTGGATACCGAGTGTTTGCAACGTGCGCACAGCAGCCTCACGCCCCAGGCCGATACCCTTGACGAAGACCTCAGCTTTGCTAAATCCATGCAGTTGTTTAGCGGCCTGACCGGCCTGCTCTGCCGCAACCTGGGCAGCATAAGCCGTACCTTTCTTTGATCCTCGAAATCCGCAACTGCCGGCACTAGCTGCAGTCAAAACTCCGCCATTACCATCCGTAAACGATATAATCGTATTATTAAATGATGCCAATACGTGCACCTGCCCGGAACTGACCGGTCGTTTGGCCTTTTTCTTCTTGGTTGGTGTTGGTACTTCTGCCATATCAGCAAACCTCCGGTTTGCAAACACTAATATCTAATGTCGAAATGCTAAACAGTTTCGAATTTGGAACATTCAAATTTAGAATTTGTTTAGTCCGCCTTAGGTGGATTAGTGTTTGGGATTTAGGATTTTTCATAATACTACGTCTTAGACGGTGCTTTCTTAGCCGTACCACCGACAGTTATTTTTTTGCCACGTCTGGTACGTGCATTGGTCTTGGTTCGTTGGCCACGAGAAGGCAAATTGGCCTTGTGCCGTATACCACGGTAGGAATTAATCTCTTTAAGGCGCTTGATGTTGCCGGTCACAATTCGCTGCAGCTCGCCCTCGACCGTTATGGATTCATTAATAACGTCTTGTATGCCCGCCAGTTCCGCGTCAGTAAGGTTCTTGAGGCGCACGGTTGGCTCAACTTTGGCTGTTTTTAGGATCTTTTGACTGGTGGCAAGTCCAATGCCATGGATATATGTTAGCGCCACTTGCACTTGCTTGTCAGCTGGGATGGTAACCCCTGAAATACGAGCCACTACATAAGCTCCTTAACGTCACTTTTAATGCTCAATGAACAATGTTCAATGGTCAATGGCAAACAGTTAATACTGTTTAAAATTAAGTATTCCGCTGTGCTTGATAATTGGAGCATAGCGACCTTAACCCTGCCTCTGCTTATGCTTAGGCTTAAGTTTATTAATAACGTAGACCCGCCCCTTGCGGCGAACGATTTTGTCATCCGGACTAATTTTTTTAACGCTAGCACGCACTTTCATGCGGATCAGGCTCCTTTCTAAGCACGACACACTGCTTTATACTGCGAACTTGCCTACGATTTGCGGTAGGTGATTCTGCCCTTAGTAAGATCGTAAGGGGTCAACTCAACCGTAACGCTATCGCCTGGCACAATGCGGATGAAATGTTTGCGCATCTTGCCGGCGACATGAGCTATTATTTGATGGCCGTTTTCAAGCTCTACCCTAAACTGGGTACCAGGTAGCGTCTCCACTATTATCCCTGTAAGCTCAATAACCTCTTTATTAGCGGCCATAAAAATATAACAAGTTGTCAGTATACCAAACCTGATGAGTCTTTGTAAAGCACTTTATATAACCTTACAATGCATCCTGCACGTATGAGGACTGCTATACTACTTAATACAGTATCATACTACTGCGTTTTTGATGAGTTTTTTTGCCGTCTACGGGGTAAAAAGCGAAGCCGGCGTCCGCCAGTGGCCGCATCGGCCGGCTCACTGACGTCATAAAAGAAGTCGGGCTGACTGTATTGGTCATAGGTAACCATGAGAGCTCGCGACTCAATCTGTCTAAGGGTCTCAAGGGCAACTGACACAAGGATTAGAATGCTGGTACCACCAATCGTCACGTTTGTTTTTATGAATACCTGGGCAATAATTGGTAAAAGTGCCAGGAGACCGAGCGAAACGGCCCCAAAAAGCGTTAGGCGATTAACCGTTTTGCTCAAATATTTTTCGGTTTGTTTGCCTGAGCGGATACTTGATATAAACCCGCCCTGCTTCTGGAGATTTTCGGCTATTTCCTTGGCATTAAAGGCCACGCTCGTATAAAAGAACGTAAAAGCAACAACCAGCAGGAAGTAAACGAGTGGATAAAGATATGGTTGCCATCCGCCCTGTTGGAAGCTTTGTACACTCGGGTTCTGAAACAATTGCAGTAGGCGATTGCCAAGTTCTTGCAAACGAGTGCTGGAGCTACCCGCCATTAACTGTCCAGCGAAACTCGGTACGCTTAAAAATGCTACAGCAAAAATAATCGGTATGACCCCGGCAGTAATCAGTTTGATCGGCAATATCGTAGTAACGCCGCCGTAGGCACGATTGCCCTGTACCCGTTTGGCATAGTTTACCGTAATTCTACGTGAGGCTTCATTAAGTTTTACGATAAAGACAGTCACTAGAGTGACAATAGCCAAAATAATCAAGCCGTACGTCAGGCCCCCCTTATTTATAGGGAGGGTTTTGCCGAAAACATGCAGCTTATCAGTCTGATTGACTATGCTGCTGAGGAGGTTCGCAGTCGTCCCAGGCAAGCTGCTTACAATACCAACCGTAATAATCAGTGAAATACCGTTACCAATGCCATGCTCGGTAATGAGTTCGCCAAGCCACATGAGTATCATCGAACCGCCTGTTAGAGCTGCCACCATCAATACCCATTGGGCGAGTGAGGTGTTTGCTGTAATATCACCCAAGCCGCCTATGCTGGCAGCCGATTGACGGACTAGATATATTGCTCCGACTGACTGGACAATTGCCAACGGTAACGTCAACATACGGGTATATTGGTTAATTTTTTTGCGCCCGTACTCACCTTCTTTATTTAAAGCTTCCAGTTTAGGAATAGCGCGTGTCAGCAGCTGCATAATAATTGACGCATTAATATATGGCCCCAGGCCCACCAGCATAATCGAAAAGTTAGCCAGCGCACCGCCAGACAGGACATTGATAAAACTCAACAACTGAGGTGTTTGCTGTGAAGAAAAGATATTTTCGAGTACTTGCTTGAGTGTCTCCGGATCACTTAATGGCACAGGAATATGCGCAAATATCCGAAAGACTAGAAGCATGCCCAACACCGCAAGGATACGCTTGCGCATATCGCTACTAGTCAGCGAACGCCAAATAACTCTCCAATTCATTCGTTTTTAACCCTCATGTCCGCTTTATTAAACCACAGCTACCGTATAAATTCTATGAAATCGCAGCTATGGATTAGGCTTTAGTGGGCTTGCTTTTAGAAGGACGGCCAACTTGCGGAACGGCGCTAAAGCGGCCACCAGCTTTTTGGACCATTTCTATAGCACCGGCGCTCGCCGATTGCAGTGTAATGGTTAATCTTTTATTCAGCTGACCCTTAACTATCAGTTTTACTTTTACATGCGAGCTTGACACTAAACCGGCCTCCGCTACCGCAACATTATCAACGGTTCCAGTAAACGAATCTAAAGCGCCGGTATATACGTTCTCCGGCTTGAGGCGATGTGAATGAAACCCGCGTAGCTTGGGTAAACGCTGCATTAGCGGGTTCTGGCCACCCTCAAAGCCGGGACGCCGTTTACTGCCAGTTCGCGACTTTTGGCCTTTTGTCCCCCGCCCAGCGGTTTTGCCCTGCCCAGCTGAGATACCTCGTCCAACACGCTTCTGGGGCTTGTGGACAGCGGCTTTTAAATCATGGAATTTCACGTCTTCAAATCCTTTTTGGTGCTGGCTGAACGTTTCTTGACGGGTAAGTGGGCTTTTGCAGAAACCTTGGTTAGTCGGGAGCTAGTCTGTTTTGCGGGTGGCCCGGTGATATTGGTCACCCAGTGCTTGGCGGGCACCACCAATTTCAGCGCGGCAATAGTAGCGTAAGCAGTGTTTGTCTTATTTGACGAACCCAATGACTTGCTGAGGACGTTACTGACACCGCCGACCTCCAAAATAGTACGCACTACACCGCCGGCTATAAGGCCAGTACCAGGGCTGGCAGGCTTAATCAGAATCTTTGCGCCGCCGACTTTGGCTTCGGTTTCGTGCGGAATAGTGCCCTTATAAAGCGATAGTGTCATTAGATGCTTTTTAGCAACATCAACTGCCTTAGTGACGGCTGCGGTTACGTCTGCTCCCTTGGCTGAACCAATACCTACGCGGCTTTTGTGGTCGCCAATCACGACGAGCGCGCGGAACCGAAAGCGCCGGCCGCCTTTGACAACACGAGCCACCCGGTCGATGTGGACGACTCGCTCATCAAACTGCTTTTCTTCGGTGGTTCCTTCTCTTGGCATTCTTCTGGTTACGGGCGGCATGGCTAAAACTCCAATCCTGTTTTACGGGCGGCTTCGGCTAACGCTTGGACGCGGCCATGATAAAGCCGACCATTGCGGTCGAGTACTACCTGGCGCACTTTAACTGCCTTGGCCTTCTTTGCGATCTCCGACCCTGCCCACGCCGCCTTTTCGGTGAGTGTGATAGCACCCGCTTTGCTGCCAACCGTCGTCACGTGAGCCAGTGTCATGTGTCTGGTGTCATCAATCAGCTGGGCAGACACGTGCCGATTGCTAATAAACACATTGAGGCGGGGTCGTTGCGGTGTGCCCGTGACGGTAGCCCGAACACGACGCCGGCGCTGGTTCCTATTGTGTAAGGTATGCGCTAATCTGTCCATGGTTATTTCTCCTTGCCGGACTTACCGCTTTTACGAATAATGCGTTCGTCGACGTATCTGATCCCTTTACCTTTATAAGGTTCCGGCTTTTTTAGCGCGCGGATTTCGGCCGCTACCTGGCCTACTTGCTGCTTGTCGATACCAGTAATGGTTATGATATTCTGTTCCACGTCTGACGTAACACCTTGGGGTATCTTGTACGTCACGTCATGCGAAAAGCCAAGGTTAAATTTGAGGTCAGTACCCGCCAGATTTACCCGGTATCCAACGCCGTTTATTTCCAATTTTTTACTAAAACCGTCGCTCACACCTTGGATCATATTATGAATCAACGAGCGCATCAAGCCATGCTTAGCACGAGTCTTGGGTTCATCGCTGCTGCGCGTTACTAAGACCTGGTCACCATCTTGCGTAACGTTGATACCGGGCATGCCAAACTGACTGAGACTGCCTTTTGGTCCTTGGACAGTAATAGCATCGGCGGCGATATTAAGTGTTACGCCGTTAGGGATTGGAATGGGTTGTTTTCCGACTCGACTCATTGCGCGCCTCCTTCCGTCGGCACAGTTTTCATTTCACATTTCACAATTTTCAATGCATTATCATTTATCAATGAACATTTATTTAAAACATTTCTCTTTTCCTCGTTAAATGAGCAATGGTAAATTACTGGTAAATGGTAAATGGTAAATGGTAAATGGAATGACGCAGTCATGACTAGTACACCTTGCAAATTAGTTCACCGCCGATGCCTTGGATTTTGGCTTCTTTGCCGGTCATGACACCTTTTGACGTAGACACTATTACGATCCCTCGGCCTTGTTTAACAAGCGGCATGTTGGCAGCACCGGCATAGTGTCGGCGGCCGGGCCGGCTCAGACGGACGATTTCGGTAATACGGGTGTTTTGGGTGGGTGAATTGATAGTGACTGTCAACTTTTTGCCGACTGGTAGGTCATCCACTTGCACGGCGTCAATAAAGTTATTTTCTTTAAGTAACACGACGACCGCCTCCTTGATTTTGGAATGAGGTAAGCTGACTTCGTTCTTACGCACTGCGATAGCGTTGCGAATGCGAGTCATCAAGTCGGCGATGGGGTCAGTTGATGTAGTTGACATATTACTGCTCTCTCCGGTCGCAAGAAATTAGAAATCTGAAATCAGAAATCAGAAAAGTTTCTTGTTTCGTGCTTAGAATTTGTTTAGTCCGCCTTGGGCGGATTAGTGTTTCGTGCTTCATATTTTTCCTCATTACCAGCTCGCTTTTGTTACGCCCGGAATCTCGCCTTTGCTGGCATGCTCCCGAAAACTAATACGTGACAGACCGAACGTTCGCATGTAAGCGCGTGGCCGGCCAGTTTCCTGGCAACGGTTCTTACGACGGGTCGGTGACGAATTGCGTGGCAATTTGTGTAACCCCTCAAGATCGCCCAGGGCCTTCAGTTCGGCGCGCTTAGCAGCGTATTTCTGAATCATCTCCAGTCTTTTTTTGTCACGAGCAATAATAGATTTTTTGGCCATAGTTTACGACTCCTTTTTTTCATTTACCTGGGCAGCTTCTTTTTCAAAGGGTAGACCGAATTTACTGAGTAGCACCTTGGAATGCTCCGGAGAATGCGATCTAATAACGAATATCGCTTGCATGCCGTGAATGGTGGTAGTTTCGTCGAATGACAACTCGGGGAAAACTGATTGGTCGCCAAGTCCAATGCTATAATTGCCAGACTTATCAAAGGCTTTGTTGCTGACACCATGGAAGTCACGGAGCCTTGGCAGAACGATGTTAATGAGGCGGTCGACAAATTCGTACATCCGCTCATCCCGCAGTGTCACCTTTAGCCCAATCTTATTACCTTCACGTAATTTGAATGAGGCTATCGACTTCTTGGCGGTAGTCTGAATAGGCTGCTGCGCGGTAATCTTACGAAGCGTGTTGGTAGCCACTTCAAGCAGCTTTTTGTCGTCTTTGGCTTTACCCAAGCCAACATTTATAACCACCTTTTCCAGTTTCGGTATCTCGTGTATATTGGTGAGCTTTAGTTCTTTTTGCAGCTCGCCAGCGAACTGGGTGTTGTACAATCGTTTTAAACGTGCGGTGGTAGCGGTGGTCATGCTTTAATTTCCTTGCCGGTCTTCGTGTAAACGCGGACTTTCTGCCCATCCTTACCAAGCATATAGCCAATCCGGCTGGCCAGCTTGCTGGTTGGCTCAACAATACCAACCTTGGATACCCATATTGGCTTGGTCAGTTCGATAATGCTGCCCTGCGGATGTTGCCGGTTGGGCTTAACATGGCGTTTTGCGATATTGATGCCCTCCACAGTCACTTTGTTCAACGTGGGGTGTACCTGAGTAATCTTACCTGTCTTGCCCTTGTATTTACCGGCTCGTACTATTACCATGTCACCAATTTTCAGGCGGATCTTATAGACTTCGGGGTTTTGTGCGTGGTTCATTATAGTACCTCCGGAGCCAGTGAAATAATCCGGTTGTAGCCATAGTCACGTAGTTCACGTGGTACAGGTCCAAAAATACGAGTTGCCCGCGGCAACTTATCATCGCCAATAATTACGGCTGCATTATCATCGAATTTGATGACAGAACCGTCTTTACGTTTAATGGGCGCGCGGGTACGCACCACCACCGCCCGTACCACCGACTTCTTTTTGACATTGCCGCTCGGGTTGGCTTGTTTTACCGTGGCCACAATGATATCACCTACATGGGCGTAGCGGCGGCGGGTGCCACCAAGTACGCGTATGCATAGAATTTCTTTGGCACCACTGTTATCAGTTACAAACAGTCGCGATTCTTGCTGAATCATAGTTATTTCTCTACCTTCTTTTCTACCATGGGCTCTGTTGTCACCGCCGCCACCGTCTGATCGGCCCGAATCAATGGCCGTTCAATGATGGTAGCCAGTCGGTAGCGCTTTCGCGCGCTCAAAGGACGGCATTCTGTAATACTTACTTTGTCCCCAATTTGTGCCTCATTCTTCTCATCATGTGCCATGTAGCGTTTGGACATCGGGTACTGCTTTTTGTACAAAGGATGGGTTTTGCGTGTATGGACATTCACGATAATAGTCTTTTCGGCCTTATCGGATGAAACAATACCAATGAGTGTTTTAACCATCACATAGCCTCCTTTGCAAGCTGTTCGCCTAGTACACTCAACATACGGGCTAAATCTTTTCGCTTGTAACGCAAGCTCCTCACGTTTCGCACTTCGCCCATGTATATACGACGTCTAAGCTGCATAATTTCTTCACGTAACTTAGTGCTTTCATTAGCCAGTTCAGTGGTAGATAGTTTGCGAATTTCGGCTATTTTCATGCCG
>Ga0080064_1006612_pt1 | contig 12369 bp, 12 predicted proteins | sample Subgrocontami54m_FD_69260 | JGI IMG/M metagenome (GOLD analysis project Ga0080064, IMG submission 69260) | Subsurface groundwater microbial communities from S. Glens Falls, New York, USA - GMW46 contaminated, 5.4 m (SPADES assembly) (version 2) ...
ACTCGCCGGTGGCGGGCCTCGGTTTCCTCGAGGTCGACCAGCCGTCGAGCTCTGGCCGGATCCGGGTCATCCCGCTATCGGCCGACGTCGTTCGCCAGCTGTGGGTCCTCCGGATCGAGAGTCCCTGACGACGGTCCGGCCGCCGACCCGTCATGGGGTACGATACCGAGCCCATCCCGCTGGCGATCGCCGGCACCACCTGCAGGAAGCCACGTCCGAATGACCTCTCGAGCCAAACCGACGGTCCGCCGCTCGAACCGAAGCGGCCGCGATGGCAACAATCGCAAGAACCTGTTCATCAACCTGGCCTTTGGCGTGGCCGCGTTCATCGGGATCGCCAGCCTGATCGGGGCGGCCGCCGCGACCTACTTCGGAGCCCATTTCACCGAGGTCGGCAAGGTCAACGGTCAGCAGATCACCCAGGACACCTACCGCGACCGGGTCAAGATCGACTCGTTCCGGCTCGACCAGACCGAGGCCCAGGTCCGCACCCAGAACCAGCTCGGACACCTCACCGACGCGGAGATGCAGACCCGCCTGGCGATCCTCGAGCAGCGCCGCCAGACGATCGTCAACGCGACGCTCGATGAGCTGATCGACGTCACCCTCATGGGCCAGCTGGCCACCCAGCAGGGGATCACGGTCAGCGAGGCCGATATCGATCGGCGGATGACCGATGAGGCGACTCAGCGGGAGCTGCGCCACGTCTCGATCATCTCGGTCAAGCCCGAGGTCACGGCCGGCGCGACGACCTCGACCGACGCCCAGAAGGCCGCGGCCAAGGCCAAGGCGGACGGAGCCCTGGTCGATATCAAGGGGGGCAAGGCGTTCGCCGATGTCGCCAAGGCCGTCTCGACCGACAGCAGCGCGGCCAGTGGCGGCGACTCCGGCTGGGTCCGGTCCGACGACACGGCGATCGACCCGGCGCTCCTCGCCAAGCTGTTCACCCTCAACCCGGGCGGATTGACCGACGTGATGGTCGGATCCGATGGGACGGCCCGGATCGGCCAACTGGTCGAGATCGCGCCGCCGACCCTGGACCCGACCTGGACGGACCGGATCAAGGACGCCGGGGTCTCGGTCTCGGCCTACCGGGAAGCCGTCAGGGGCGATCTCATCCGCGAGGCACTGACCAAGAAGGTCCTCGCGGACGCGACCACGGTGGCCTCGGTCCAGCGCCAGGTCAGCGAGATCTTCGTCTCGGCCGGGACCAGCCAGGCCACCGGCGACGAGGTCAAGGTCAGCCACATCCTGTACACCCCGGGCGACCAGGATCCCGGCGCCAGCACCCCGCCTTCGGCCGATCCGGGCTGGCTGTCGGCCAAGGCCAAGGCACAGGCGACCCTCGACAAGCTCAAGGCGCTCAAGCCGGCCGACCAGGCGACCGCCTTTGCCGTGGCCGCCAGGACGGACAGCAAGGACACGACGTCGGGGGCCAACGGTGGCGAGCTCGACTGGTTTACCCAGGATCAGCTCGACACGAGCTTTGGCGACGCGGTGTTCAAGGCCGGACTGAACAAGGGCGACCTGATCGGTCCCGTGGCGAGCCAGTTCGGCTGGCATGTGATCCTGTTCGAGGGACGGCGCGGGGCGCCGGACAAGCGGATCGTCGATCTGCAGACCCAGGCCGCGGCCGCCGGGGCGGACTTCGCCAAGCTGGCCAAGGACAACTCGGACTCGGCCGATGCATCGACCGGTGGCGACCTCGGCTGGGTCGCGCCGTACCAGCTCGACGCCGAGCGCGAGAAGGCGATGTTCGCCGCCCCGATCGGCAAGCCGAGTGATGTCCTCAAGACCTCCAGCGGCTATTACCTGTTCCTCGTCCGGACCGAACAATCCCGAGTCCCCGACGCGACCCAGGTCACGACGCTCAACAGCACTGCCTTCCAGAACTGGTACGCCGAGCAGAAGGCCAAGGCGACGATCACGCCGGACCTGACGGCCGGCAGCTCCTAGCCGCCGATCGTGCTCGACGCGCTGCTCGCCGAGGCGCGCCTCCGCTGGGGCCTGGATCCCGCCGATGGCGTCCAGGTCGCCACCCCGGAACGACTCGTGGCGACGCCGCTCGAACCTTCGCGGCCAGCCCTGATCGTGCCCCGGGCGATGCTTCTCGGTCGGACCGGACCGGTGGATCCCGCTGACGGCCCGACGCTCGCCGAGACCGAGCCGTTGGCCGGCCGGGCCGGGCCGGGCGGCGATCGCCCGATCGCGCTCCTCCAGCGCCTCTATCCCGCCGACCATCCGGTTGGACGCTCGCGGCTGGCCGAGGGGACGACGATCGGCGCGTTGACCCCGGGCGATCTGGATGGGCCGCTGTACCTGGCCCCGGTCCGCCCCGAGCTGGCCGTCGCCGGCCCGTGGGCGATGCCCTGGATCTCCGCCCGACTGCGCCGACCCGATGGTTGCCCGTGGGATCTCGAGCAGACCCACGAATCGCTCCGCAAGCACCTCCTCGAGGAGGCCTACGAGGTCTACGACGCGCTTGGCCGGGAACCGTCGCGCGATCTCGCCGAGGAGCTCGGCGATCTCCTCCTCCAGGTCGTGCTCCACGCCCAGCTGGCGGCCGAGGCCGGGATCTTCGATCTGGTCGACGTCCAGGCGATCCTGGGCGCCAAGATCGTTCGTCGTCACCCGCACGTCTTCGCCGATAGCGTGGCCAACACCGCGGCCGACGTCACCCGCCAGTGGGAATCGATCAAGGCCACCGAGCGTGCCGACGCCGCCCGCGAGCACGCGGAAGGCGCGGTCGCCGGCGAAGGGCCGGCCTCGGGGGCCGACCGCCCACGGGTCAAGGGCGCCCTCGACGGGATCAGCCGGGCGATGCCCGCCCTCGCCGCGAGCCAGGAGATGCAGGAACGGGCGGCGGCCGTCGGCTACGACTGGCCGACCATCGACGGGATCGTCGACAAGGTCCACGAGGAGCTGGCCGAGCTGCTGGCCGCCGACACCGCGCCCGATCGGGTCGAGGAGATCGGCGACCTGCTCCTCGTCCTGGTCAACCTGGCCCGCCGCCACGGGGTCGAGGCCGAGGCCGCCCTGCGCGGCGCGAACGACAAGTTCCGGCGCCGGTTCGCCACGGTCGAGCGGCTGGCCACCGAGCGGGGCAGCACCCTGCGCGAGCTCGACTTCGCCGCCCTCGACCAGCTGTGGGATGCTGCCAAGGACGAGGAGCGTGCCGCGCAGGCCGCCATGAAGGAGCCACGCCGATGACCCTCGACGACCGCCCGACCACCGCCCGTGCCGGCGGTCGCCGTCCCGACGAGCTGCGCCCGGTGACCCTCACCCTCGACGTACTGAAATGGGCCGAGGGCTCGTGCCGGATCCGGGTCGGCGACACCGAGGTCCTGTGCGCGGCCACGATCGAGGATCGCGTCCCGCCCCACCTGCGCGGCAAGGGCACCGGTTGGGTCACCGCCGAGTACGCGATGCTCCCGCGGGCCACCGCCGAGCGCAGCCAGCGCGAGTCGGCCAAGGGCCGGATCGGCGGGCGAACCCACGAAATCCAGCGCCTGGTCGGGCGCTCGCTGCGAGGCGTCGTCGACCTGGGCAAGCTCGGCGAGCGGACGGTCACCGTCGACTGCGATGTCCTCCAGGCGGATGGCGGGACGCGGACCGCCTCGATCACCGGTGGTTACGTGGCAATGAGCGCGGCCCTGATCAAGTTTGGGATGGAGCGGCTGATCCTCAACCGGATCGCCGCGGTCAGCGTCGGGCTCGTCGATGGCGTCCCGCTGCTCGACCTGGACTACCCCGAGGACTCCCGGGCGGACGTCGACTTCAACGTCGTCGGGACCGACGCCGGCACGTACGTCGAGCTCCAGGGGACCGCCGAGGGCCGGCCGTTCGACCGCGTCGCGATGACCGGGCTGCTCGATCTCGCCCAGCTCGGGCTCGACCGGCTGTTCGAGGCGCAGGCCACCGCCCTGGCGTCCGTCAAGCGCTGACCGTGACCGGGTCGGAGCGGCCACGGATCGTCCTCGCGACCCGCTCGACCCACAAGCTGCGCGAGTTGCGCGAGCTTCTCGGGCCGGACCGGATCGAGCTGGTCGGCCTCGACGAGGCCGGTATCCCCGCTGGGGTGGATCCGGTCGAGGACGGGGCGACCTTCGAGGCCAACGCCCGGATCAAGGCCCGCGCCTACGCCCGGCTGACCGGCCTGCTCACCCTGGCCGACGACTCCGGGATCGAGGTGGAGGCACTGGGCGGCGCGCCCGGCGTCCACACCCGTCGATACGCCGGCCCCGATGCGAGCGACATGGACAACAACCTCAAGCTCCTGTCCGCCCTGGCCGGCCTGCCGCCCGATCGGCGCGGCGCCCGCTACGTGTGCGTCCTCGTGCTGGCCGACGGTCGTTCCGGAGCCGCCGGTCCGCGGGGTGCGATCCCGGTCGTCGCCCAGACCCGGGGGACCTGCCGCGGCCGGATCGCGAGCGCGCCGCGGGGCGATGGCGGCTTTGGCTACGACCCGATCTTCGAGCCCGCCAGCGAGCCCCCGGGCGGCCGGACGCTGGGCCAGTGGACCGCCGCCGAGAAGAACCGCATCTCGCACCGCGCCCGAGCCGCCCGACGAATGGCCCGCCGCGTAGCCGGCGGTCGGTTGTAGGGAACCGGGTGGACCGTCAGGCGCGGACCGCCCCCAGGCTCACGGGCCCGCGCCTGGGATCGGTGACGGACTCGGGACCGTCGACTGTCCGGGTTTCCAGCCCTGGGGAACGGTCCCGACCGGCGGGAAGAGCGCCTCGGCCATGGCCAGGATCGCGACCGTGTCGGGCAGCTGGACGGCGCCGTACTTGTTCTCGCCGGGCTTGGCCGGGTGGACCAGCGGGTAGCGGACGACGACCCGCACGATCCGCTTGGCCGAGATCTCATTGGCCAGCACGGCCAGGTCGGGCAGTCGTTCGGCTGGCAGGTCGGTTGCGACGGTGCGGCCAACGGCATCGAGCAGGCTCGGCAGGTTGAACAGCGCGCCGCCCCTGACGACCTTTGACCGGAGCGCGAGCAGGATCTCCTGCTGTCGCCCCTGGCGGGTGAAGTCGGTCTGGCCGACCGAGCGCCGGATCCGGGCGTAGGCCAGGGCATCGATCCCATCGAGGTGATGCGGTCCGACCGTGATCGACCAGCCCTTCTTCACCCCGAAGCCGCGGTACTTGGGATCGTCGAGCGCCTGCCTGACGTTGATGTCCACGCCGCCGACCGCGTCGACCATCGTGATGAACCCGCCAAGGTCGACGGTCGCGTAGTAGTCGATCCGGATCCCCAGCAGTGCGCCGACCGCGTTCTCGAGGGTCCGCATCCCACCGGCCGGGTAGTCCTTGGGATGGTCGGTGGCAAAGCTCAACAGGCTGTTCAGCTTGGGGCCGAAGGTTCGTCCGTCGCCCAGCGGCACGTTGACCAGGTCGCGGGGCAACGACGTCATGCTGACCGCCTTGCCGACCGGGTCGACCGACACGACGATCAGCGAATCGGTCAGGGCATGGTCGCGCCCGGTGCCCGAGTCGATCCCGACCAGGAGGACGCTCATCCGATCGTTCGGTCCGGGACCCGGTCCCGACTCGCGATCGGTCCGGGCGCTGAGCACCCCGCCCCCGAAGATCTGGGCGAAGTTGGCCCGGGCGATCCCCCCGATGTACGCGCCGCCGGCGTGGGGCAAGAGGGTCACGACCAGGACGATGGCGAGGCCAATCACGCCGAGACCCGCCGGGCGGAGCTCGAACCGGGTGTCGAAGAACGCCTGGACGAGGGCCACCACGCGCCAGGCGAGGACGATCAGGTTGAGGGCCAGGAGCTTATCGAGGTTGCCCGGGACGATCGCGCTGGCGATCAGGCGCGGCGCCGGGACGAGCACGACGGCGAGCCCACCGAGGGCGACGACGATCGCGAACGGAATGAACAGGGCGAGTGCCAGGCGACGTTGGCCGTTGTAGGCCTGACCGAGACCCGGGATCAGCGCCGACAGCACGGCTGCCAGGATTCGGCGGCGATCGGTGGGCCGGGTGTCCGGCCGGAGCTTCGTTGCCTGGCGCAGGTCTCTGTCTCCCGGCGGTCGCTGGACGGCTCGCGGGCCTCCGGAAGGTAAGTCTAGACCGCCCGGCCGGAGCGTGTCCGGACATGGAGACGCCGGGCGGCCCCCTGTTGCCTGCCAGTCACCGCCCGGCGTCCTTCCTCACGACGCGCTGGGGGGCCATCGTGTTGCGGGCGATCAGTTGACGGTCCAGGCAGCCTCGATCGACGGCGGAGCCAGGAGGGTCTGGAGGACGACGCAGTAGCGCTCGGTCCGTTCCTTGAGCTTCTCGAGACGCTCGGCGGGTACGTCGCCAGAGAGCTCGAAGCGGACCCGGATCGCCTCGAAGCCGACCGCCACGTCGGCCGTGCCAAGCGTCCCGCGCAGGTCCAGGTCGCCCTCGACCGTGACCGTGACGGTCAGGCCATCGAGTCCCATGTTCGCGGCCACCATCTGGCAGGTCAGCTGCGCGCAGGCCGCCAGCGCGCCAAGGAGCAGGTCGCCCGAACAGGCCGCGCTGCCGCTCCCGCCAACGCCGGGATGGGCCCCGGCCGCGTACAGCGCGCGCCCAAGGTCGACCGAACAGCTCATCGCGCCATCGGTCATGCTGCCGGTCGCCCGGAGGGTGATCCGGGCCGCATCGGGCGCCTCCCGGTAGCGCGCCTTGATCGGCTCCTGGATCTCGCGCAGCGTCACGTGTCGGCCTCCCGCCATGTCTGGGTCGGTTCAGGGGTAGGGTAATCGCGAGCGCGGCGCGTCGGCCAGCGACAGGATTCCCACCCAGGTCCCGGCAGACTGCGGGCCGACAAACCCAACGTCAGCCGTGCGACTGACCGGTGGTCACGGACTCGCCGATACTTGGCCGACCAGCAGTCTCAGTTTCAGTCTCAGGAGCGAACGATGCCTCTGTACCTCGACAGCCACACGATCCCGGGCGTGACCCGCGAGGCCGTGGCCCAGGCTCATGCTGCCGATCTTGCCGTCCAGGCGAAGCACGGGGTCAACTACGTGCGGTATTGGTACGACGAGGCGACCGGCAAGGTCTTCTGCCTGGCCGATGCCCCGAGCGCCGAAGCCGCGATCGCCGTTCACCGCGAGGCCCATGGCCTCGTCGCCGAGGAGATCACCGAGGTCAAAGAGGGAGCGTAGCGAGCGCCTCGTTCGGGGTCATCAGGCGTCCCTCGCGGCGGGCAGTCTCAAAGCGATCGCTGCCCAGCCGCGTCTCCAGGTCGGCCAGCCGCTGGTCGTGGGCGGCGGCCGCCTGGGGAGGGACGATCGCGCGGATCGCGCCCCGGAGCGCCTCGGCGGCGCCGTCCAGGCGGGATGCCGCCTCGGGGTCGTCGGTCGCGAGCGCGCCGGCCAGGTTCTCCATCGCGCTGGCGAGGCCCGGCATGTCGCCGAGGTCCTGGCGGATCGCCAGGCTCTGCGAGAACAGTTCGCGAGCCCGCGGGGCGTCGCCGGCCGACATGGCCAGGGCGGCCAGCTGGGTCAGCACTCGCGCGACGCCCCGCCGATCGCCGATCTTCTCGAGGATCGCCAGTGCCTCGATGTGCAGCGACCGCGCCGCTTCTCGGTCGCCCGCCCGACTCATCGCCCGTCCGAACGAATCGAGGGCGAAGGCTTCCATCCACTGATCGCCGAGCTCCCGGATCGTGACCAGGATCTGTTCATCCATCGCCCGAGCCGTATCGAGGTCACCCTGGAGCGTGGCGACCTCGGCAAGGTTGATCGAGCCGAACGCGACGCCGCGCACGTCGCCAAGCTCGCGCAACTGCACGATGACTTCCTCGTACAGGGCCCGTGCCCGCGGGTGATCGCCAAGCTGGACGACCGTGTTGGCCAGGTTGTTCGCGGCGTAGGCAACGCTCTGTCGATCGCCGATCTGGCGGTGGAGGGCCAGGCTCGCCTCGTGGAATGTCGAGGCGGCCCGGAAATCGCCCTGGATGAAGGCCAGGCTCCCGGCGCCGGTGAGCGCATTGGCTCTGAGCGGCGAGACGTCGCCGTCCATCGCCCGCTCCATCCGCTCCAGCCAGCCCCGGCCCTCCGTGAGATGGCCGCGGATCTCCCAGTAGCGCCATAGTCCTGCCGCGATGCGCAGGCCGGCCCGACCTTCGCCGGGCTGGTCCAGGCACCATTCGAGGACGGCGCGCAGGTCTTCGTGCTCGCGGTCGAGGCGGCGCAACCAGTCGACCGGCTCGGGACCGTGGAAGAACGCCGGCGACGCCTCGTCGACCAGGGCCAGGTACCAGTCCCGATGGCGGCGCAGCGTCGCATCGCCCTCGCCCGCCTCGACGAGCCGGCCGCGGGCGTACTCACGGACGGTCTCGAGGAGCTTGAACCGGGCCTCGGCCAGCGTCGGATCGGTGAAGACCAGCGACTTCTCGACCAGCCGCCCGAGCACGTCGAGGATCTCGATCGAATCTGCCGAGTCACCCGCGCAAACGGCCTCGGCCGCCTCGAGCGTCGCGCCACCGGCGAACACGGACAGCCGGCGCAGGACCGCGCGCTCCGGTTCGGTGAGGAGGTCGTAGCTCCAGTCGATCGTCGCCCGCAGCGTCTGGTGCCGGGCGACCGCGGCCCGGCTGCCGCCGGTCAGCAGACGGAACCGGTCGTCCAGCCGAGCCGCGATCTGCTCTACCGGAAGCGTCCGGACGCGGGCCGCCGCGAGCTCGATGGCCAGCGGCATGCCGTCCAGGCGACGGCACAGCTGGGCGACCGCTCGGGCGTTCTGCGCCGTCAGGGCGAACGTTGGCTGAACCGCCCTGGCCCGCTCGACGAACAACCGGCAGGCGTCCACGGCGCCCAGGTCGAGCGCGACGACGGTCGAGCCGGCTTCGGGCGTCATCAACGACGCGATCGGCAGGATCGCCTCGCCGGGCACGCCGAGCGCCTCACGGCTGGTCACCACGATCCGGACGGCCGAGCACGATCGAACGAGCGCTTCCGCCAGCTCCGCGCAGGCGGCCAGGACCGGGTCGCAGTCGTCGAGGACGAGCAGGAGCCGCTTGCCCTTGAGGTGGTCGACGATGGCTGCCAGGAGCGACCGGCCAGTCGGTTCGGTCAGGCCGATGGTGCTGACGATCGAAGGAAGGACGAAGGCCTGATCGGTGAGGCTGCCGCATTCGACGATCCAGGCCCCATCTTCGAACTGGTCGAGGAGCATCCTGGCCAGCCGGAGGCCGACCCGCGTCTTGCCCACCCCGCCGGGACCGGTCAGGGTCAGGAGCGGCGACTCCCCGAGCATCCGGGTGGCCTGCTCGATCTCACGTTCTCGGCCGATGAAGCTCGTCACTTCGAGCTTGAGGTTGTTCCGCCGGGTCTCCGTCGTACGCGGCGGTGGGAAGTCGGCGGCCAGGCCGGGACCGGTGACCTGGTAGAGCCGCAGCGCCGTGTCCAGCGAGCGCAGCCGATGGACGCCCAGGTCGATGACGCCCATCGGCGGGCGGAGATCCTCGACGATCAGGTCGCGGGTCATCTGCGAGATGAGGATCTGGCCGCCATGACCCGCCGCGCAGATCCTCGCCGCGCGATGGACATCGAGCCCGACATAGCCTTCCGACGCGCTCCACGGCTCCCCGGTGTGGAGACCCATCCGATCGCGGATCACGATCCCGTCGGGCCAGGCGCGGCTGGCGATCGCGAGCTGGGCATCGACGGCCGCCTGGACCGCACCGCGCGCGGCCGGGAAGACGAAGTAGAGCCCGTCACCCGCCGAACCCCGCTCGACCGCGCCATGGCGGGCGAATGCTTCCCGGATCAGCCGATGATGATCGGCCAGCATCTCCGGATAGCGGTCGCCGAGAGCCTGGAGCAGGCTCGTCGAGCCCTCGATGTCCGTGAACGCCAGGGTGACGGTCCCGGCGGGCTGCCCCGCGCCCGGGGATTCATGGGAAGACACACGTGGCTCCTGTCCGACTCGTCGGCCAGCAGCCTACGCGCGGATCCCCGCCCCGGCAAACGCCACCGTCCGCGGGTCAGAACCCTCGCTCGACCCCAGCCTCACGTCCTCCGTCGCGCGACCCAGATCTCCTCGGCCGGCCAGCGGCGCGCCCAGTCCACCGTCACGCTTTCGTAGTACTCCGGCGTCCGCGCGTCGGGCGGCGCCTGGATCTCGATGAGGTCCTCCACGTCAAAGCCGCTGGCCCGCAACAGGCGGAGCCAGTGGCCGTGGGCGAGGTGGTATTCGATGCCCGGGCCGTCTGGCCACGCGACGCGCGAGGGGCCGAATTGGGGCCGCTGGAGGGTCTCGCCGGCCAGCCCGACGTCCGGGTAGCACAGGTAGACCAGGAACGAATTGGTCAGGAAGACGAGCCGGCCGCCGGGCCGAAGGAGGCGGGCCGCCTCGGGGATCCAGAGGGCCGGATCGGCCCACAGGGACGCCCCGTATTCGGAGATCGCCAGGTCGAACGACCGATCCGGGAGCGGCACGCGCTCGGCCGGTGCCTCGACGAGCGGAAAGACGATGCCCGTGAGCGCCTGCATCCGGCGCGCGGTCGCGAGTTGGGCAGGTGTCGGGTCGACCCCGACCGGTCGCGCCCCGTGCTTCGCCAGTCGGGCCGAGAAGTAGGCGGTGCCGCAGCCGAGCTCGACGACATCGAGATCCGCCAGGTCGCCGAGCGGCGACCCAAGAGCCTCCTCTGCGATCCCAAAGACACCCCAGGTGATGTCGTCGCGGCGCCAGGAGGCCTCGGCCGAGCCATCCGTGTACTCCGCGTTGGTCTGCGTCCACTCGACGATGTTGGCGGCAATCGAGTCGGGCAAGTCGGCGGCGCTCATCCGGAAACGGTAACCCGCTCGCCGCATCCGTACCGCGCCGTCGCGCCGCGGCTGCTGGCTGCGACTCGAGGCGGTCCGGACGACAAAAGACGGGTGCCTCGCGACACCCGTCTCGATCTGCCCTGACGGCGCCAAGCGCCGGGTTAGGAACGAGTCGTAAACCAGACCGTCGGGGCGCCCTCGACGCCCGCGTCGTGCATGGCTGCGCGCAGCTCGGAACTGCCACCGAATGCCTGCGCGGCCTCGAGTGTCGCGAACTCGTGACGGACGGTGATGTCGTTCGGGTTGTCGATCGCCCGGTACACGGCCTGGTCCTGGACCCCCAGGGTCTTCTGGGTCGGCGCGAACCCGTCGTACACCTGGCGCCACTTCGCGTAATCGGCGACCTCGTGACGGACGAAGAGCGTGGTCATCGTGATGCCTCCGGTTGGTCAGGGATTACGGCTCGTACGTCGCGCCGCTGGTACCTGAGAACATCCTGCCTCATCATAATCTGTCATGTCAACTACTGATTTGTAAGAAGTTGCAATGACAGTAGAAATCTTCTATCGTGCGCCGATGAGCGACGACCCCACCCGGCCCGCGACGGCCTGGAACGATGCCTGGCGTGGAGTGCTCTTTGCGACGTCACGGACGCTCCAGATCGCCGAGCCCGAACTCGTCGAACGAGCCGGGTTCCCACTGACCTGGCTCGACGTCCTGGCTCAGCTCTATGACGCCGGAGAGCTTGGACTGCGGATGCAGGAGCTCGAGCAACGATCGCTCTTCACGAGGAGCGGATTGACCCGCCTCGTTGATCGGATCGAGACGGCTGGACTGGTCCGCCGCGAAGCCGTGGCCGGCGATCGGCGAGGCGTTCGGGTGGTCCTGACGACCGAAGGGCGCAGCCGGCATGATGCGGCCTTCGCCGACCACCTCAAGGTCATCGAACGGGAATTCGGTCGCCGACTGACCGAAGCTCAGCAGCAGGCAGTGGCCGAGGCCCTGGCCACGTTCTGGCACGATGACGAGCCCGCCGTCAAAGGCTAGCCGTTTCGAACTCGACGGGGTCATGAGCATAAAGGTTCGAGCGGAGAAGAGGCCAGTTGTCCTGCGATTGGCGGTCTCGCCGGACCGGAACTACTTGCGATCGTGGGAATGGTCGGTGCGAGAGGATCTGAGTCGTCTGGGACCATCGGATCGGCGTCTCGTTACTTTCGGACGACCGGCATCGGGAACCTATTCGGTCCTGGGTCGCTCATCTCTGGTGAATGGGTCCAACGGGTGGATCCGCCACATAGGTGTTAGACCGATGACCAGGATCCACCAGATCGGCCGCAGCGCTGCCGTCGCGATTGTCGCCCTTCTCCTCATCGCGGGGGCTGCCTTCGCTCACGGCATGACCTTCGAGCCGACGGCAGCCAGGCCGACGGTCGACCAGCCTGTTTCCGGTGCAGACGACGGCGCCAAGAACGACGTCCAGGATCAGGCCGGGAACACCGACGACGGCGCCAAGAACGACGTCCAGGATCAGGCCGGGAACACCGACGACGGCGCCAAGAACGACGTCCAGGATCAGGCCGGGAACACCGACGACGGCAACCAGAACGACA
>Ga0080064_1006613_pt1 | contig 12367 bp, 7 predicted proteins | sample Subgrocontami54m_FD_69260 | JGI IMG/M metagenome (GOLD analysis project Ga0080064, IMG submission 69260) | Subsurface groundwater microbial communities from S. Glens Falls, New York, USA - GMW46 contaminated, 5.4 m (SPADES assembly) (version 2) ...
CTTGTCTGGCCAGAGGGGATTTCAAGATTGCTCCACGAAACGCACTCCCGGTCCCCTCTAAAAAGAGAGGTGCCCAAGGGGCAGGGTGTGTAGGCGCGCGGCGCCGCGCGCCATTTCCAGCCTCAGCCCTTCTCCGGGCTGCTGATGCCATAAACGAGGCGGGGGTCACCGGGCGAAGTGTTCTCGCCGAGAAACATCCGGGTCAATGTTCGCTGCACGCGGAAGCCGTATTTTTTCACCAGCTCGACCCCCGCGGCATTCGTCGCCGGCACGTCGACGAAGACCGTGCGGCCGGTGACGTTCCCGAGGCACGCGAGCAGCAACTGCTCGGCCGCATCGGCCTCGCGCGCGCTCCACGGCCCGACCTGCACCGCGCGCGCGCCCTGGCGAGCAATCAGGTACCCGCGGAGCCGGCCCTCGGCGTCGCGCGAGGCGAAACACAATTCCGGATCCCGCGCGCCGAGCGCCGCCAGCACCTGCGGTCGCGGCACGCCGAACGCCGCCGCGTCCAGTGCCGCCACCGCCGCGGCGTCCACCGCCGCGTACGGGGCGAGCTGGGCGGGCCGCCCGCCGCCCAGGGCGGGCGCCGCGACCTCGTACCGCGAGAGCTCGTACTCGTCGACGAACCCGAGCGGCACGTACACCTTCCGGCCGAGCGGCGTAGCATCCAGCTTGATACACCGCACGCCGCACGCCTCGAGATACTGGATTGCCTGGCGCAGCAGGAGCGAACCGATCCCGAGCCGCCGCTGCTCCGGATGCACGAGCACCATCCCGATCCAGCCCACGCGATCGCCGTAACGAATCGTGGTCGCGGTGCCGGCCGGCTCACCGCGCACTTCCGCCACGAAACAACCGGCCGGTTCGAACTCCAGATACCCCTGCCAGTCGCGCTCGGTCTGGTTCCAGCCGGCCAGGTCGCGCAGCTGATTCGCCATCGGAATGTCGGCCCGTTGCATGATCCGAATCGTCACCTGACCCGCCGCTGATGCTGGAAGCTTCCCGTCCATGTCAAAATGACATTTCACACTGTGGCTCGCCGCCGCAACCGAAAGAATTGCCAAGGCATTTAGCCGCGGATTACGCGGATCACGCGGATTGTCGCCTGCCATTGTCCGCGTGATCGGCGTCATCCGCGGTCAATAAATCAGCAGTTTGAAAACGTCGCAAACGTGAACGATCCGGATCGATCTTAGTCCGCGGCCCGCACGGAGGCGGGCCCTCCAAAAATGCGCAACGGCACCACCCTTAAAAGTTGCCCTTGATCCCAAACACCCAGCTCACGCCGTAGTTGAACATGCCCTGCAGCACCGGCGGCAGATTCGTGCCGGGGTTGAGGTCATACTGCGTGCGCGGCTCGTTCAGGATGTTGCGGCCCTGCGCGAACAGGCTCATCCGATTCGTCAGCCGGAACGCCGCGTTCAAATCGAACTTCACGTTGTGCCGCTGGAACCGGCCGACCGTCGTCGTCCACTGCGCGTCGTCCTGCCAGATGCTGCTCAGCCGCAGGTTCACGCGCCAGACATTCCAGGCCACGCTGCCGCTGATCTTGTGCGGAATGAGTCCGGGCCGCCGCAGATTCGCATACGAGCGCGAATAGCTCACGTTAACGTTGGTGTTTCGGAACGGCCCGGGCAGGAAGGACAGCTGCTGGTTGTAACCGAGCTCCAGGTTGCGGTAGCGGAAGAGCCGGTCGCCGTTTTGCGTCGAGATGAACTCGTAGCCCGCGTACGCGGGATCGTCGCCGTAGCCGAACTCGTCGGCGGTGTAGCGGTGCGTTTCGCGGATGTTGGTGATTTCGTTTTGCTGCACGAGGAACGTGAAGCTGCCGACCGGCTCGAAGTAATAAGCGACGCGCGCGACGTAGTTGTCCGAGGTCTCCGGCAGCAGGTTGGCGTTCGGCGCGCTCACGATCAGGTTCACGTCGTCGATCGTCCACACGCCGGCCAGCGCGCTGATCGGCGGCCGCGAGATGGCGTGGCTGAAGCCGAACTGGGCCTGCAGGTTCCGGTTCAACGAATACTTGGCGCTGAAGCTCGGGAAGAGGTTGTCGTATTCGCCATAGCGTTTCACGCGGGGCCGCGAGCCGTACTGGTAATCGATCCCCGCCCGCGTCGTCGCGCGGCGATCGGTCCCCACGGCGAACCCGCGCGCCACCACCTGGGCCGACGGCACCGGATCCCACTCCTTCGAAATCGTGGTGCTGCGCTCCCAGCGCAGCCCGCCCTGGAACCGCCACCGGCCCCAGCTCGTATCCGCCATTCCGTACACCGCCGGGACGGCCTGTTTGAAATCGCGGAAGCTGCCGTAGAAACTCGAGTAGTAGTTTGCCACGGTGCTCACATCGGCGAACCACTCCGGGTGCGCGAGGACCGCGGCGCCCAGCGCCTCGCGGTCCGGGTGCCGCGGCAGGTTGCCGACATCCAGCGCCATCTGCGGGCCCATCCGCGCGGCGTCGAGCCGCGGCGAAACGAAGTTCGCGAAGCTGCCGTTGGGGCTGATCGTGCCGTTCGCCGCCACGGTGTTGCCGCCGGGACCGATGTAGGAAAACGCGTTCGCCGCGTTCCGGTTGTAGGATTTCCGATACTGCTCGTTCAGCTTGGCGCCGAGCTTGAGGAACGTCGGATGCTCGAACGGCAGGCTGTAGCGCCCGTTGATCGTCGCCTCGTAGATCTTCACCAGCTCGCCGCGATCCTCGTTCGTGCTCACGCGGGGGTTGAGGAAATTCGCGAGGTTCGCCCAGTCCGGCCCGGCGGTCTGCACGATGGTCCACTCGGCCGAGTTGTAGTCCGGCCGCGTCGCGCGGAAATCGATCCCCGTGAGGTCGTTCGTCGTGTGCGTGCGGATGCTGTCCGGCAGCGACTGGTAATCGTTCTTCGAACGCGAGTAGGTCAGCCCGCCGTCGACCAGCAGCCGCGCGAGCGTGTATTCGAATTTCGGCGTCAACGTGATCGTCTGCGTCTTCTTGTCGAAGTTCTGCCCGCCGTTGACGCTGACCGCGCGCGCCGTGTTCGTCGCCGCGCCGTTGGTGCGCACCTCCGTCAGCCCGTCGCCCAGCACCGTGGCGCGGCCGTTGTTCACGTTGGCATTGGTGGCCGCCGCGGTCCAGGCCAGCGAACGCGAATACGTCGTGCCCGAGAAGGTGTTGTACATCGTGGTCATCGCCAGCACGAGCCGCGGCGACGCCTTGTAGTCGAGGTTCAGCGACACCGTGTCGCGATCGATGAACTTCGGTCCGTCGCCGAAACTGAACCCGGTCACGACGAGCGGCCGCGGGTCGCCCGGCGTCGTCGTCCGGCTGAACGTGTTCGTCACCGACTGCTGCTCCACCAGGATCTTCGACTCGCTCAGCCCGAGGCTGACGCCGAGCCGCCGATCCAGGAACACATCGGAGTAATCGAGTTTGGTGCTCGGCCGCACGAGATGGTGCTGGCGGTCGCCGGGCCGCGTCGTCTTGCCCCACTTGAAATCGTCCGAGACGCCGGTGAGGCTGAACTGCCAGTCGATCCGGCGCCCCTTGCGATCGAAGCCGCGCTTGGTTTTCAGGTTGATGTTTCCCGCGGGCGAGTCCGCGTCCATGTCGGCGCTGATCGTCCGGCTGATTTCAATCGATTCGATGCTGTTGATCGAAAGTTGCTCGAACCCCATCGACCGGCCCGCGTCCGGTGCATTGATGAACCCGTTGTAGGAACCGAGTGCGTCGGCGCTCGCGAGCTTCGCGCCGTCCATCGTCACCCCGACGTACTCCGGCGACAACCCGCCGAGCCGCGGCCCGCGCGTTTCCGCGTCCTGGTACTCGACGTCGACGCCGGGCAGGAATTTGAGGAACTCGCCCACGTTGCCCTCCGACACGTCGCCGAAAATGTCCGACGCGACCGACGTCGTGATGTTCATGTTGCGCTTCTGCGCCATGATGGCCTTGGCATTGCCCTCGCGCTCGCTCGAGACGACGAACTGGCCCATCTGGACGGTGTCGCCCGGCTTCGCGCCATACGCCGCCGTGGTGAGGTTGATTTCGCGCGTGGCGGGCTGCCCGGGCGAAACCGTGAGGGTCTCGGTCGCCGTGTTGTAGCCGGTGTACGTCACCGTGATCGTCGCCGGCCCGGCCGGCACGTTGTCGATTCGGAACGACCCGTCGCGTTCCGTCGCGACGAGCTTGTCCGTGCCCTGCAGCCGCACCTCGGCGTTGCGCACATACTCGCCCGTCGCCGGGTTGAACACGCGGCCCGTGATCGTCCCGCTGCCGCCGGTCTGCCCCGCCGCCGGGCCGGCCAGCGCGAAGCCAAACAACGCGCACGCCAAAATACACCAACAGGATCGGAGCTTCATGATTCAGGAAGATTAAGGTGAGCGGGTCGCGGGTGGCAGAAAACCGGCGAATCGACGCGAATTTTCAGGGGCACTCCGTTGAAAAAGGGTACTCGTGGGCGGCGCCGCGCCGTCAAGCGCACGGACGGAAAAGGGGCGTAACCATGCGGTTACTTTTTGGCCGCCGCCGAAGCAAGGCTTTTTGCGCACGCCGGGGCGGGCGGCCATGGCCTTGGGGCCGCGCTCCACCGCGGAGCAGGCGACTTCAGACGATCAACCGCGGAGTACGCGAATTACGCGGAAAATCTTGTCCGCGTGATCCGCGTAATCCGCGGTCAAAAGCCTTCTCCGCGTGCTCTCCGCAAACTCTCCAACGAGCGAGCAACGATCCACCGCCGAGCAGGCAGGCGCAAGCCGATCAACCGCGGATCACACAGACCACGCGGATCATTTTCGTCCGCGTGATTAGCGTACTCCGCGGTCGAAGGCCTTCTCCGCGATTCAGTGCGTCGTACTTTTTCGGCGAATACAGGGCGTGGCGTGCCCCCGCCGCCGGGCTTACGCAAATGTCAGGCAGTGGTGGTGGCGCGCCCGTCGCAGCTGCGCGTCACTGTGGGCATGCTTCAAGTGTCCCGCTCGCTCGGCTCACTGCCCGTCGTTCCCCTCCTGCAAAAGGCAGCGCGTTCGCGCGTCGGCGTGGTCCGCGTCGACAACGGACTTGCCACCGAAAGCTCCCTGCCCCGGCTCGCGCTGGTCTCCACCCACGGCTATGTTGCGGCGGTGCCGCCCCTCGGCGCGGCCGACACCGGCGGCCAGGTCGTGTACATCCTCGAGCTGGCAAAGAAATTCGCACTGCTCGGCTACCAGGTCGACCTCTGGACCCGGCGCTTCGAAGACCAGCCGGAGATCGAACCGGTCGCGGACCGCGTGCGGATCATCCGCGTACCCTGCGGCGGCAAGGAGTTCCGGGCGAAGGAATATCTCTGCGACGTCCTGCCGGAGTGGTGCGAGCACGCCCTGCGGTTCATCCGCCGCCACGGTCTCGTCTACCAGTTCGTCAGCAGTCATTATTGGGACGCCGGGATCGCGGCGCAGCGTCTCTGCGCCGCCCTGGACGTGCCGCACGTGCACACGCCGCATTCGCTGGGCATTTGGAAGCAGCGTCAGATGGAAACGGATTTTCCAGCGAGCCGGGCGGAATTCGAACAGCGCTACAACTTCAGCCGCCGGATTGCCGCCGAAAAACAGCTCTACGCCCGTTGCGATGTCGTGGTGGCGACCACGCCGCAGCAACTCGACTTGATCGTCCAGGCGTACGACACGCCGGCGGCGAAGGTGCGGATGGTCCCGCCGGGCTACGATGACCAGCGGTTCTTTCCGGTCAGCGAGGCCTCGCGGGCCGCGATCCGGCGGCGGCTGGGCTTGAAGGGCAAGGTCGTGCTGGCCCTCGGGCGGCTCGCGCGCAACAAAGGCTACGACCTGCTGATCGACGCGTTTTCCCTCGTCGCCGCGCGCGAGCCCGACGCGGTGCTGCACCTGGCGGTCGGCGGGGCGGAGGCCAGCGCAAAGGAGAAAGCGATCCTCGCGGAGTTGCAGCTGCAGGCGGCCAACTCGGGCTATGCCGAGCGGATTCAGTTCGACTCGTTCATTGCCGATGCCGACCTGCCCGACTACTACCGCGCCGCCGACCTGTTCGTGCTCTGCAGCCGTTACGAACCGTTTGGCATGACGGCGATCGAGGCGATGGCCTCCGGCACGCCGACCGTGGTGACGGTGCACGGCGGCCTGTACCGCGCGTTGTCGTTCGGCCGGCATGCGCTTTACGCCGATCCGTTCGATCGCGAGGACCTCGGCATCACCATGGCCCAGGTCTTCCGGCACCCGCGGGTTCGGCAGCGGCTCGCGCGGATGGGCGCCCACAAGGCGCGGTCGTTGTTCACCTGGACTAGCATCGCCCAACAACTGCTCGGCGCGATGGAATGCCAGCTCGGCGTGGCCGCGACGTTCGACGACCCCGAATGGGATGAGCCGTGGCACGACGGCGACTGAGCCAAGGCACCATGACGGCAAACTCGAAGCATGCTCCCGCCGCGGTGGCGCGCGTGCTGATTGTCGACGATGAAGCGAAACTCCGCGAGTCGCTCGCCGAGGGACTGCGGCTCGAGAAATGGGAAATCCTCACCGCCGGCTCGGCCGCGGAAGCGATCCGCCTGATCGAAGCGGAGAAACTCGATTTGCTCGTGCTCGACTGGATGCTGCCCGACGGCGACGGCATCGACGTCCTGCGCCGGATGCGGACCTCCTGCATAAAGCTGCCGGTGCTCATGATCTCCGCGCGCGTCGCGCGGCGCGATGTGTCAATCGCGCTGGCCAACGGCGCGACGGAGTTCCTCGCCAAGCCGTTCGCGTTTGGCGACCTGCTGGCGCGCTGCTCCGCCCTGCTGGCAGCGGACGGTCCGCGCCGTGGTTCATGACCGATGCGCACCAGCCGATAATCCGGCTCTTCAGCTCTGATCTCGACGGGACTCTCCTGGGCAACCCGGAGTCGACGCTGCGCTTCAAGCACGCCTGGGAAGAGCTGGCCCCCGCGCAACGTCCTCTGCTCGTCTACAACTCCGGCCGCACGGTGCGTGATACCCGGGCGCTCGTGACCGCGCGACGGCTGCCGGATCCCGACTACATCATCGGGGGCGTCGGCACCGAGCTGCATAATTTTCGCGCGAGTCGCGACGAACCGGAATTCAACGCGCAGTTCGGCGAAGGCTGGGACCTCGCGAAAGTCGAAGCGATCATGAGCGCAACGCCCGGCGTGGAACGCCAGCCGCCGGAGTTCCTGCATCCATACAAGTCCAGCTGGTACCTGCCGCGCGCTGACCGCGCGCAGATCGACGAACTCCGACGCCGGCTGAAGGAAGCCGGGCTCGACGTCCATGTCATCTACTCGAGTCTCCGCGATCTCGACGTCTTGCCCAGCCGGGCGAACAAGGGCAACGCGCTCGCCTGGCTCTGCCAGCGGCTGGGCCTCGCGCTGGAGCAGGTCTGCGTCGCCGGCGACACCGCGAACGACAGCGCGATGTTCCTGCTGCCCGGCGTGCATGGCATCGTGGTCGAGAACGCGCAGCCGGAGCTCTTCGAGGCGGTCGTGAAGCTGCCGACCTTCGTCACACGAAAGGTGATGGCGGACGGCGTGCTCGAAGGCCTGCAACACTTCGGCGTCCTGCCCGAAGTGCCGGCGCTGCGCAGCCTGCCGGCCGCCCAGCGCCACCAGGCCGCGTGGCGGGGAATGTTGTTTGGGCCGGATGCGTTTCGCAGCCTGAGCGCCGAGGAGCGCTCGCTGATTGCAACCGGTTACGATCAGGCGCTCGTCGCGCTGCGGAAGAACATCACGCCGCTCGGCTTTTCCGCCTGCTCGCTCGCGGACAACACCGTGACCGGCACCGACGCGAATTATCGCAGCGTCTGGGCCCGCGACGGCTGTTTCATCGTCGTCCAGACGATCGAGATGGACGAACCCGACCTCCGCGCCGCGCAACTGCTCACGCTGCGCACGCTGCTCGACGCCATCGCACCGAACGGCCAGGTGCCGGCCAACGTCCGGATCGACACCCGCACGCCCGAGTACGCGGGCGTGGGCGGCATCTGTTCGATCGACAGCGGCCTGTGGCTGATCCTCGCCGTGTATCACTACGCGACTGCGACGGGCGATCTGTCATTGCTCAGCGATTACGCGGAGCCGCTGCGGCGCTGCATGGAGTGGCTCGCCGCGCATGACAGCAATAACGACGGACTGATCGAGGTGCCGGAAGCCGGCGACTGGACCGATCTCTTCGGTCGCAGTTACCAGGTGCTCTACGACGAAGTCCTTTGGTATCGCGCCAACGTGTGCTATGGCCGGCTGCTCGAATACCAGCAGGAATTCGAGCGCGCGGCGGATTTTCTGCGGTGGTCGCAACACATCGCCGGCCGGATCAAGGCGTCGTTCTGGCCGACCACCTCGGCCGATCCGAAGAACATGGCCACGTTCGCCGACCGGCAGGCTTCGCTCGGCGATGCGCAGTACCTCATCGCGGAGATCACGCCATTCGCGTTCAACTGGCGCTGCGATGTGCTCGGCAACGTGCTCGCGTTTCTGACGAACGTAATCGACATCGAGCGGGCGCGCACGGCCTTCCGGTTCATGTGGGGCGTCGGCGTCAACCAACCCTATCCCGTGGTGAATCTCTACCCGGCGGTGCACTCCGGTGATCCGGACTGGCGGCCGTACTATACGGTGAACCTGCTCAACCTGCCGCATCATTATCACAACGGCGGGATCTGGCCGTTCATCGGCGGGCTGTGGGTGCGCTTCGTGCACCGGCTCGGGCTGCACGACCTGGCCCGCAACGAATTGGTGAAACTCGCCCGCGCGAACCGGCTCGGCCGCAACCGCGAGTGGGAATTCAACGAGTGGGTGCACGGCACCACGGGTTTGCCGATGGGCAAAGCGTATCAGGCCTGGTCCGCCGCCGCGTATCTGCGCGCCTGCCAGGAACTGCACCTGGCGCCGGAAGCGATTCGTGACGAGTAGTCGGGGCCTGCGCCTCGGATCACGGACCACTGACTACGGATCACTGACCACGAACCGCTGACGCGATCCAGCGCGGAGCAGGCGGATGCAAACGGTCAACCGCGGACGACGCGAATTACGCGGATGATCCTCTCCGCGTGATCCGCGTACTCCGCGGTCAAAAGAATTTCTCCGGGTGCTCATCCGTATCGATTCTCCGAATTGCCCGGCCACGCGGCGCCGATCCACCGCGGAGCAGGCGGATGCAAACGGTCAACCGCGGACGACGCGAACTACGCGGATGATCCTCTCCGCGTGATCCGCGTACTCCGCGGTCAAATGAATTTCTCCGCGTGCTCATCCGTGCCGATTCTCCGAATCGCCCGGCCACACGGCGCTGATCCTCCGCGGAGCAGGCAAATTCAAACGGTCAACCGCGGACGACGCGAATTACGCGGATGATCCTCTCCGCGTGCTCCGCGTACTCCGCGGTCAAATGAATTTCTCCGCGTGCTCTTCCGTGTCGATTCTCCGACTCGCCCGGCCACGCGGCGCCGATCCACCGCGGACCAGGCGGATGCCAAACGCTCAACCGCGGACGACGCGAATTACGCGGACCATCCTCTCCGCGTGCTCCGCGTACTCCGCGGTCAAAAGAATTTCTCCGCTTGCTCATCCGTGTCGATTCTCCCGTCGCCCGGCCACGCGGCGCCGATCCACCGCGGAGCAGGCGGATTCAAACGGTCAACCGCGGACGACGCGAATTACGCGGACCATCCTCTCCGCGTGCTCCGCGTACTCCGCGGTCAAATGAATTTCTCCGCGTGCTCCATCACATTACCCGCTCGCGTTTGTACGAAATCCTGCCGTGCTCGTGCGCGCCCGTTTTCACTCTATCATGAACGTTACCCTTCGCTCACTCGCCACCTTTTCGCTTGCCTGGCTGCTGACGGTGCCAGGCTTCTCGGCGGAACGGCCGAAACCCCTCAAGGTGCTGCTCGTCACCGGCGGCTGCTGCCACGATTACCCGCACCAAAAGGACATCCTCAAGAACGGCCTCGAGCAGCGCGCCAACATTGTCGTCACCCAGCTGCACACCGACGACAAGACCACGCGGCCGCCGCTCGCGCATGTGAACGATGCGAAATACGCCGACGGTTACGATCTGGTGATCCACGACGAGTGCGCCGCCGACCTCGACCAGGCGGACCAGGTGCGCAACGTGCTCGCGCCGCACCGCGCCGGCCTGCCCGCCGTCGCCCTGCACTGCGCCATGCACAGTTTCCGCGTGGTGAAGGATTTCGCGCGGCCGCAGACGCCCGGTTCCGACGGCGCGCTGTGGTTCGATTTTCTCGGCCTGCAATCCAGCCGCCACGGCCCGCAGGCGCCGATCGAGGTCCACTTCACCGGCAGTTCGCCGATCACCGCGGGCTCCAAGGATTGGACCACCGGCCCCGAGGAACTCTATAACAACGTGCAGCCGCCGACGGTTTTTTCGGGGCATAAGTCGCTCGCGACCGGCCACCAGAAGGCGACCGACAAGAAGGGCAAGACGTACGAGGACACTTCCGTCGTGATCTGGACGAACGAATACGGTCCGAAGAAGGCCCGCGTGTTCGCCACCACGCTCGGCCATAACAACGTGCTCGTGGAAAGCGCGCAGTACCTCGACCTGGTGACGCGCGGCGTACTCTGGGCCGCCGGCAAGCTGGGGCCCGACGGCAAGCCGCTGCCCGGCTACGGCCCCACAGGCAAACGCTGAGAATTGAACAGAAGGCAACGAAGGTAACCAAGGTTCAGGGCGACCTCTTACCCTTCGTTTCCTTCGTTACCTTCTGTTCACAAGGATTGGGCCCAGCTACAAACGCCAGCCCGCCCGGTATCGCGGCTGAATCAGTTCGTTCGCCGCGGCGAAATTGGTGAAACGCGCCTGCGCGCCGTCGTAGTTCAGTTCCCGCCCGAGGAAGTGCGTCGCGATATTGCCGATACACGCCAGCTCGCTCAAAGGGCCGCCATACGCGGCGAAGTCGGAGCCGGCTTTGCCGCCCTTGCGAATCGCGTCCAGCCAGTCCACCGCGTGATCCTTGTTCTTCGGTCGCGTCGTGGCCGGCAGCTGCGCCTGAAACGCGCGCATCGCCGTCTCCGGGAACAGCCGCAACCCGAACGCCCCGTGGCTGCCGTACATGATGCCGCCCTTGTCGCCGAGCACGACCGCGCCGGGCACGGAAACCGCCCGCTCCAGCTCGAGGTTCTCCGGCCGCGGCATCGTCGCCTCGCCGCTGTACCAGTAAAGCGTGACCGGCCCCCGATTCGCCGTACCGGGGAAACGATAGCGAATCCGCACGCCGCGCGGAAAGGTCTCGGCGTGCGCCACGGGATCGTAGTCGGCGGATTCGGCCACGACCGACGTCGGCGAGCCCAGTTCGAGCGTCCAGAAAACCGGATCGAAGACATGGCAAATCCAGTCGCCGACCGTGCCGCTGCCAAACGCCGTCCAGCCGCGCCAGCGTCCCGGCAGGTAGACGGGGTTGTAGCGCCGCGCCGGGACGGGCCCCAGCCAGTTTTCCCAATCGAGCGACGGCGGCGGCTCATGTTCCTCCTGCAATTTCGGCAACTGGTCCAACCGGCTTTGCGCCTGCGCGCACGCGCAGTGCACGGTGTGGATCTTGCCGATTGCCCCGGCGCGCACCCAGTCGCGGAACATCCGGATCGTCGTCGACGAATGTCCCTGGTTGCCCAGCTGCGTGACGATCTTCGGGTGTTCGCGCGCCGTTTTCATCAGCGTGCGAATCTCGCCGATGGAGTGCGCGAGCGGTTTTTCGCAGTAAACGTGTTTTCCGCACTGGATAGCCGCCATCGCGATCATGGCATGCGTGTGGTCCGGCGTCGAGATGACGACCGCATCGATGTCGTTGGCCACCGCATCGAGCATCCGGCGGTAGTCGGTGAACACGCGCGCCTCCGGGAACTTCGCGAACGTCGGCGCCGCGCGCTCCTGGTCGACATCGCAGAGCGCCACGACGTTCTCGGTGTCGCCGATCGATTCGAGGTTGGCCGCGCCACGGCCGCACACACCGACGAAGGCGACGTTGAGTTGGTCGTTGCCGCGCGAGCGCGCCGGCTGAGCCCGCAACCGGCGCGGCCAGACCCCGGCGGCCGCGATCGCCGCGGCTGTCGCCAGAAAAGTACGACGCGAAACGCCCGCGTCCGACGAACGCCAGCCACCCCGCCACCCAAGCCCGGATAAAGAATGCATACTCGACTCCCTTTGGAAAAGAAACTGCGTGGGGCAGTGGGACCCTAGTCGGTGACGCGGTCTCGCCAGGGGACAAGAAAAAACGCACGCGATCCGCCCCGGAGACCATCGACCAGGGACTACGGACCACAGACCCCTGACGACTGACCTCTGCCAGTGGCCCATTGTCCATGGTACATGGTCTATGGTCCGTGCGTCCGGTAGGTGGCGCGCTCGTCGCGCCACGCTTGCCCGCCTCCGGCGGGCCTGCGCGCCTC
>Ga0080064_1006620_pt1 | contig 12359 bp, 12 predicted proteins | sample Subgrocontami54m_FD_69260 | JGI IMG/M metagenome (GOLD analysis project Ga0080064, IMG submission 69260) | Subsurface groundwater microbial communities from S. Glens Falls, New York, USA - GMW46 contaminated, 5.4 m (SPADES assembly) (version 2) ...
CGTGCGAGTATGTCGGCCATCCGCTGCTTGAACTCGCGCGTTGGGATCTGATGCCGGCCGAAGCGCGCAGGCAATTGGGCATGCCTGCAGACATTCGCACCGTGGGCCTTCTGCCAGGTTCGCGCAAAAGTGAAGTCGAACGGATTCTTCCGATTATGGCTGCGGCGGCGATTGAATTGCAGAAAGAACTTCCGGATCTTGTTTTTTATCTTGCAGAATCATCCAATGTGGATCGTTCGGTTTACGACCAGGTCTTAAGCCGTTTTCCAATTCAAGTCGAGCGCTTTAGCGACAAACTGGATGAGCATCTCCGTGCGTTTGACTTTGCCTTGGTTGCTTCCGGAACGGCCACGCTGCAAACCGCGCTGGCCAATACGCCTTATTTCCTGCTTTATAAAGCCAGCTGGTCGACTTATTTTCTCGGCCGTCAGCTGATCCGCGTGCCCTATCTGGGGCTGGTCAATCTGCTGGCCGGCAAAAGTGTGGTGCCTGAATTTATCCAATGGGCCGCCCATCCGGGTGTGATTGCGCGCGAGGCCCGTATCCTGCTCAGCAATCGCTACCGGTATGACACGATGAAGCGGGAATTATTTGATGCGTGTTCGAAACTAGGCAAGGAAGGGGCGAGCCGGAAAGCCGCCAAGCTTATGACGTCTTTTTTGGCTCGTCGTCAAAATACTGCCATGGAAATTCCGGCCGCACAATAGGTTCGTAGCCGGGAAACGGAAAGGTTAGCATTTCGTAGATTCCCACACCCACGCGGCGCACGGCCAGCTCGATGCCTTTCAATCCCCCAAAAAGCCAGGTGGGTTCGGTTTTCCCCTCTCGCCCTTCTCGCGCAATTTGCGTGCTGATTTCCATGGGAGAAAGGGCAACATTCAAAAAGCCTCTTTGGAGTTTGCGGGCCGAGGTACCTTCCGATTGGATTTCAGCGGCTTGGATCACAGCGGCGGGGGCAAGACAAAGCAATAACATGAAAATCACAATGCGTCTCATGCGCCACAATTTAGCATAGAGATTCTTGGAAAACAAGCCGCGCTCCTACTCAACGGGTAGAACGATTCTTTATTTCAGGCCGTACTTCTTGACCTTATAGCCCAATATACGTTCCGTAATACCTAAGATCTTCGCCGATTGTCTTTGACTGCCGCCGGTACGCGCCAAGGCATCACGAATCAATCGCTTTTCAAGATTCTTTTTTTGAACTGTCAAATTATTGCTATCTGCTTCTTGCTCTCCTAAAATAGACACTGTCTCAGGCGGATTGAAATCTTGCAAAGCAGGTTGATCCTTGGTCCCAGGAATGGGAAAAAGATCCGGCGTGAGCGTATCGCCTTTGCAAAGAATGACCGCTCGGGTCAGTGCATTCTCGAGTTCGCGAACATTGCCGGGCCAGCCATAATTCATGAGATACTTCATGGATGGATCGGGAACATATTTGACGGCCTTGCCGTTTTCTTCATTGGCCGTTTGCAAAAAATGCTTCACTAAAAGCGGGATGTCTTCTTTCCGATCACGCAACGCGGGAAGAAAGATCGGAATGACATTCAGACGGTAGTAAAGGTCTTCACGGAATTTGCCTTCGCGGACCAATTTTTCAAGATCACGGTTGGTCGCGGTGATCAAACGGATATTCACGCGAAGGGTTTCCGTACCGCCGACCCGTTCGAATTCCTTTTCCTGCAATACGCGCAGTAATTTAATCTGCGTGCTGGCCGGGACATCGCCGATTTCGTCGAGAAAAAGCGTCCCATTGTGAGCCATTTCAAAACGGCCGACCTTGCGGGCTGTCGCGCCGGTGAAAGCCCCTTTTTCGTAACCAAACAGTTCGCTTTCTAAAAGAGCTTCCGGCAAAGCCGCGCAGGAAATTTTAATGAAGGGCCCTTCCGCGCGCTCGCTATTATAGTGAATAGCATGCGCCACCAATTCTTTACCGGTGCCGCTTTCACCCCGGAGTAAGACCGTGGCTTTGGTTTGGCTGACCAAACCAATCGAGTCAAAAACATCCGCAATGCGCTTGCTTTGTCCGATGATATTCGTCGGGCGGAATCTGACGCCCAACTCTCTGTTTAAACGCTTATTTTCGCTGACCAATGTTTCCTGATCCGATTTGATCTTTTGATAAAGCTGGACGGACCGCGCCACCATCGAACAGATAATCGTAAGAAGTCTGAGGTCATCCTCAAAAGAGCCTTCTTTGCGATTATGGCAATCCACGCTCAAGGCGCCGATCGTCTGATTTTCTAATTTGATCGGCACGCATAGAAAAGAAATATTATTGCGCTCAAGGTCCCCGCGCGATTGAGTGCGGTTCAAGAAAAGCGGGTCTTTACCCACATTCGGAATCACCATCGGCTCGCCCGCTGCAACGACACGGCCCGTCACGCCCTCGCCTAAGCGGTAACGTCCCAGCTGGATTTGTTCGGGACTCAAGCCATGGGCCACTTCAGTAAAAACTTCATTGGTCGTGGTATCCAAAAGCGTGAGGGTTCCGCGGCTCATCCCCAATTTTTCGTCCAAGAAAACCATCAGCTGATTCATCACCTTTTCGATGTCGAGCGAAGAATTGAGGATCGAGGTTAATTCCAGAAGAAAACTCAGGTCGCGGTTTTCCCGTTTCAGCCCGTTTAAAGAGTCTAATTTTTCACTCATTTTCATTCACTCCGACCACCACAATGCCCTTCAGATTCGCCCGCGCCACAAAATCTTCTTGTTCCAGGATAATCGTCTTGCCGGCTTCAAACGCAAAGGCTTGCGCTTGGATTTCAATCATCTGATCCAGGGTACGCAAACCCACAGCCGGCACATCAAAGCGCATATCCTGGCGCGGCTTGGCGACTTTCACTACCGTCGTCTTTGCGCCGCCCAAATCCCCGCCGCGGCGGATCGCGGAATCCGTGCCCTCAATCGCTTCGACCGCCATAATCGCCTTTTTTTTGACAACAACGGTTTGGCCAAAATCCAAACCCGCAATGGTCTTTGCGATTTTAAAACCAAAGCGGATATCTTCCATGATTTCCTTGGAAGGTTTGCGTTTTCCAAGAACCCCGGCGCCGGGCAACGCATGTTTCAGAAAAACTGTGGAGTCCAAAAGTTTCACGTCGTGCTCTTCCAAATAATCTGCAATGGCCGACAGCAAGGAATCATCTTTATAGTCCCGCGTCTTCATCAGAACTTTGACCATATCCAAATCCGGTTTGACATTTTCTTGAAAAAGCCGGACCTTCTCGATTTTGCCGGCCATAATGGCCTGATTTACTTTTTCCGAGCGGAAAAATTGGACCAGCTTTTTTAATTCCCCGATCTTGACCCAGCAACAGGCAGCGGCAATTTTTTCAATGGCCGGATCCGCTTCTTTCTCGATCGCGCATGCCACCACGCGGTATCCTTGCTCAACCGCCTCACGCGCCGCCATGATCGGAAATTGGCCGTTGCCTGCAATCATACCGACTGTTTTCATGCCCAAACCGCCTTGCTTAAATGAATTCCGCGCCGAACGGTGTGTAATGGAGCCGTCTTGCAGAGAGTGGATCAGCGGCAAATGCCGCGTTCGGATGTCTTTAAGAATTTTAACAAGGTCTCAAAAGCGGCGCCGTCACCCAGCTCACTTTCCAGATGGAGAATCGCGTTTTTGAGCGTGTGCCGGGAGCGAAATGTGATCTTAAAGGCTTTCTTCAGCACTTGCTTATCATGCGAGGCATAACCGGCACGATCCAGCCCGACCGAGTTGATACCGTAGACGCGGGCCGGATGGCCGTCTGCCATCATAAAAGGCGGGACGTCTTGCACGACTTTGGAGCATCCGCCGATGAGCGCCAGTTCGCCGAGGCGGACAAATTGATGCACGGCACTCAACCCGCCGACAATCGCACGGTCCTGAACAATCACGTGACCGGCTAAAGTGGCCTGATTGGCTAAAACAACATGATCATGCACAACGCAATCGTGCGCCACATGACTGTAGGCCATCAGCAAGTTGTCGTTACCGATGATGGTGCGGGTTCCGTCTTTGGTGCCCGGATTGATCGTGACGTATTCGCGGATCTTGTTGCGGTCGCCGATTGTCAGATAACTGATGCCGCCGTCATATTTCTTGTCTTGCGTGGGACTTCCGATGACTGCGCCGGTAAAAATCTGATTTTCTGCCCCGATCGTAGTATGCCCTTCGATCACGACATGGGAGCCCACAAGCGTGCCGTCCCCGATTTTGACGGTGCCTTCGATGATCGAATAAGGGCCGATGACCACGCCTTCACCCAATTCGGCCTCATCATGAATGATGGCCGTCGGATGAATCGTTACGGATCGACGACCGCGAATTTCACTTCCGCTTCGCATACCAGTTTCTCCTTCACATAAGCACGGCCGACGCATTGGCCGGTCCGCGCCCGCTTTCTTAACACTTCGACTTCCATACGTAATTCATCGCCCGGCACTACCGGTGCACGGAACTTCGCATCGTCCAGACTCATAAAATAAGCGATCTTATTGCGGTTCTCCGGCTCGCTGAGCATAATCACGCCGCCCACCTGGGCCATCGCTTCAATGATCAGCACGCCGGGCATGACCGGATGCCCTGGGAAATGCCCCTGAAAAAAATAATCATTCACGCTCACTTGCTTAAAACCTGTGGCCCTGACGCCGGGCACAAAATTTTCAATACGATCGACAAAAAGAAAAGGGTAACGATGCGGAATAATTTTTTTAATGTCTTCCACCTGTAAAACCGGCGGAAGATTTTCAGGCGAACGTTTTTGTGACATGGCAATTTTCCTTACCAGCTCCAGGTTGAGGGCATGCCCGCTGCGCGTTGCGATAATATGCCCGCGAATAAATCCTCCGGCCAGCGTCAGGTCCCCCATCAGATCCATTATCTTATGACGGCAGGCTTCGTCTGGAAAGCGTAATGTATTATCGATCGGATGGTTCTTTTCAAATACCAGCGTGTTGGTAAGGTTGGCGCCCTTCCCAAAGCCCATGGCTAAAAGCTGCTGGGCCTCCTCTTTGAGGCAAAACGTCCGGGCCGAGGCCAGCTCTCTTTCGAAGATTTCCGGCACAATGCTCATCGAAAGAAACTGATCCTGCAAATCCTTATGCCGATAGCTCAGACTGTAAGAAATGGAAAACCCGGCGGCCGGCAAAGCGATCAAGGCTTGGTCCCCATGGTCGACAAAAATCGGCTCTTCAATCGTGATCCATTTCCGGTCGCTGCCCTGCTCTATCAGCCCGGCCTTCTGAAAAGCTTCCGTAAACTCTTTGGCGCTGCCGTCTAATCCGGGCAACTCTTCCCCGTCCACTTCTACAAGCGCGTTATCAATACCCAAGCCATGGAAGGACGCCATCAAGTGTTCAATCGTCCGAATGAGCCCGTTACCGACTTTGAGCGCGGTTTGCCGCGTCTCATCACTGTGTGTGTTCTCGACATGTGCCAGCACATGCAAGTCCGGATTCAAATCCGGACGGCAAAAACGAATGCCGGAATCCGGTCCGGCAGGCAGAACCCGGACATGCACCACTTGGCCGGTGTGCAGCCCCTGACCACTAAATTCGACGGATCCCCGCAATGTTTTTTGTTTCATGGGCGAAGCTGAATTTACGGCTTATACCGTTTATTCAACTCCTTCAGGATATCCGCGCTGATATCAAATTTTTCCGTCTTATACAACAGGGCCTTATCATTGATGATAAAATCGTACCCGTTTTTCTTGCCGTACTCCTGGACCACCACATCCATATCGCTGAAGATCTCCTGCACAACAACGCGGCGCTTTTCCCCCAATTCGCGGCGAGCCGCAGTATCGAACTCCTGCAACTCCCGGACTTTGGTGTTAATGCTTTCTTGTTTTTCTGTTTTGGCCGCGTCATTGAGTAGCTCCAGCTCATCCTTCATGCGGCGGATTTCTTCCACGATTTTATTGCGCGCGTCTTCTTTTTCTTTTCCGACTTCCTGCAGTTTCGCATCGTTATCTTTTGTTTTTTGATACTCGTCAAAAGTCTTCGCAACATCCAGGAAAGCGTATTTTTCGGCATACGCCACCTGTCCCGCTAGCATCATAAAACCGGCAAAAACAAAAATTCCAAAACCTCTTAACCGAACCATTGCAAACCTCCTGGAGTTGTTAGAAACCACGGCTTAAACTAAACTCAAACCGTCCGTTTTCATCTTCTGTATCCCGGTTGGCAATCGGGAAACCATAATAAAAGGCCACGGGCCCAATAGGGGTCCTCACTTTAATGCCAGGGCCGATACTCACTGCTGCATCACTGAAAGAAAGCTTGTAGGAATCCGGATCAACACTGCCTGCATCAATAAAGAAAGAACCTTTAAAGGCATCAAGCTTGGGAATTGGTATTGTGTATTCCAGGTTCACAATCGCCAAGCTTTCACCGCCGATGGCATCTCCGGATTCAATCGGACCGACACGGCGATAATTGTAACCGCGGACAGTACCAAGACCGCCGGCATAGAAGCGATCGAAGACCGGCACATCATTGGTGTCGCCGACGGCATCGGATGTACCCAAACGCGTTTTAAATTCGATAATATGATCCTTAAAAATTTTCCAATACTGAGTATAACTTGTCTGCAGGATATAAAAATCCTGATCGCCGCCCAGAAAACTGCCCACCCATTCGGCGCTGCCCGTCAATTGCAAACCTTTGGTCGGATTAAAAACATTGTCGCGCGTATCCATGGAACTAAAGAGGCGGACACGGGACAGCCAGTTGGTACCTTCGGAATCGCGCACAATCGGCGGCGCGTCTTCCGACAGCTCATTTAATTCGACACGCTCAAGCGTATAACCCGTACCGACGCGGAAAATATCCTTGAAAGCGCGGGAAAGCGTACCGCTCACGCCGAGTCTTTCCTGTTCAAAGTCCACATTGGTATCGTCGCGGCGGATATTAAAAGCATCGAGACCCAGCGAAATAGGCTTATTAAACATATAGGGTTCCACAAAACCGATATTAAAATCCTGGCTGATGGAGCCAATGCGCGCGCGCACGGACAATGACTGCCCACCGCCGGTAAAACGCGGCCAGTTATAAAGGTCGAAGTTCCGCTGAGCTACTTCGGCAAAACCGACAAAACGGTCCACGGAACTGATCCCGCCGCCAAAGGACAATTCACCGGTGCGTTTTTCTTTCACGCGGAAAATAATATTGCGGCGGTTTTTGGCGCCCGTCACAGGCTCGGTATCGTAGGTAACTTCTTCAAAATAACCGAGGTTATCAAGACGCTGTTTGGATTTTTCGATCTTATCGCCGTCAAAACGTTCGCCGGGACGGATTCTTAATTCGCGGCGTATCACGATATCCTTGGTTTTCGTATTGCCGCGCACCACGACCTGCTCGACGAACGAAAGATCGCCTTCTTCAATCTGATAGGCAACGTCCACCTTGCCGGTGTCACGGCTTAACTGAATGTCCGGAATCACGCGCGCATCCATATAACCCTTGGCGTGATAAAATTTGCGGATATTTTCAACGTCTTGAAAAAGGTAATATTGCGAATAGGTCAAGCCCGGCAACATTTCTAAGACTTGGAGGAGTTCCGTTTCGGCGAAGAGCTGATTGCCTTTAATTTTCAATTCGCCGGTTTTGTAATGCGTCCCTTCTTCGACCTTGATGTTGATGATGATCTTTTTTTCCTTCTGCTGATAATCGAGTTCCGGAACGACTTTGACATCCAGATAACCTTCCTGCTGGTAAAAAAGCCGGATGCGTTCCAAATCCTTTTGGAAGACGTCCTGCTTGAAAATACCGCGGGAAAACAGGTGTTTCTTTTTCGTTTTCATGACTTTGCGGACCTGTTTGTGCTTGAAAGCTTCCACGCCTTCGAATTGAACATCCTTAATACGAAACCGTTCCCCTTCAACAATCAGAACCCGGATCACAGAATCCTTGGCGCGATCGTTAATGTCGATTTCGGTTTTAATATCCACAAAGCGGTACCCTTTGTCGGAATAGAGTTTTCGAATTTCCTGTTCGCCTTCTTTGACGGCCTTTTGATCCAGAATCTGGCCTTCGATCAATTTAAAGGCTTTGCGGATTTTTTCCTCCTTAAAAACCGTAAACCCGGTGATTTCGATCGTGCGGATAATCGGCTTTTCCTCGACAATCACAATCAGACGCAGGCCTTCGTTTTCCTCTTCGATTTCCATACGGATATCCTGGAAAAATCCGGTCGCATAAAGGCGCTTGATGTCCGCGTTGATGGATTCCTGCTGAATCGTGGAACCCTTTTGCGATTTCATTTTGCTGAGGATGGTGCTGGTGCTGACGATCTGGTTCCCACGCACTTCGACATCTTTGACCACGGGCGGCTTGGGTTCAGGCGCAGGCGCTGCGGCAGGTGCCGCCGTTTCGCCGGCCTCAAGCGCAGGCGGCGTCTGCTCTTCCGTCTGGGAAAATGCCGCCAACGGAAAACCAAGTAAAAAAATTCCGATTAAAAAATAACCGGCTGATAAACGTTTCACGCTACTGGCTCCTCACGTTGAAAAAATTCCGGATTTTCAAACCGCGTCCATTCTTTTAAGAAGACAAGATCCACCGATCCGACCGGGCCATTACGCTGCTTGGCGATGATCGCTTCCGCTTTGTTCCGGTTTTCTTCACTGGGATTGTAATACTCTTCGCGATAAAGAAAAACGACTAAATCGGCATCTTGTTCAATAGCGCCCGATTCCCGCAAATCCGACAATTGCGGACGGTTGCCCGTCCGGCTTTCCACGGCACGGGAAAGCTGACTGATCGCAATCACGGGAATCCGTAATTCACGGGCTAGGGCCTTGAGCGATCTGGAAATTTCAGAAATTTCCTGTTGCCGGCTCTCCGAGCGACTGGATCCCTGCATCAACTGCAAATAATCCACGACAGCCAGCTGAATATTGTGCTGCATTTTTAAGCGCCTGGCCTTGGCCCGGATTTCGAGCACGGTTTGCCCCGGAGAATCATCGATGAAAATCGGGGCTTCGGACAATTTTCCTGCTGCATTGGTCAACTTGGGCCAGTCTTGGTGGGACAAATAGCCCGTGCGGACATGCTGCGCATTCACTTTGGCGTGGGAACACAGCATACGCTGAACCAATTGCTCTTTGCTCATTTCCAGCGAAAAAATCACGAGCGGCTTGTTTAGTTCAATCCCGATATGCTCGCAAATGCGGGTTGCAAAAGCCGACTTTCCCATGGAAGGACGGCCCGCCACAACAATCAGATCCGAAGGCTGCAGGCCGGCCGTGTCGACATCAAACTTATGAAAACCCGTGGCCAAACCGGTGACATGCTCTTTGCGTTGATAGAGCTGGTCGATGTTTTCCATGCTGTGATGGATAATATCTTTTAAAGCAAAGATCTTGCCTTCAACATGGGCCTGACCGATATCAAAAATCATCTGCTCCGCCCGGTCAATCAAATGGCCGACATTTTCTTCCGCCTCGAAGCTTTCCTGCACAATTTGCGTGGAGGTCTGAATCAAATGCCGGAGCAGGTATTTTTCTTTAACGATGTGCGCATAATGCTCGACATGGGCCGCTGTCGGCACCGCCGCATTGATTTGGGCCAGGTAGGTTGCGCCGCCCACATCTTCCAGGTGTTTGAGCCGCGTTAGTTCTTCCGTGACGGTGATAATATCCACGGGTGAATTTTTTTCGAAGAGGGCCTGCAGCGCGCTGAAGATTTTGCGGTGACGCTCATCGTAAAAATAGGAGGGCTTTAAAATTTCAAAACCGCGCACCAGCGCGGTTTCATCGATCATCATGGCGCCCAAAACGCTTGATTCGGCATCCCGGTTTTGAGGCGGGACCTTTTCCATCAGGCTAAGAGTCGATTTTGCGGTCGCCACGAAAATTCCGGTTTTAGGATGACGCTTTACGAACAACCTCAACCGTCAGATTGGCTCTGACTTGCGCAAAGACTTCAACCGCGACGGTATGAGTACCAAGATCTCGTATGGGTTTTTTAAGCTGGATGCGGCGCTTATCTAATACAAATCCTTCTGCCTTCAAAGCTTCCCGGATGTCTTCGGCCGTAATGGAACCAAAAAGTTTATTTTGTTCCCCGGCCGCGGCTTCCAAAGTTATTTTGACCTTTTCCAGTTTTTTGGCCTGCTCGCCGGCTGAAAGACGGCGCTGGGTATTACGCTTTTCGGCCCGGGCGCGCTGATCGGCCACAAACTGCTGGTTGGATCGCGTCGCCGCCAATCCCAAATTTCTCGGGAGCAAAAAATTACGGGCATAGCCGTCGCGAACCTGGATCACGTCGCCTTTGTGTCCTAGATTTTCGACATCTTTAAGAAGAATCAATTCCATGGTTGGAACTCCTTAGTCTGATTCAATGATTGGCATCCGGCTGCCCGATGCTTGGGATAGAACTCTAAACGCTGGCAGCTTCGAAAGGCAAAAGTCCCGCATGCCGTGCTCTTTTAATGGCGCGGACGAGCATACGCTGGCATTTCGCACAATTGCCTGTGGTCCTTCTCGGAATAATTTTGCCTTTTTCCGTCAAGTAACGCCGCAAGGATTCCATTTCTTTGAAATCCAAATAAAGAACTTTGTCCGTACAAAAACGGCAAACTTTCCGGCGCGGAAAAGGTTTGCGGTTTTTTTTCATCATCGGTTTGCCGGATCGGGCACCGCCGCGGCCGCCGCCACCACCACCGCGCGGGCCTGAGGATGATCTGTCCGAAGGTCCTGATCCTGATCTCATGTACATGGAATGCCTACTTTCGCTTTAAAAAGGGATTTCTTCGTCCGGTTGGTTTTTGCCCGACGCAGCGGAACTGGCCGCCGACGGTTCTTCAAAAATAGCCTCATCGGCAGCATCCCCGCCCGCCGGTGCCCCGCCACGGGAAGGCGCGCGCGACAAAAATTGTACGCTCTGCGCCACGACTTCGATGGTCGAGCGTTTCGTGCCATCCTGCGCATCCCAGGTACGGGATTGCAAACGGCCCTCGACATGCACGGGACTGCCTTTTTTTAAATATTCGTTACAATTTTCTGCTGTTTTAGCCCAAGTGACCACGCGAATAAAACTGACTTCTTCTTTTTTTTCGCCGCTTTGCGAAGCGTAGGTGCGATTCACCGCCACCGTAAAAGAACAAACCGCCTGACCTGAAGGAATGTAACGCAATTCCGGATCACGCGTCAGATTGCCCATCAAAATAACTTTATTAAAACTGGCGGCCATAAAATCTCCTAGTCTCGTCTCAGGCGTGCGGCGTGGTTGCGGTGGGCTGGGGTTGAGGTGTGGCAGCCTTATAGGGCGGCCTGGCCACCGCGGCGGCTTTGGCGGCCTTTTGAGTTGCTTGCTGAAGTGCCTTGGCAGTACGGACGGTTAACATGAATTTCAAAATGCGTTCGTCTAACTGAAGCGTTCGGCGAAATTCTTCGGCATGCTCAGGTCCCATGGTAAATTCAAGCACCACGACATAGCCTTCTTTATGTTTCTTCACGGCATAGCCCAGAGACCGCTTGCCCCATTCCACTTTTTCTTTGACGACCGCTTTAAATTTTTTGAGATGGTTCTCGAGCGCTTTCGCTTCCTCTTTGCGGGCTTCTGGTCCGCTTTCGGGAGGGAAAATAAATAAGCCTTCGTAAGTTCGCATTAAGTTTTCTCCTTCAAATGCAAAAAACCTCTCTTGCTATCTCTACCAGGATGCTGACAGGAACACAAGCTGAGGGGACTACATTTTTGTAAAGTGGGCAGTACTGTAACACAAAAGCCCGATGCGCGCAAGCTTCGGGTTCATCTCATAACTCTTTTACTACAAGGCATTTACAGTATTCATGGCTTCTTCTATCGGCCGCGTAAGCCATAAGCGGCAAGCTTCCCGTCCTTTTTGCAGCATGGCGGGCAAGGCTTTGCGCTCTTTTTCTTCAAAAGAGTTCAGGACATATTCTTCCAACGGAACTTCTTGCCGGATCTCACCGTCCGCCGGCAAGCCAATTCCCAATCGCAGCCTGGCATAATTTTGATGCCCCAGGACCTGATCAATGGATTTCAAACCGTTGTGTCCGGCGTCCTGACCGCGCGGTCTTAACCGCAACCGGCCGAAAGGCAAAGCAAATTCATCGATCACAATCAAGAGGTCGGTTTCCGGCTGGATTCCATAATGAGCCGCCAAAAGCTGGATGGCTTGACCGGAGACATTCATGAACACTTCGGGAAAAGCCAAAAGGAACGGCGTCTGGTCCCAAGAGCTTTCGGCCACTTCAGCGTTCAGCCGCCGCTTCTTGGAAAAGGTAACGAGGAGATTTTTTCCCGCTCCTTTCAAACGCGGCAACCTTCTTCGGGCTTTTTTGGTGGCCAGGGGGGACCCGGGCCCCTTAGGTAGTGAGGACGTCCGCGAAGGGGCGGGG
>Ga0080064_1006621_pt1 | contig 12357 bp, 9 predicted proteins | sample Subgrocontami54m_FD_69260 | JGI IMG/M metagenome (GOLD analysis project Ga0080064, IMG submission 69260) | Subsurface groundwater microbial communities from S. Glens Falls, New York, USA - GMW46 contaminated, 5.4 m (SPADES assembly) (version 2) ...
AAGTGTTCGTTCAATGGCTGGATGGCCTACGTGACATTCAGGCCAGAGCGCGCATCCAAGCACGGATCGAACGGCTGGCCACTGGAAACCCAGGTGATGTCGAGCCAGTCGGTGCAGGTGTTTCGGAGTTGCGAATCAACTATGGACCTGGTTACCGGGTGTATTTCAAAAAGCGAGGGCGAGAGCTGATCATTCTCCTGGCCGGCGGAGACAAGAGCACTCAGGCCAAAGATATCAAAGCAGCTTTGCGTTTCGCGCGTAACCTTTCGGAGTAGTCCCAATGACCAAAACCACTACCACCCGCTACGATGTTGCTGAACACCTCAGAACTCAAGAGGAAATGGCGGCCTATCTCGAAGCCTGCTTCGAAGAAGCTAACGGAGATGCTGCATTTATTGCCAAGGCGCTTGGTGACATCGCTCGCGCAAAAGGCATGTCACAAGTTGCGAAGGATTCCGGGTTGTCTCGCGAGAGTCTGTATAAAGCGCTTTCCGGCGAGCGTAGCCCTGGCTTCGATACCATCCTCAAGGTCATCGGGGCTCTGGGCTTGAAGCTGCATGCCCAACCTAGCCGAAGCTGAACGAGATGCCCAACAATCGCTTGCACCGGACGGCCTTCGGCTACCGGTGAAGCAAACGTTGGACATCATAGGTGTCGCCGTGGAAGTAACTACGCGCTCCCTAATCACCTGCCCCCAATGCGGCATATCGGCTGAGGAGGAGATGCCCGTTGACACGTGCCAGTTCTTTTACGAATGCAGGGGCTGCGGCGAGCTTCTTAGACCGAAAGCCGGAGATTGCTGCGTATTCTGCTCTTTCGGCAGCGTGCCGTGCCCTCCGGTGCAACTCGCACGAACCTGCTGTGGCTGACGAACTGGCAATGGTGTCGAACTCTAGGTGAGACAGGCCGTCAGCGCCGCGCGAACCAGTTGACGCGCGGTATTTTCTGTCCGCCGGCAAACGAAACGAGCGAGCCGAAGATCATGCCGGCGAGGCTCATGACCAGGCCCGCGAGCTGCGGCGGCACCAGGCCGTTGGGATTGAAAATCTCCAGATTGATCCAGGTCGCGAGCCCGAGCACGATCGCGAGCGTCGCGCCGAGGGTGGTGGCGCGATGCCAGTAGAGCCCGAAAGCGAGGGGCACGAAGGCCGCGACCAGGGTCACCTTGTAGGCGTTCTCGACCATTTTGTAGATGCTCGCCTCCGTGTTGAGCGCGAACACGGTCACCATCACGGTGAAGCAGAGCACGACCGCGCGCATGGCGAACAGGAACTGGCGGTCGGTCCAGTGGCGGAAGGCGCCGCGCAGGATGTTCTCGGTGAAGGTGACCGAGGGCGCGAGCAGGGTCGCGCTGGCGCAGCTCTTGATCGCCGACAGCAGCGCGCCGAAGAACATCACCTGCGCGAATACCGGCACGTGCTGCATGATCAGGCTCGGCAGGATCAGTTGCGGATCCGTGCCGATCAGGCTCGCGACCATCTTCGGGTCGATCAGCGTCGCCGAATAGGCAAGGAACATCGGGATGAAGGCGAAGCAGAAGTAAAGCGCACCGCCGAAGATCGAGGCGTTGCCGGCGATACGCTCGTTCTTGGACGAGGCGACGCGCTGGAACACGTCCTGCTGCGGAATCGAGCCGAACATCATGGTGATCCATGCGGCCGTGAACCAGAGCATCTCCTTCAGCTCCGGCGCGGGCAGCAGATTTAACTTGCCGGCGTCGGATGCGTGGCTGAGCACCGCGCCGACGCCGCCGACCATGCCGCTCACCTCGAAGGCGATGTACACCATGCCCACCAAGATGACGATCATCTGCAGGAAGTCGGTGACCGCGACCGACCACATGCCGCCCCACATGGTGTAGATGAGCACGGTCGAGGCGCCCACTATCATCCCGGTTTGCTGCGACATCGCGCCCTCGGAGACGACGTTGAACACGAGTCCAAGCGCCTTGATCTGCGCCGCGACCCAGCCGAGGTAGGAAGTGACGATGCACAGCGTGGTCAGCACCTCGACCGTGCGGTTGAAGCGCTTGCGGTAGAAATCTCCTATGGTCAGGAGGTTCATGCGGTAGAGCGGGCGGGCGAAGAATAGCCCCACGAGGATCAGGCACATGCTCGATCCGAACGGGTCGGCGACCACGCCCGCGAGGCCGTCCTTGAGGAACGACGCCGGAATGCCGAGCACCGTTTCGGAGCCGAACCAGGTCGCGAATACGGTCGCGGTGACGATGTAGAACGGAAGCGCGCGCCCGGCTACCGCGTAATCCTTGGAGTTCTTCACCAGCGTGCCGGCCCACAGGCCGATGCCGATGGAAATGATCCAGTAGGTGATGACGAACCAGAGCAGCATGGCTGAGTGGCCTCTAGTACAGGGCGCCCGGCCGATTATATCCCGCGGCCCCGCATCGGCGAAGCGCGCGCCGCGATTACAGCGTGAGGACGATCTGCCAGGCGAGCAAGGCTGCGAGCAGCAGCGCGAGCATGACGGTGCTGCGGTTGCGCTGCCTTTGCTCGGCGGCGAGCCGGTCCAGCGCGCGCTCGATGCCGGCCGCGTGGTCGGTGGCGAGGGCGCCGTGCGCGAGGCGTGGCAGTTGCGGCAGCAGGTTCGCCCAGCGCGGCGCTTCGGCGAGCAGGTTGCGCGCGAAACCGCGCCAGCCCAGTTGTTCGCTCATCCAGCGCTCGAGGAAGGGCTTGGCGGTTTTCCACAGGTCGAGCTCCGGGTCGAGCTGCCGCCCCAGGCCCTCGATATTGAGCAGGGTTTTCTGCAGCAGCACCAGTTGCGGCTGGATTTCGACATTGAAGCGGCGCGAGGTCTGGAACAGGCGCAACAGCACTCTGCCGAAAGAAATGTCCTTCAGCGGCCGGTCGAACACCGGTTCGCACACGGCGCGGATGGCGTTCTCGAACTCGTCCACGCGCGTGTCGGCCGGCACCCAGCCCGCTTCCACGTGCGCCTGCGCCACGCGCTTGTAATCGCGCTTGAAGAACGCGAGAAAATTCTGCGCCAGGTAGTTTTTGTCGACGTCGGTGAGCGTGCCCATGATGCCGAAATCGACGGCGACGTACTGGCCGCGCGGGTCGGTGTCGGTGGAGACGAAAATATTGCCCGGATGCATGTCGGCGTGGAAAAACGCGTCGCGGAACACCTGGGTGAAGAATATCTCGACCCCGGCGCGGGCGAGCCGCGGGACGTCCACCCCGGCTGCGCGCAACTCAGCCACATGGCTGATGGGTATACCGCTGATGCGCTGCATCACCATCACCGAGGATGAGCAGTAGTCCCAATAGATCTCCGGGATCATCAGCAGCGAGGATCCGGCGAAATTGCGCCGCAACTGACTCGCGTTCGAGGCTTCGCGCATCAAGTCGAGTTCGTCGTTGAGGTGCTTGGCGAACTCCGCCACCACCTGGCGCGGTTTCAGGCGCCGGCCGTCGACCCACAGCGCCTCGATCAGGCCGGCAGCGCTGTCGAGCAGGGCCACGTCTTTTTCGATCGCTTGCTGCATGTTGGGGCGCAGGATCTTGACCGCGCATTCGCGCCCGCCGGGCAGCACGGCGAAATGCACCTGCGCGATGGAGGCGCTCGCCACCGGCAGCGCCTCGAACTGCTCGAACACCTCTGCCACCGGCCGGCCAAACGAACGCGCCAGCTGGGCGTGGGCAAGTTCGGTCGAAAACGGCGGCACCTGGTCCTGCAGCCGCGCGAGCTCGTCGGCGATGTCGGTGGGCAGCAGGTCGCGCCGGGTGGACAGCACCTGGCCGAACTTGACGAACAGGGGTCCCAGGGCCTCCAGCGCCAGGCGCAGCCGCACCGCGCGCGGCTCGGTAAGCCTGCGCCAGAACAGCACACGCTGCACCGCCACGAGCAGGAAGCGCGTGCGCGCGTGGGCGAGCACGAATTCATCCAGGCCGAAGCGGATGCCGACGCTGATGATTCTGGCGAGGCGCAGAAGGCGCTGCAATTGGTTACCCTGCAGAAGTCGGAAAACAGATTTTAACCGCAGAGGGCGCAGAAAGCGCGGAGGCGCGGAGGGTTAGTTCCCCTTCGCGTCCTCTGTGGCTAAAGTTATTTAGTCAGCGCCCCGATGCGCTTCTCGAGCCGCGCGAGGTCATCGCGCAGTTGGTCCACGTCGCTGAGGAATTGGCGCACTGGGGCGGCAGGGGCCAGGAGCGGCTGTTCCTCGATCCAGTATTCGGCCAGGTTCTGCGCCAGTTTCTCCGCCGCCTCCCTGTTCCACGCGGCAAAGAGCCTGCCTTGCTCCACCATGCGGTGGGCGAGCACGTCGCCGAATACCCGGGACAGGTCTTCCTCAATGTCCCAGCGCAGGTGGCGGAACAGGTACTGCACCGCGCCGGCCAGGTCGGCGTTGCCCTCGATGCCGATTTCGCGCATCAACGCGTCTTCGCCGCGCACCATCGCAGGCAGCGCGCCCGGGCCGATGGTGACGACAAGCTTCGGCGCGGCGTCCTGGGCTGCATTGGCCAGAAGACCGGAGTCGAGAATGTCGAGGCGCAGCGCGGGCAGCGGCGAGGCGCGGAACTCGACGCACTGCCCGGCGTAGGGCTTGAGCTTGTCGCGCGCCCAGGCTTCGGCGCCGAGCAGGTGGTTGAGAGCGAAAATGCCGGGGTGCGGTAACACGGCTTCCTTGGACGCGAAGTCTGGGACGTCACAAAAGTACTTGTGACGTCCTCTGATACAAGGTGGTGTCGCTACTGTATTTGTTGTATCCCCGCCAGAAGCCACCCGCTGGCGCCGGAGACGGGTTTCGCCAGGTTCCAGATTTCCTGGAACGATTCAGGTTGGCCATCGGCGTCTTCGCGGATCATGCCGGAGAAGCGCACGCTGGCCCAGTGGGTGTCGCCTTCGGTAAGCGCTTCCAGCAGGTCGGCGTCGAGCGTCACCACGTCGGTCTGTTGCCCGACGGCGCCGTGCTGCAGCAGATCCTGCTTGATCGACTCGAACATCGAGTCAGTGGTGAATTCGCGTAACTCGCCCAGCTTGCCGCTGTCATGCACCGCCTGCAGCTTGACGAAATTGAGCTTCGCCTGACGCAGGAAGCCGTCAGTGTCGAAGCCCGCAGGGATGTTCGGTTGCGGCTGCGCGCCGATGCCGGGCGCCAGCGATAGCGGCGGGGTGTAGGCGGGTTCATTGCCCGCGCGGGCATATTGCAGATTGCCAGCGTCCTTGGGCCGGGTGAGCAGCCGAATGACAAAGACCACGGCGAAGCCGACCAGTGCCATCAGCAACAGACCGCCCATCATGTCTCCCAGGCCGCCGTGGCCGATCAGCCACCCCAGGCCGAGGCCGGCGGCGAGGCCGGCGATCGGACCGAGCCAGCGGTTGCCGGCGGGCTTGGGCGCCGCGGCGGCGGGAGCGGCGGGCGCCGCCTGCGACGGCGGGGTCTGCTGCACACTCCTGCTCGGAGCCACGCTGCGTTGCGCACCGAAGCTCCTGCCGCCGCCCAGACGCGCGGCCTCCGCGTCCTGAGCCATCAAACCAAGTGCCAGGAACGCAGCGATCGAAATCGATAATAAATGTTTCATTTTTTCTCCTTACAGCGTGAACCGCGCATTATGCGCCCATACCCTCAGAATTTGTAACCTCGATGCAGCGCGACCACGCCGGCGCTCAGGTTATAGTATTCGACCCGTTCCAGGCCAGTCTGTTCCATCAGGGTTTTCAATTGCTTCTGATCCGGATGCATGCGTATCGATTCGGCCAGATAGCGGTAGCTGTCGGCGTCGCCGGCGAACTTGGCCCCGAGCCAGGGCAGAACTTTGAATGAATACCAATCGTAGGCTCGGGTCAAAGGCTGCCATACGCGGGAGAATTCGAGTACCAGCAGCCTCCCGCCGGGCTTGAGCACGCGGCGCATCTCGGCCAGGGCTGCATCCTTGTGCGTCATGTTGCGCAGCCCGAAGGCGACGCTGACGCAGTCGAAATAATCGGCGCGAAAAGGCAGATGCTCGGCGTCGCACTGCGCCAGCGGCAGCGCGCGGCCCTGGTCGAGCAAGCGGTCGCGCCCGCGCGCGAGCATGGCGCGATTGATGTCGGTAATCCAGACTTCGCCCTCGGGGCCGGCGCGGCGCGCGAACGCGCTTGCCAGATCACCGCTGCCGCAAGCGACATCGAGCACGCGCTCGCCCGCCCTGACGCCGGAGAGGGCGATGGCGAAAGCTTTCCAGACGCGGTGCATCCCGGCCGACATCAGATCGTTCATCAGGTCGTAGTTGGGCGCGACCGAGTCGAATACGCCGGCGACCTTTTGCGTCTTTTCGGTCTCGTCTACCTGTTGAAAGCCGAAGTGGGTCTTGCCGTTCATCGCCTGTTCCGTTCAGTGGCAGCCGCTTTTGACCGGCGCAGCAGGGCTGGTGCCGGGCTCCCGGCTCGCGCCTGCCGCCTGCATGCGCTGCAGGTACTGCTGCCATAACTGGTCCCGGTCGAGCCCGAGTTCGTACAAATAATCCCAGGAGTAGAGTCCGCTGTCGTGTCCGTCGGAAAAGTGGGGCTGCACCGCATAACCGCCCACCGGTTCGATGGCGGTGATGTCGACATCCTTCTTACCGACCTGCAGCACTTCCTGTCCCGCTCCGTGGCCGCGCACCTCGGCCGAGGGCGAGTACACGCGCAGGAATTCGTAGGACAGTTCGAAGCGCTTGCCGTCGGCGAACGAGATTTCCATCTGGCGCGACTTCTGGTGCAGCTTGATTTCAGTGGGTGTGTGCTTGTCCATGTCCGTGGCGCGAATCGGGGGCGCCTATGATACCGCGGCCAGCACCTTTATGGCGGTAACCAAAATGTCACGCCAGCGACATACTATTGCATTTTGGAATCGAGAGCGAACCGGGCAGGGGCAGCTGCGTTTCTGCGGTGTTCCCGGCGCGGCGCGTCAAAACTGCGGCCGGCGCAGGGCTGCAGATTTGACGCAATCCTAGGCCGCAGGCTCGATCGCGACGCGTTCGAAATCGCTGCCGCGCTCGATCACGCCGCTGAGCAGCAGCAATTCGGACGCGTCGGTGTAGACTTCCAGCACGCGTTTGGGGCGGTACCAGCCCGGAGGCAAGATCAGCGAGGCCGGCGTGGCCAGCGCGGGGAGTGCGGGGCAATACAGCGCAGGGACGAATTTTTCCGATTGCGCGTTGATGCCGGTGGGACGTACTGCCACGGCTTTGGGCACACCGGGGACGATGCGAACTCCGACGTGCAGGCCATCATCCTCATCGCTCCTGATCCAGCGCACCACGCCTACCAGAAAATTCTTGGCGTCGGCGGGGCGCACCGCGATCAACTGGGTGTGAGCATAACGTCCGCCGGCCGAAGTCGCCGGGCGCACGATGCGCAGACCCGACAGGCTCTCCTCCTGCAGCAACCAGTCCTCGAAGGCGTAGCCCCCGCCCTCGATATATGCTTCCTCGAGGCGCGTGCTGGTGTGGCCGAAGGTGGCAATCTCGTCGCGCTCGCGCCGCGTCAGCTCGGTCGCATGTCCGGGTTGGTGGAAAGCCTTGCCCGAGATATGGAAATGCATGGCGGCGAGGGCGCTGCATACCCGCGCCTTTGCGCTCACGCTGCGGCGCGTTTGCACCCGCCCGTTTTTGCCCTCGCACCACTGGCGGAACAGGAGCACCAGCAGTTGCTCGACGCCGGGCATGGCGCAATCCTCGCCCAGCCCCAGGCTTGCGGGCGGCTCGCCCTTGCGCAGCAGCACCACGCACTTTTTCAGGGTGCGCGCAAGTTCGCTGATGTCAAGCCAGCGCGAGGCGCTGCGCCCGCCGGCGCCGGCTTCACGGTAAGCGCCCGCGGCGGCGGAAAAATCCAGCAGCAGCGGCGGCAGGCTCTTGTCCTCGGGCGGGGTGCGCCGCACGGGGACATGCTGGGCCCAGCGCTCGAGCCAACCCTGGATCTGCATCAGCTGTTTTTGCTGTTGCTCGTTGGGGTCTGGCAGCATGAACAGCAGCGCGCGCACGTACACCTCGGCGCAGCTTACGTCTGCCTTTTTCACCGAATCTCCGACCGCAGTGGCGCTCTCCCCCGCCTCCTCGACATGGCGGTAAAGCTGGTGCAGAGCCAGCCAGTAGGCATCGGGGAAAGCATGATAGACGCGGCAGTGGTCGAACATGCTCGAGGCCACGCAATCGAGCCCCCGCTGGCAGATGAGCGCGGCTTGGCCCTCGAGCTTGCCCTCGACCGCGCTCATGAGGCAGCGCTGGTAGCCGGTGAGCAATTCCTGCCACAGATCCACCACGTTCCCGAATATGCCGCGTTCCGCCTGAGTCAGCGGCAGCGGTTTGTTGGCAAGCTTCTTGATCTGCTCCGCCTGCACGAAATAGACCGGTTCGCGCAACGCCTCCAGCACCTTGAGTCGCTCGGCCGGAGGCATGCTGAAGCGGTTCAGCTCCTGCAGCTGGTCCAGCAGCCGTATTTGCGAAGGCGCGACGTTCACCAGCGGCAGTTCAGCCAGCCATGCGGCGCAGGAGGCGCCGTCGGTGAACTCCGGGCTCGCTGCGGCGAAGATTTCGGGTAGGTTGAAGTCGGGCATGTGGGTCATTGTGCCACCGCTTGCAACTCGCTGCGCAACGTGCGCCGCAAGACGTCGCGATCGACGGGCCGCGCCACGCCTGGCCGGCGCGCTTCGCTCCATACGGACCCGGGAAAGTGTTTGTCATCGGTGAAGCGCGGGATGACATGCCAGTGCAGGTGCGCCGTCATGTTGCCCAGGCTGGCAAGGTTTATTTTCGCCGGTTGCATCAGCTGGCGCAAAGCCCGCTCGGCGGCAAACACCACCTGCATCACTCGCTGCCTCGTTTCCTTGTCCAAGTCGGTCATTTCTCTCACGTGCCGATGGAGGATTACGCGGCAGAATCCGGGATAATCGCGATCTTCGACCAGCACCACCCGGCACAGGTCGTCCTGCCACAGCAATGCTCCACCGGCAGAATCGCACAACTCACAGGATGAGACCGTTAATTTGTTCACGTTGCAACAAAAACTACGAACCTTGATTCAAAATCAGGGATAGTCCGGCTCATGCTAACAGGCCCTAGAGGAGCACGCGCTCGATGCCACCCCGGTTCGCTTTGGCCACGTAATCGGCCATCCAATCGGGACCGAGCGTGCGTTTGGCGATCTCCACCACGATGTAATCGGCGTCGGTGCCGGCATCGTCGCTGAAGCGCGCGAGGCCCTGCAGGCAGGACGGGCAGGAGGTCAGGATTTTGACTTCGCCGCCGAACGCTCCATCGGCACCGCCGGCGCGGATTGCCGCCACGCCTTTGCGCATCTCCTCTTCCTTGTGAAAACGCACCTGGGTCGAGATGTCGGGCCGGGTCAGGGCGAGCGTGCCCGCTTCGCCGCAGCAGCGCTCGTTCAGCTTCACCTCGCTGCCCATCAGCTGGTTGACGACCTTGAGCGGCTGGTAAGTCTTCATCGGCGTGTGGCAGGGGTCGTGGTAGAGGTAGCGCACACCTGCGACCGAATCGAGCTTCACCCCTTGCTCCAACAGGTACTCGTGGATGTCGAGCAGGCGGCAGCCGGGGAAGATTTTGTCGAATTCGTATTTCTGCAGCTGGTCCATGCAGGTGCCGCAGGACACGATCACGGTCTTGATGTCGAGGTAATTGAGGGTATTGGCGACGCGGTGAAACAGCACCCGGTTGTCGGTGATGATGCGCCTGCCCTCGTCCTCCTCGCCGGCGGCGGTTTGCGGGTAGCCGCAGCACAAATAGCCCGGCGGCAGCACGCACTGCGCACCGATCGCATACAGCATCGCCTGTGTCGCCAGCCCCACCTGGCTGAACAGCCGCTCGGAGCCGCAGCCCGGGAAGTAGAACACCGCGTCGGAGTCCTCGGTTACCTTGGCCGGATCGCGGATGATAGGCACGATGTGGCGGTCCTCGAGCTCGAGCAGCGCGCGCGCGGTGCGTTTGGGCAGCTTGCCCGGCATCGGTTTGTTGATGAAATGAACCACCTGCGCCCGCAGCTTGGGTTGCCCGGTGGTTGCCGGGGGCCGCCGCGTCTGGCGCTGCGCCAATCCCAGCATTTTCGCGGCGCGGTAGGCGAGCCGCTGCGCCCGGTAACCCCATTCGATCATCAGGGTGCGCGCGATCTTGATGGTGTTCGGGTTGGTGGCATTGAGAAACAGCATCGAAGCCGCGGTGCCGGGGTTGAATTTCTTCTTCCCCTGTTTGCGCAGCACATTTCTCATCGCGATCGAGACATCGCCGAAATCGATGTCCACCGGGCACGGGTTGGCGCATTTGTGGCACACGGTGCAGTGATCGGCGACGTCGCCGAACTCGTCGAAATGCCTGAGCGAAATACCGCGCCGCGTCTGCTCCTCGTACAGAAACGCTTCGATCAGGAGCGAGGTGGCGAGAATCTTGTTTCTCGGGCTGTAGAGCAGGTTCGCGCGCGGCACGTGGGTTGCGCACACCGGCTTGCACTTGCCGCAGCGCAGGCAATCCTTGATCGAATCGGCGATGCTGCCGGTTTCCGACTGCTCCATGATCAGCGACTCGGCGCCGAGCAGACTGAAGCTGGGCGTGTAGGCGTTGCGCAGATCGCCGCCCGCGAGCAGCTTGCCAGCATTGAAACGGCCGTGCGGATCGCACTTCTGCTTGTAGCTGCGGAAAGCCTCGATTTCATGCGGGTCGAGGTACTCGAGCTTGGTGATGCCGATGCCGTGCTCGCCCGAGATCACGCCATCGAGCGACTTGGCCAGGCGCATGATGCGCGCCACCGCCGCATTGGCCTGCAGCAGCATGTCGTAATTGTCGGAGTTGACCGGAATGTTGGTGTGCACGTTGCCGTCGCCGGCGTGCATGTGCAGCGCCACGAACACGCGCGCCGTGAGCACGCGCCGGTGAATGGCGTAGCAGCCCTCGAGGATGCGGCGGAATACCAGGCCGTCGAATAGCTGCTGCAGTTCGGCGCGCACTTCGTCCTTCCAGGACACGCGCACGCTGTGGTCCTGCAGCAGGGAGAATACGGTAAGCCCTGCGTGGGTCACGGCGGCAAGGCCAGGTACCGCATCGGCGCGCGCCTGCGCCGCCGGCAGGTCGAGGTGCTCAAGCAAATAGCGCCAGCGCGTGCGCGCCCCGGCGACGATCTCGCGCGCGGCCTCGCGCCGGTCCCCCAGGAATTCAGGCGCGGACAGGGCTTCGCCGTGCTGGGTGAGCGGCAATTCGCCCTGGAAATACTCGTCCAGCGCGTCGAGCAGGGCAAGCTTGTTCGTGATCGACAGTTCGATGTTGATGCGTTCGATGCCGTCGGAGTAATCACCCAGGCGCGCGAGCGGAATGACCACGTCCTCGTTGATCTTGAAGGCGTTGGTGTGCTTGGCGATGGCTGCGGTGCGGGCGCGGTCGAGCCAGAACTTGCGCCGCGTCTCGGCCGAAACGGCGATGAAGCCCTCGCCGCCGCGGGCATTGGCGATGCGCACCACCTGCGATGCGGCCGCCGCCACTGCAGCGTCATCGTCGCCGACGATGTCGCCGATCAACACCATTTTCGGCCGGCCCGCGCCTCCCATTTGGCGCTTGGTTTTGGTCGCGTAGCCCACGGCCTTCAGATAGCGCTCGTCCATGTGCTCGAGTCCGGCGAGCATCACCGAATTCGCGCGGCGCTCGCCCGCAGCAATCGCGTCCGGGCGGGCGTCGAGGTAATGCTTGATCTCGACGATGGCCGGCACCGAATCGTGCACCTGGCCGAAGAATTCCAGGCACACGGTGCGGATGGAGGCGGGCATTTTGTGCAAAATGAAGCGCGCCGAGGTGATGATGCCGTCGCAACCTTCCTTCTGAATGCCTGGGAGCCCGGCGAGGAATTTGTCGGTCACGTCCTTGCCCAGGCCCGCCTTGCGAAAGCGCGAGCCCGGAATTTCCAGGATTTCGGGTTCTCCCTGGGGGGTGCTGCCGTCGCGGCGGTAGCGCTGTACCTGGAAGCGCGTCACCCGGGCATCGTGGATCTTGCGCAGATTGTGCGCGAGGCGCGTGACTTCGAGGAAATAGCCGTTTGCATCGACCATGCGCCAGGAGACGAGATTGTCCAGGGCGGTGCCCCACAACACCGCCTTCTTGCCGCCGGCGTTCATGGCGACATTACCGCCGATGCAGGAGGCGTCGGCCGAGGTCGGGTCGACCGCGAACACCTGGCCCGCCTGCTCTGCCGCCTCCATCACGCGCTTCGTGACCACTCCCGCGCCGCAGCGTATGGTCGCGACCTGCTGCACCACCCCCGGCAGCCAGCTTGCCTCGACCTCGCCCAGCGCATCGAGCTTCTCGGTATTGATGACCGCCGCGAGGCGGGGGAGCGGCACCGCGCCGCCGGTGTAGCCGGTGCCGCCGCCGCGCGGGATGATCG
>Ga0080064_1006622_pt1 | contig 12356 bp, 8 predicted proteins | sample Subgrocontami54m_FD_69260 | JGI IMG/M metagenome (GOLD analysis project Ga0080064, IMG submission 69260) | Subsurface groundwater microbial communities from S. Glens Falls, New York, USA - GMW46 contaminated, 5.4 m (SPADES assembly) (version 2) ...
GCGCATGGTGCAGATCTACTACGGCAACTCACAGCCGTGGGATCACCATGACGATATACGGAAGCATCGTGACCTGGCAAACGATTCCGACGCGCCGATGGCCGCCTTGATCGAGGATCTGCGCGCTTCCGGTTTATTGAAGGACACGGTGGTGATGATAGGCGGCGAATTTGGCCGCACGCCTTCGGTGGAGGTGAGCGCGGTAGCCAAACTCCATAATGGGCGCGACCACAACAATCACGGCTTCTCGATGCTGCTGGCCGGGGGTGGAATCAAGGGCGGCACAACCTACGGGGCCACAGACGATTTCGGGTTCAAGGCCGTGGACAAGCCCGTTCATCCGCACGATATTCATGCGACCGTGCTGCATCTGTTGGGAATGGACCACAAGAGGCTCACCTATCGTCACAGCGGGCGGGATTTCCGGCTAACGGATGTGGAGGGTGAAGTGCTCCAAGGGGTGATCGCCTAGCGCTGGACGGTCCTTTGCGGCTGGTCAGTTCAGACTATGACTGGAGTGAAAACGTCGTATGCACGTTGCAGCTCAGTTTTGATATCACTCTGGCCTTCGTCAATCAGGGATTCAAGGATGATGGGGATCTCTTCAGGGATAGACGCAGCAATTGCACTGAAAGCCAACACAGCGTTTAGGGATATCGGGTCGTGTCGGCTGGCTGTATTGACCTCACTCATGTGAACCTCGACCAGCCGATCTCCAAAAGCATTCAGAAGGAGCGATGCTTCCGTCATAGTCGGGTCCACTTGTCTAGCGTGGCCTATATCGAAGCAAAAACGAGCCGCTGGCAGGAGCTGGAAAATCTCCCTCAGTTCCCGAACAGTCCGTCCCACCGGTTTCCGTTTGTCCATGTTCTCGATCACCAGGCGGTTGCCAAGGACTTTCCAGCTCTCGGGCTTCAGGATAACGTCCGGATGGACAATCACAGGATATCCCCGCTCTGTAACCGAGAAAAGCTGTTCGACTACCCGCTGTTCAGACTCGCAGGCAAACCGGCTCGGTGCGTGGATCGCCACGAATGAGAAACACTCCAAATCCAGAAATGGAAGTGCAGCAAGGAGGGGGGTGAGCTCGTCAACTCGCAGTGCGGAGAGTTCAACAACTGAAATATCATGCTGACGCAAGGTCGCCAGGGCGGTCCGAAAATCGCCTCTCGCCAAAGCGCCCGTCGAGAATCCGATGTGTCTCATCAAAATAGTCCGTAGGTCATCGTGAGGTCCTTGAGCCGATCATTCTCTTTTAAGAAAAGTGCTACCAGTCCGTCGTGGAACGGCTTGCTTACATCCCGAACCTCGTCCCAGGCCGCTGAATTCCGCAGATGCTCATGCGTCCGAGCCTTCTCTAAATTCTCGCGTTTTGTCGGATCATCCAGGATTGCAACAAACCGGTCATAGTTATCAAAGATTGCCTTAATTGTTTCGCTACTGACGTCGAGATCCAAGCATGCCTTCGCAATGACTTCCAGTGGCGTGAGATCAAATTGTTGCTCAATGTATGCCGTCAGAAGTGAGCAGTCACGTGCATCCTTCAACGCGTTCCGCGCATCTTCAGCGGCCGCATCCAGATGGCAAAAGAAAACCAGCGCCAACCCCGCGGCAAAAATAAGTTTCCGGGACATTCGCAGCTTGGCATTCCGCAAAGCCCATTTACTATCGTTCTCCGCACGTTGTTTGTAGACGAAGTCGACCGTTACGGTGCGCCAATAGCGGGTCAGGTCATTAAGAAGGAACCGGGGAATGCGGGTGTCGCCGCTGGCGTGAGTAAGCCCCCGATCATCCTCAAGGTATCGGCGCACAATCTGGCGCCGAACGCGATCATAGGCTTCTCGATTGCCGATTGGAATAGATTCCAACAACAAGAGCACCCTGCGAGTGGTATTCGAGTTGAGGTCGTCCTCACCACCGATGTTGTGGACCAAGTCATGGCTACCAACCATCTTCCCGAACACGCCACTTCTACCCGGTTCGTTGAAGCCATTGTCGGCTACAATGCTTTCGATCTTCCGTTCCTGCTCTTTGTGTTCTGGAGCCGACTGCCCATCGATCAGTAGAATCCAGTCGAGGTCACTTCTTGAAGTTACCTCGCCTCTCGCAACCGACCCGAAGACGACCAAACTCGTATCAGGAGATTTGCGTGGAAGAAAGAGCCGCTCGAGTTCATCGCCTCGTATTCGCGCGCTCTGCCTAGCCTTTCCGATGGACGCCCAGATGCACGACAGTCTCTTCTCAAGCAGAGCGATGTTAGAAGGAGTGCCAGGTGCTTGTGGCATGTCTGTCCCTTTATAGTACGACGGCTATGGAACTAATACGGGCTGATGCTGTGCTTGAACATCTCGGGGGCGGCGTGGCCGGTGAGTTTTTCCACTTCCTTGCGCAGCGGACCTACTGACTTGGCGTAGATCATCTTGTAGGCGGCGCAGAAGTAGTCCAGGTCGTCAAATTTGCCGTGGGGACCGTGGCGGAACTTGGGGCAGCCGCCGTGACAGATGGATTGATATTCGCAAACCTGGCATTCCGGATGGGCTAGAGTTTTTTTCTGCGCAAAACTGTAGCGGCGGGTGCGGCGGGCGATTTCAGACCAGGAATCGAGCGTCAGGTTGCCGATCTTCCAGTTCGATTCCACGAAAAAGTCACAAGGGTAGATATCGCCGTTGTACTCGACTACCACGTAGCTATCGCAGGTCTCGTGCATGGTGCAACTGCCTGGACGCAAGCCCGCCACTGCCTCGGCAATATTGTCAAAGAAGCGAATGCGCATCTTGCGGCGATCCGGCCACCAAAGGTCGAACATCTCGACGAGGAACTTGCCGTACTCCTCGGCGGTGATGGTGAACGGCATGCGCGTCCCGTCCTGGTTAAACTCGGCCAGCGGGATGAACTGCAGGTTGTCGACGCCGAGGCTCTTGTAAAACTTATACAGATCTTTCGCGCGGCCCACGTTGGCTTGATTCAGCACGCAGAGAATATTGAAGTCGACTTTGTTCTTTTGGAGACACTCGATGCCGTGCATGACCTGTTTCCAGGTGCCGCGGCCGCTTTTGTTGTAGCGGTACAGGTCATTGATGTCTTCCGGACCATCGCAGGAGACTCCCAGCAGAAAGTTGTAGGAATGGAACAGTTGCGCCCAGTTGTCGTCGAGGAGTACACCGTTGGTTTGCAGGGCATTGCTGACGTTTTGACCGTCGCGGCCGAAGCGTTTTTGGAACTCAACCAGTTGCGCAAAAAAGTCCAGGCCGGCCAGGGTCGGTTCTCCGCCTTGAAAGGCGAACGTCGAATTGGGGTAGGAGTAGAAAAGGTAGCTGTCGACGAGGCGCTCCAAAGTATCCATCGTCATGCGGCGCGCCGGGAGAGCCTTGTAGGGGTCTGCTTCGCGATCCAGATAAAAGCAGTAGGCGCAATCGAGATTGCAGACAGCCGAGGCCGGTTTGATGAGCAGGGAGGTGATGCGGGGGACGGTTCCAAGTTCGCCGGACAGCATGGAGCCGCCGCCAAAGCCCTGGCCGACGATAGGAAGAAGATTGCCGCTGCTCATGGGATGATGGAGCCCTGAGTGAGTTTACCACTTGTGAAGACGGATGACTCCGGAAGAAGCGTGGAAGAGGTACTGTCCGCGGTGCGCCGGCAGATGGAGACACTCGCTGATGCGGGCTTCCTGGCGAGCATGCAGGGGTTCTTCAAGGAACCGTTGCAAGGGTACGGTATCCGCAGCGCGGACCTCCGGCACATGGCCGCGGACCTCTACCGAGGAGTAAAACTGTGGCCCGTGCCGCAGCGGAATCTGTTGTGCCGGAGGCTTTGGGAGAGCGGGAAGTCCGAGGAGGGGACGTTGGCGATCTATCTCTACAAGCGATTCGAGCGCCAATGCGGTGTCTGCGAGTTCCACTTGTTTGAAAAGTGGATCGACCGGTACGTTACCAATTGGGGACACTGCGATGGAGTCGCGATGTATCTCTTGGGGGCCTGCGTACTCAACGAACCAGAACTGTCCGCGGAGCTGGCAGCATGGACGGAATCGAGCAACCGGTGGAAGCGCCGGGCAGCGGCAGTGGCGCTGGTCTACCCGTCGCGCCGCGGCTTGCAGACGCAGCGAGTATTTCAAATTGGGAACGCCTTGCGCGATGATCCGGACGATTTGGTGCAAAAGGCGACCGGGTGGCTGCTCAAGGAGACCTACAAGGAGAAACCGAGGGAAACGGTACGGTTTCTGCGGAAGCGCACATCGCCGTTCCCTCGCCTGGTACTGCGCTACGCGGCCGAGAAGATGGCGAAAGCTGATCGCGAGGCTGTATTGGCTCCTTGCGCTAAGATGTGAAGCATGTTCGCTAGAACCCTGTCCTGCGCCTCCGTGCTCGCCGTTTTCGCTTTCGGCCAAGGTGGCACTTCCGCGCCTGTTGATCCGTTGCTGACTCAGCTGCCTGCTTCCTTGCGGACGGCGGGGCAGACATTCCTCATGGAAACAAATGCCGCAAAGCGATCCGATGCTTTAAGGTCGCTGGGCCAGAGCCCGGCGGGGCAAACGTTCCTGGCGAAGGTTCTGCCGCGGATGGAGGACGCGCGAGTTCGGATGGCGATCCTGGACCGCATCGGTGTGTCGCAAGAGCCGGCGGTTCTCGAGGCCTTGCATCACCATGCCGTCTACGACCCGGATGCGAGAGTGTCGATGCTGGCCATGGATAAGCTGGACGCTCAGCATGCCAACGAGTTGGTGAAGCTTTCCGAAAGGCGATTGGCGCACGCCAGGGAATCCGGCAACAAGGAGGACCTGGGTAAGCTGGCCGTTCATCAGGAACGATGGATTTCGCGAAAGAACGGCGGCGAGCTTCCGTCGTTCATGCGCGCCGTCCCGGCGCTTTTCAAAGTGAAGCCAGCCGGGCAACCGGTGCGCGTGCTCGCGTTCGGCGACTACGGCCAGGGCACGGATCTGCAGCGCAACGCGGCCGCGGCGATGCTCAAATACCACCAGCAGATGCCATTTGATTTCGCGGTAACGCTGGGGGATAACTTCTACGGCAAAGGGATGGAGAGCCCATGGGACCCGCGCTGGAAGACGTGGTGGGATGAGCTTTACAATCCGCTGGGCATTCCGTTCTACGTCTCGCTCGGCAACCATGACTGGGGCCTGGCAGACAGTCCGGCCGCTGAATGGGTGTACGGAATGAAGAGTCCGAGTTGGAAAATGCCGTCGACCCGCTATACGTTCACGGCCGGCCCGGCTCAGTTTTTTGCACTGGACACGGATGTCTTCAGCCAAGCCCAGGCGCTCTGGTTGGCTGAGGAATTGGACAAGAGCACGGCCAAATGGAAGATCGTTTATGCCCACCATCCCATCTATTCACACGGCGTGCATGGGAACGGCGACAACCTGATCGCGATGCTGTTGCCGGTATTGAAGAGCCGCGCCGATATTTACTTGACGGGTCATGAGCACGACATGCAGCACATAAAGCCGGAGGGCGGGGTACACATGTTCATCGCGGGTTCAGGGGGAGCCAAGCCGCGGCCGATCACTCCCGGAGAACGGTCTCTATTTGCCGCCAGCTCCAACGGATTCGCAGTCCTGGATGCCACTGAGGCGGAATGCAAGGTGAGTTTCTTCAACTCGGAATTGAAGCCGCTCTACGACTACACTCTTACCAAGTAGAGACGTGCGCCTATGAGCGACCTGGATCGAGTGACCAGCGGCGAGAAGCTAGCCTTGGCCCAGCCATGCCAGCCGCAGGATAAACAAAACAGTCAGCACCCAAAGCAGCGGCGTCACCTGCCTTGCCTTTCCGATAGCAAGTTGGATGAGGGTGTAGGCAGTGAATCCGATTGCCAGCCCATTGGCGATGGAAAACGTCAGCGGGATCATCGTAATAATGAGAAACGCCGGGATGCCAATGGCAGACTCGTTCCACCGGATCTCGCCGACATGCTCCAGCATCGCCGCTCCCACCAAGATGAGGGCTGGCGCAGTGGCCGCTGCCGGAATCGCGCCTGCCAGCGGAGCGAGAAACAGCGTGACCCCGAACAGCAGGCCAGTGACGATTGCCGTCACGCCGGAGCGTCCGCCCGCAACAATTCCGGCCGCGCTTTCCACGTAGCTCACCACCGTCGATGTCCCGGCAAGGGATCCAAAGACGGTCGCCGTCGCGTCTGTGAACAGGATGCGATTCACGTTTGGAATGTTTCCGGCGCTGTCAAACAGGTTCGCCTTCTTGCCGACGGCCACCAGCGTTCCGATGTTGTCGAACAGATCCACAAACAAGAACACGAACAGGATTTCGAGCAGCCCCAACCGGAGGGCGCCGGCGATGTCGAGTTGGAACGCGGTGGCCGCGATTTCCGAGAAACTGTATGGCTTCGGATTCCAGGTGACCAACCCAAAGAAAGCTCCTGTCAGAGCGGTCAACAAAATCCCTGCCAGCATGGCCGCACGGATGCCGCGCGCCAGCATTCCGCCGGTTAGCAGGAGTCCAAACACGCTGAGCAGTGTGTGCGGATCACGTAGATTGCCGAGCCTCACCGTCGCGGCAGCGTCCGGAACAATCAGCCCGGAATTGCGGAATCCAATGAAGGCGATGAACAACCCGATGCCAACCGCCACCGCCGCATACAGTTCCCCCGGAATCGACTGGAAGATACGTTCGCGAATCCCCGCCGCCGTCAGCAACAGGAAGGCGACGCCAGAGAGGAACACAGCCCCCAGCGCCGTTTGCCAGGGAACTCCCAGCCCTTTCACCACTGTGTAGGTGAAATAGGCGTTCAAGCCCATTCCGGGCGCCAGGGCGATGGGATATCGCGCAAAAGCCCCCATGAGGATCGAGGCGAAGGCAGCCGAGGCACAGGTGGCCGCCATCACGGCAGTAACCGGCATCCCCGCATCCTTCAAGATGGAAGGATTTACAAAGACGATGTAGGCCATGGTGACAAACGTGGTGGCCCCGGCCAGAATTTCGGTACGCCAATTGGTGTTCAGCACCGAAAACTCAAAATAGCGTTCCAGATCCTGCCGGAGTTTGGAACTACTCATGGATGGTCACGCGCAGTCCTGAAGCGGATAGATGCAGCTTGTCAATCCGGTAGCCCCATTCGAAGGGAGCACCGATTTTTGCATTGGGATAATAGTGGAGCAGGAAGTGCCGCAACAGGAAGTCGAGAGCGGCTCCGCTGAGAGCTATGCCGGAAACTGTGACTCGCTCCAGATCCACGCGGCCTTGACCTCCAGGAAGTGAATGCACGCGCGCAAAGGCCTCCACGGGCCGCTCGCCTTGCAGCAGACGCGAAAGGATAATCCCTGGTTCTTCCCCTTGCGCATGGCTGAGTTTCAGGAAGTTGACCGTAGCCTTTCCACTCACGGTCCCCGGGCCCAGTTGAATCCAGGTGTTGTGGATCGCTGCCGGGAAATTCGCGTCGGCCTGGGCGGCCACGACCGCGGAGATTTCGGCGGCGGAAAACGAAATTGTGGATTTTGCAGGTGCTTTGCCGGATTCGATCAGCTTCAGCTTTCCGTTGCCGGAAACGAACTCAGGGGAAGCGGCCATCGCCAGCAGAGCAAAAATATAGAGGATTAACATCATTAATAGAGATCTACTAGACATTATGATTGAGAAAAGTTCATCATGTTTTCAACTACACCCTAGTGATGAACAACTGCACATGATAAATTGGCAACAGAAGCAAGTTCAGGGAAGGTGAGCTCAACAAGGGTCTCACCACGATATTTCCAAGGAGACCTCATGAAACGCATTGCGATTTTGCTCATCGCGTTGGTTCTTTTGGCGGCCAACCTGACCAGTCAGGTCACATCCGGTGAAATCCTCGGAACCGTCCGGGACCAAAGTTCCGCGGCAGTGGCAGACGCCAAGATCGCGGTCAAGAACCTCGAAACGAACCAGACCAGGGAAACCAGCACCTCCAGCGATGGAACCTTCCGGGTTCCCTTGTTGCCGATCGGCAGCTACGAGGTTTCGGTAACCAAGAGCGGATTTGCGCGCTACGTGCAAGGTCCCATTGTCCTCCGCCTGAACCAGGCGGCGAATCTAGACATCGGATTGCAGGTATCGAGCGTATCGGAGACGATCAGCGTGACCGCCGACGCGGCTTTGGTGAACACGACCAATGCGGAAATCGGCGTGAACTTTGACAACAAGCGCGTGTCGGAGTTGCCGATGGCGCCGAACCGAAACATCCTGAACCTGGCGCTTTCCGTGGCCGGGGTGAGCCAGCTTTCGAGCGGCAACAGTTCATTTGCCGATGGCGGCGTTTCCTTCTCGGTCAACGGCGCGCGAACACGTTCCAATAACTTCATGGTGGACGGAGCCGACAGCAACCAGTCGAGCGTCGGCGGATTAATCCAGCAGATCAACAATCCCGATACGGTCGCCGAGTTTCGCCTGATCACCAACCAATTTCTGGCCGAGTATGGCCGGAGTTCTGGATCCGTGGTGAACATTATCACCAAGGGCGGCACCAACAGCTTTCACGGTTCGTTGTATTGGTTCCACAACAACAACAAGATCAATTCGAGAAGCAATCTGGATGAGCGGACTTTCCCAGAAGCTCCCAACCGGAAAGAGAATCAGTTTGCGGGTACGGTCGGAGGCCCGATCGTAAAGAACAAGACGTTTTTCTTTGGTTCGTTGTTGCGGTGGACGGACCGGCAATTTGCCAGCGGCAGTTCCATCACAGGCGCGCCCACGGCGGAAGGCAAGACGATTCTCGCCAGCATTCAGAATGGGCGCCCACAACTGGGAGCGCTGCTGACACACTTGCCGGCAGCTCAGGCTCCGACGGGGAGGTCGTTTACGGTCACGGCGGATGGCCGCACCTTGGCGGTCCCATACGGAACTTTGAGTGGAGCGGCACCGAACAAATTGGATGCCTGGCAGATGTCGGCCCGCGTCGACCACCGCTTTAACGATAAGCACGCCGCGGGCTTCCGATGGCTGTTGGATGATCGATCCTCGGTCAGCGGTCAGGCTGTACCGGATGGGCTCACCTCCATGTCGCCGCAGCGCCGCCAAGCCTACGCGGCAAACTTCAGCTCCACCATGTCGGCAACTTTATTCAATGAAGTTCGAGCCTCCTACCAGCGCTTTATCAGCGCAACGACGGCGTCGGACCCGAAAGCGGAAACCATCCCGTCGATTGAGGTTTCCGAACTGGGACTCACCGGGTTTAACGCAGCCTCTTCGCGAACCGCCATCGGGCTGGGGGTAAACCTGCCCCAATCGGCCCTCTATGGCAACTACCAATTGACAGACACGCTTGCGGTGATCCGCGGATCACATGCGATGAAATTCGGCATCGACTTCCGGCGGCAACAGCAATTCACAGTATTCAATCCAACCCTACGCGGGCGGCTGCAATACGTGACGCTGCAGGATTTGGTGAATGACGTAGCGCAGGTAGCGGCGATCAACAGCCCGCTGCCCGGCGTCCCGACCAAGCAGTACTACACCTACTACGATTACTTTTTCTTCCTTCAGGATGAATGGCGTGTGAAGCCGAACTTCACCATCACCTACGGCATCCGTTATGAGAGCCCGGGCAATGCGTTTGACACACTGGTGAAGCTCAACAACGCCGTTCTGTCCAAGAACAACAACGATCCGCGCTACGCCTTTACGCCGGTCCCCAAGCGCGATATAAACAACTGGGCGCCACGGTTTGGCTTCAACTATCGCCTCGGAGCTGGTGCGGGGGCGTTGCGACACATCACTGGCGAGGGTGGTCTGGTACTTCGCGGCGGTTATTCACGCACCTATGATCTGATTTTCAACAACATGGCGTTGAACGTATTCAGCTCTTTCCCCTTCACCCTGGTCACGAATCTGGCCGCACGCACGCCGAATTCGTTTGCGATGATCGACCCGATCCGCGCTGGAACCAGTTTCCCCACCATCACGAATCCCAGCTTGATCACACGCACAGTGGCCGACGGAGATTTCCGCTCGCCGTACGCGGAACAGTTCTCCTTCCAGATCCAGCGGCAACTGAGCAAGAACTGGGCATTGACTACCGGTTGGGTGGGCACGAAGGGAACGGGTCTGTTCCAGAGCCTCGACGGGAATCCATCCGTTCCGGGAAGCGGCGGCCGTTTGAAAGTGGACCCAACGCGGGGAATCATCCGCCATCGCGCCAACTCCGCTTCGTCCATCTATCATTCCTGGCAAACCAGCGTTGAAAAGCGATTGTCCAAAAACTTTTCGATGGCGGGACATTACACCTGGAGCGCGTTTATCGACGACGCCTCGGAGGTGTTCAACGCTTCGGTAGCCGGAGAAGTAGCTGTACCCCAGGATTCCTTCAACCGGCGCAATGACCGCGGCCGGTCTACCTATGACCGGCCCCATCGTTTCGCTGTAAACGGGGTCGTCGAGCTCCCGTTCATGCGCGAGCAGAAGGGCGTTATCGGGCACATCGTGGGAGGTTGGCAGGTGAGCGGCTTCCTGACGTTCCAATCCGGCGCGCCATTTTCCGCTCTCGATGGAGGCGATCCTGGTTTCCGCCTGAGCGGCATCGATACCCTGGTGGGCAATTCCATCCGGGCGCACCTGAATACGAACCTCGACCTGTCGCGTATGTCGGTGGAGGAGATCTGGAACGCCGGAGGCCGCAATCTGTTCAGCCGCGTAACAGCCGAGTCCCCTCTCGGCAATTCGGGCCGCAACATCCTGCGCAATGACGGCATTGCGAATATCGACCTCGGTATCAACAAGAACTTCCGGATTATGGAAGGGCATCGGATGCAGTTCCGCACGGAATTCTACGACCTGACCAATACACGCAACTTCGGAATTCCGGAAGCGCGTGTGTTGTCGGCGAACTTCGGCAACCAGTGGAATACGGACGGCGGCAACCGCCGGATCGTGATGGGGCTGCGCTACACGTTCTAGCCGTAGCGGCCCGCTCGGCACATAGACCCTCCAGTGCCAGGCAGAGCCGAAGCGCTGGAGGGTTTCTTTGTTTGGGGATCGGTACCCGGTCAAGTTGTCTTCTCCTACGGCCCTCAGTACAGTGATGGAGTGGATCCTAGAGCACCGACTCTGTTCGACACTGAGTTCCAAACGGCGCGACAGCCGAACCCGTTATTCTGTCATCCGGACTTTCTCGAGCGGCTGGACTCCTACCGTACCCAGCCCATCGGAAAGCGGGCCGCGCTGCTGCTGCAGCGGCTGCTGATCGAACCGGAGAGGATCCATTACAAGGCTACACAAGGGGAGAACAAAGGCTGGCGGCGCTCTCGGCTGGGCGGCTCTTCGGGTAGTCATTTCTACGCCTGGTGGGCGCCGCAGGGGGCCCTCCCCTTGAAGGCGCATCCTGGATTCGCGAATGCTCCGCAAGGTTCGTTGTTCATCCGGGACATCCGCCATCATGACCAACATGCGCGGCTACCCGCGCAGGGGTTTCCGGACGATTATTTGTTGATTACAGTGCCGGAAGTACGCCGGGAGGAGTATGGGCCTGCCCCATGGACACCGCAGCAAGCGAAGTTCGCCGGAGCGCGAGACGCGGTTCGGATTCTGAAGGGCCATCCGGGGTCAGGCAAAACGACGGCGCTGCTGCATGCGGCCGATTCGACGAGTGCGCGGCATATTCTCTACCTCACCTACTCCTCCGATCTGGCGGCCTTGGCGCAGGCGTTTTTTGACCGCTACTGTTCGGCGGATAGGAAGTATCATGTGCGGACTTATCCACAGTTTGCCCGTGAGCTGATGGGTGTGGATTTGCCGCGGACATCATTAGCCGGGCAACGGACTTTGTTCAAGAACGATGTGGCTCTGCGGGCCCGGACACCGGGGCCATGGGCCGATAACATAAATGCGCTTTTTGATGAATTTCACGCGCACCTGATCGGATCCGCGCTACCTGTCAAGGCCGGCCGTTTTCCGGCAAATACCGTTCCGCGAATGCATGATGGGGATTACCGTGGGCGGCGGTTGCGCTTTATCGGGGCCGCCGCCGTGGATGCGGTCATCGGCGCGGCCAACCGGATGGAGAAAGCGGGCGAGTCTCTGGCGGCGCGATTCTTCCCGGACCTGCAACTGGCTTGGTCGATGGTGGAGAAGCTTCCGGACATTCCGGCGGCGCGTCTGCCATGGGACTGCATTGCGCTCGATGAGTGTCAGGATCTAACGCCGATTGAATCGTTTTTCGTGGCGCGGCTGGCCAAGCGGCTGCGTGAGCTACGTGGGTTAGCGGTTCCGGTTTTGATTGCCGGAGATGAGGCGCAGACGGTGCGACCGACTGACTTTGAATGGGCGTGGTTGAACGACATTTTTCACGCCGAGGTTTCCACGCCATCCGAACATAAGTTGCCGTCGAACCTCAGGAGCCCACGGCAGATCGCGGAGCTG
>Ga0080064_1006623_pt1 | contig 12354 bp, 2 predicted proteins | sample Subgrocontami54m_FD_69260 | JGI IMG/M metagenome (GOLD analysis project Ga0080064, IMG submission 69260) | Subsurface groundwater microbial communities from S. Glens Falls, New York, USA - GMW46 contaminated, 5.4 m (SPADES assembly) (version 2) ...
CATTACAGTTTATGTGAGTCCGCGCAGTCGCGAAAGACGGGATGATTTTGTAGGGGGTATCGGAGCGGTGGAAGCAAGTGGCAGAATTTACACCAAAGCAGAGAATTTCCCAACCATTACTGAACAAAATATTATAGATGGCTTAAAGAAAGGTTCGCTTCCTGAAAATCAGTTTCATGAATTAACTCAAGAGTTTCTTAAGCGTGTGAGTCACATATCTTCTAATCCTCGGGCAGAAGCACGAACGGGGCGGCAGGATGAGAATGTGATCCGCAGTCAGACTCAATCGCAAGCGCAAGAAATCGTCAACTTTTTAGCGGAGCGAGAAATGATTCCCCAAGATTTTGACCTCATCCTGGTTTTGGGAAGTAAAGATACTCAAATCCTTGATCATGCGGCAAAACTTTACCAGGAAACAGTTCAACAAAACCCGAATCTAAAGATTCTTGTTTCCGGTGGTGTTGGACGTTTAACGCCGAGCGAATGGAAGACAAGAGGAGGAGAAGCTCAGGTTTATCGTGAGATATTGGTTGCAAAAGGAATTCCCGAAGCAGCTATTTTAGTAGAAGATCAATCTACCCATACTGGTCAGAATTTTGAGTTTAGCCGGGCCTCGTTCATAAACCAAATGATTGCGCAAAAAGATGGGACACTTAATATTGTTCTTATGCAGAACCCTTTCTTAATGAAGCGCGCTAAAGCGACCGCTCTTTATCAATTTAGGGATGTCACGCATGAGATTAAATTTGCTGCTTTTGCTCCTTATATTCCAGATCTATCAACAATGACGTTAAAAGATTATTTTGAAAGCGTCGATTTAGCGCTCGGCGAAGTCAAAAGACTCAAAGATTACGATCATGTTAATCCAATGACCCTTGAAGGACCATTTATCCTACCTGTTGATATGCGGGCTGTGGACGAAATTGTAAATAGTCTTCATAATCATGGAGGTCTTCAAGCCCAACTTCGCATTGCTCAAGTTTTTAAAGAACGTTTAGAATTGATGGATCCTCGCGATGAAGACGCGCTGCGATATTTTAATGAAGATCTTCAATGGTTCCAAACTCATTCAGAACCCTATTATGTAGCCAAAAATAAGCCAAAAGTATCTATAGTTATATTGCATTATGCCAACAGTCCTGATGCTACGTTTGAGGCGCTGCGTAATCTGAGCCATACAACCTATGAAAACTTTGACATCATTCTTGTCGATAATGCTTCGCCAGATCGTTTTGGTGCCCATTTCCAAGGGTACATGACCAATCAAATTCCAGAAAATCTAAGGGATAAAATTACCTTCATTCCAAATCACGCAAATTTAGGATATACCGGTGGTAACAATCAGGCTGCGCGTATCGCGCTTGCGAAGGGAAGTGACTATGTTTTTTTCTTTAATAACGATGCAGTCATCGAAAAAGACGGATTGACTCGCATGATTGACGCAATCAAAAATCGCCCGGAAATCGGCGCACTTCAGCCAAGTCTTTATGTTTATGAGGATAAGGAAAAAGCTCAGATCGAGTCTCTTTTACGTGAAGGTCTTTATTCGAAAGAAATGAGAGTGGCCGCTCAAGATAGAACCTCGTCTTTTATTGCAAAAAGATTAGAAGCAAATGAAGCAAGTTTGGTTGCGGATACTCATAATCTCTACACTAAAGAACCAACCATGTTGGGAACCGCTCAGCTTGTACGTTCAGACATGATTCGTTTAAGCGGCGGTTTTGATACACGGCTTCATACGTTTACAGATGAAGACGATATCGGTTACCGCTACAGTATGACAGGCCTAACAGGTCTCAAAATGGCTATGATCAATGACGTTTTCTTAGCTCATCCTAAATTTGACAGCCTAAATAATCCTCGGTCTCAATATTTGATCTGGCGCAATCACATGTTCATTGCACAGCAATACTACCATCGTGGCAATGTCGGGAAGAAAATTGTGACAGATGGCGTATCGCCTTATCAATTCCTGGGATCAAATCCCGCGCAGATTCAGGAAAATCTTCAGGCTAAATTAGAAGCGAATGATCTGATGTTTATCTCTGTTTACAAAGGAATTGCCGACGGCCTTCTAGGGAATTTTGTTCCAACGCACGAAAATGAAAAAACAGATGAGCTTGATAAAATTAATCAATATGCGACACAGTTTTTAAAAACGAAATCTGAACAGGCGCTTTTTGAAATGATTTTCAAGGAGCAAGATCCTTATCAGATACGCCTTATGATTTACGGTCTCCGCCAAGCAAGTAATCAAATCCATTTAACGGTACCTATTTCATTCACACTCAAACAACAATTGATAACGGTTTTATCTGATCATATTAAACAATGGAGAGATTGGATCAAGAGTCCTGAACGTAATCCATCCCATATCAACCAAATTCGTACCGATTTTATCGATTCTGTAAACTTAATTTTGTCCCAGCGTGCTGAAGTCAGGGAAGCGGAGCCGAGAATGCTGGACGCGCTTGCGGCCAAAGATATTCAACAACGCGAAGTTGCGCTGGCGCAAGGGCTCGCACGTGCAAGGCAAAGCGAAATCAATCTTGATGAACAATTCATCAATTTTGCAAATTCATTTAATCCTGCTCAACTTGGATTGGCCGAACCTTCGACGAACACCGAACAGAAAATTTTTGTGCTTGCCGGAACATCTGATCGTACCTTGATTGCCGGTGTGCTGCGTGAAATGAGTCAAGTGCCGAAAGGCCAGATGTTCATCTTCATGCCAGGTCCGGAATTTGGAGTGGATCGGGCTAACTTGAGAGAAACTTTTGCCAGTGAGATTGCTGCGCGTCGGTTGGTTGTCTCTGAGCTGGATCCAAAACGTGAATCGACACTCGCGCAATTTGTAACTTCTATAGCAAGCGCACGTGGTATTTCTCGAAACGATATGATGCAAGTACTCACTGACTCTATCGCGAAGAGACTGCTCAATCCTGCAGAGTTAAGAAGTATCTACCTTGGCGCCAGCCGCTTGCCTTATGAATTGGTGATTGTGGGCTCCGATCAAAAATTGGCATTGCCGAACACAAATATAACGACTGTCGCTCAGATTGCAGCTTCAATTCTGGACACCGCTCTAGCCGCTGCTCAAGTCGCAGAATCCGCTTAAGAATTTTTATTCGTTATATCCTTGCCTTTCAGGTAGATCTCTCGTAAAAATTCACCTGGCAACATAATCTTAATTTTCTTTAGTTTTGACAAAAGGGTTGGAGTCAGGAAATGACGGCGATCCAGGGTGATTAAAAACTCGGCCTTTGATTCTGAAGCAGCAGCCAGCACAGGAACATCCTTAGGGTGAATCATGGATTCATAGGGCGCGAGAAGTTCTTCTCGAAGAGGTGGGAGCACAGTAATTTTTATATTCTGAATAAATCGACGAAACGCTTTTAACGTTGCAGCATCAGATTTTTTTCTGAGATTACGATCAGCTTCACGGAGCACAAGACGGCTTGAAAATATCTGCACTTTTTTACGGCGAGCCAATTCCAAGATGAGGGCCGAAGCTCCTTGCTTGGATACAACGCCGGCAAAATAAATATTGGCATCGATAAAAACTTTAATCACGCAGTTTTTCTGAGGACTGATTGAAACAATGATTTATCGATTTTATCTTCTTTGAGGAATTCTTCAATTCGTTCTGCGGTATACTCTTCAATAAAGATTTCTTCTTTTGCATTTTCCTGTGAAGAACGGTAAACATCTATATCAATAAGCACGATCACGGGCCGGCCATTTTTTCGAACCACCATGGGTTCCTTCCGGTAACGGACTTCGTCAATGATTTCACCAAACTTCTTCCGCAGCTCTAAAGCGTTGATTTCCTTCATGGGATTCTCCTGTTCCGAGGTTAATCTGAAGTAAATATACTATATAGAATGCATAGAATCAATACAATGCTTATAACAATCGAGATTGTCTAAACTCTCTTCATGATGACCTCAGTAATAAAATTCCTTATTTTGTCGCTATAAGTTGTTTAAATACATACACTTAAAGATTGATCAAATACTTGAAATAAGTCCTTTTTAAGGGTATACTTTGTGGACTTTTTAAAAATTTTCAGTAAGTCAGGAGATCGGCGATTCCGTGGTGGATAAGCTTCATCTAAGAACTACCCCCTTCATTAAATTCATTGCTTCTTTTCTTGTAGCCGCTTTCTGTCTATCCAGCGTTTCCACACAATCCCTTTATGCCCAAACTCTTTCGGGAGGTCTTTATCCTCACCACGGGATCGAACAAGCGGATCCAATGACGCTTATTGATTCGCTCAAACTTCCCGAAGAGCTGGGCATGATTCAAGAAGTTTATATTCCGGATGATTCGTCATTGCGAACGAAGCGAAGCAATCTACGATCTGAGATTGCTTCGGCCTCATCTGGAATGCTGCCTCGCAATGACAGACAATTTGACAAGCTGGTTATCTACGTTCAGTCCGCTCACACGAATTATGATTCGGAAATCAATACCCAACGAATCATTCAATTTTTCCAAAAAAAATACGGCCTCAATCTCGTGCTTCTGGAGGGAGGCGAGGGAAGTTTGGATAGTCTCTTTTTCAAATCCTTTCCGGATGAGCGACTGAAAGAAAAAATTCTGAATGATTATCTTTTAAAAGGTGAACTGACCGGCGGCGAGGCTGCCGCTATTTTGGATGAAACGCATGACTCAAAGTATTACGGAATTGAAACGAAATCACTTTACGATGAAAACAAAGAAGTTTTTTTAAAAGCAATTCAAAACGAGCAGGAAATTATCCGGATCCTGAATCAGATCGAAGTTGGTCTTATTCAACAGGCAAATATTAAATTGAGCGAGCCTGCGAAAACATTCCAGGAATCACGCGCCAAATTCAAAAAAGAAAAAATTAATTTGATTGAATATGTGAAAGTCCTTCTGTCATTGCGAGGAGGCCGAACGGCCGACGAAGCAATCTTAGAGCATGTCATTCCAGAGGAGGCGGGAATCCACGAATCTGGATCCCCGATAAAAGATTTCGGGGGTGACAGTAAAAGTCAATATCCCTCCCTCACCAAACTCTTAAGCGCTGAATCGAGTGAATTAAAGCTCAAAGGCAAAGATTATGACATTTCCATGGCTTCCATGATCAAGACATTTAAAGAAAAAATTCTGCCCAAACTTCCAAAAGCCGAACGCACGGAAATGAATCAGATGATTCAAATGCATCAGATTGGTCAGCTGGATACCGGGCTGTTGCTTAAAAGAATCCAGGAAGTTTCAAAGGAAATTAATGTTCATTTCAAAACGCCAAAGGCATTAGTCCCGGCAGCCAAACATGCTGAAACGCTTTTGTCCATTCAAGGAACCCGCTTGTTTTCGGAACTGGAATCTTTGGAATCGGAACTTCGTCAAACGCTTCCTCGTTCAGACGAAGAGCGTGAGCTTGTTATGAATTTTTATCACATGGAACTTCTCAGAAATTTTGCCCGTCTTGAACTGGTCCACAAGGATTGGGAGGAGATAAAAAATAAAAAACCCAGCGAACTAATTAGGTCCGTCATTGCCCCACAGGGGCTATCCCGATCCTACGGAAAAAAATTCATCAATGGGATTGCGAGCCCTGAAGGGGCGACGCAATCTAAATCTGAGATTGCTTCGGTCGCTGCGCCGGACCAACCGTCCGGCACCGAAGGACCAAGCGGCCGTCCGCCGCTCGACCAACTGGTGCTCCCTCGCAATGACGAGTACCTCGATTCTCTCTTCGCTCCTCATTTCCGGTTTTACGAACTAGCATTTAAACGTGACCAAGTGTTGTTTGAAAATATCATGAAACACTTAAACCAAAAGAGCGCAAGACTTGCCTTAGTTTCCACCGGAGGTTTTCATTCGGAGGGTATTTCCAAACGCCTCAAGGCTCAAAATATTCCATACATTTTAATCAGCCCCAAGATTAGTCAAATGGACGACCGTTCTCTATACCACCATGTGATGCAAGGTGAAAGGTCCTATATGAAATATTTCAGGGGCAGTTTGTGGGACGCTTTAGCACGAGATTATTCCTCAAAATTGGCGTCATCCCTGAAACCGCTGGATTTGGCCCCAAGTCTTAAAAAATGGCGTGACCAAATTATCCAAAATTCCATCGCCGAAGGAAAAATTACCCATGCCGGCTCTTATACCCAATATGTCGATGCTTTGGTCCGGGCCTTAAGGAAAGAGGATGAAAAAACAAGTTCTTTTCAAAACAAAACTGAAGATGAAATCAAAGAAGCTCTTTCAAAAGAACTCAATTCTTATGTTACGAACTACTTCAATCAAGTTGAGTCTGTTATCAAACAGAGACTTAATCTTTTTTCATCGGGCTTAAAAGAGATTTGGAATCAGGCGCCCAGATCCAACCTGGCCGTGGCACTCGCCCTTACGGGTGGGCCGCTTCAAGGTCCGGAGCTTCAGCGCTCAGAAGTCAGAACTCCTAGTCCGGCCGAAGAAACCGAAGTTAAATCAATTGTTTGGCCTAAGGCCTGGCTCGTTGAATACAACCAGCTGGCAGCCATTTTTAAAATTTGGGGCGCTTTCTTTCATTTCATCAATGGTTCAAAGAATAACCGATTTGTCAGTTTCAAAGGAATGGAACATATTCCTGAGAATGGGCCTGCCATTCTGGCCGGTAATCATTTTAGTGTTCTGGATGCCTTCTTTCTCAACACTGGGTTGGTTTATCAACACAAACGCGTTGCTGTTTTCGTCGCGCATCAGGATTACTTGGGCTGGTTTCAGAAAAAACTGATTGAAAGCGGTGTGGTGATCCCACTTAAGACCGGAGAAAATAAAGAAAGGATCAAAGATCAAATAAAAGAACAATTAAGAAAGGGCAGAATCATTGTTATATATGCCAGCGGAACGAGACGGCCAAAAGCAAGAGATGCCATGAAAGGTTGGCACCCCACCGTTGTGGAAGTTGCAATTGAGCTGCAAGAAGAAATGAAAATTCCCATTCCCATCATTCCTTTTGCCGAGTCCGGCCGACTTCCTTTTGACTTTCATTGGCCGGGTCACGAAATTTTTAGCAGAGAAGTGCTTCCTAAGTATTTAAGATGGCCTGTCTTAAATTTGAACGTCCAATTCGGCGAACCCATGAGTATTCAAGGTAAAACAAAAAAAGATATCGGCCCCTTGATGAAACTACTTCAAGACCGGGTTGGGACCATGCTCGACGGTCAACTGATTAATGATGAAAAGTTCGACAAAACCAAAGCCCCGCACATGGAAGAAGCAAGCGCTCAGGTAGTTTCAACCTACGAGCAAGTTATCGAAGAATTAAAGAAGTATACGACTTTGCCTGACGGCCAGGTTAGAACCGTTAACATGATTGTTCATTATGGCCCTCAGAAAGCTGTCGGAGATGGAAAATGGATGCGTGCCTATCGCTATTTCGCGAATTTTTTCTTATCTGGTTTTTTAGGTTTTGCCAATCAGACCATTGCCTACGATCCGGAGGAATATTGGGCTCAAGAAATATTGAAACAAAATTTGGCGCGCACTTATGTTTATATGCCTTTTTCATCGCCCGACAAAATCCAGATCTGGGTTTTGCAAGAACAAGAGGGAAAGCAAAACAAAAATGGAAACATTGTTAAACTGAATGGAAATGCTGCGTCGGCAGTGCTCAAGACAATTTATATGACTGGGTCCTCCGATAAGTTAACGCTGCTTGTCATTGACGCAGCGCCCTTAGCGGGTCAATCTGACCAAAATTTGGATTATGTAAAATTTGCAGCCCCCGTCATCCGTTTCATCGAAGACCATGAACCGACACTGATTGGAGGAACAAAAAAACAGGAACCGAGCAAAGACAAACCCTGGCTGAGAGGTCTGGGGAAAACATTTTTCCTCAAATCCAGCGGCGTTAAAAGTGAAAATCTTCAAGAACTCGAGAAAGCTTTAATTGAAGGTTTTGAAAAAGCTTCTATTGATCATGTTCGAAAAGAGGTTCGAGCTGAAGTACGAGCAACTCGCGCGGAAGTTCCGACAGATAATGACAAGTATGAGAAAGTGTTCAAGCTCTTTAAGCCAAAAATTAAAAAGCGCGCAGAAATTAATTTGATCAACGAACTTATTGATGATCTTAAAATGCCACTCCTCAAATTGAAGAACGTTGCTGCAACATACAACCCGGATTTCAAGGGTATCGCTGACATTTTATCCGGCTTGATTGACGACATCCGTGAGGTCGAAGGCAAACGCAAGATTGATCTGTCTCGGGATAGCCCCGAAGCGATTGCGTGGTTTAATCGTTTCAAAGAACTGCTCCAAAATGAAGATTTCCAGCCTTTTATTCCTCACGAGGGCATTGTCACTAAACTCAAAGCGCATCTGAATGTCAGACGCAGCTCCTCCCCAAAAAGTCATCCCTCCGTCGATATGTTGAAAAACGAACGTCCTGAAAAACCACAGGAAATTAAAAACGATTCCGAATACCCATGGCATAAGATTGCTGAGCTTTATGACGCACTCGGACAATTCTATAATTTTGAAAGTAATCAATTTCGAAAATTTACCGAAATTCGATTCGCTCTGTTTGCTCAATTGCTTCAATATTGGCCAGATGTTTCCAGAATGATTTCTGAACAAATGGGGGAGCATGCCGATCAAAATGTTAGTTCTTATGTAGATGAATTTGCATCCATGATTTTAGATTGGGCCATTCAGTATCAAAATAAAGTTTTGGCAGGTTTTCGCAAAAGAAACAGTGATCCAAAAATTATAGAACAGTTTTTAAAATTAATTCAAGAATACAAACCCAAGCAAATGCTTTTGATCGATGGTCTTCAAAATTTATTGAAAGATAAAACACCTAAAACCGAATCCGTTCGCTCCGAGATACGCCAGACTACCGTAGAAGAAAATTTGAAAACACTGGGCCGGCTGATTGCGCAAGCTCACCTGAAGGCCCAAGAGAAAAATATCTCCGCCGTTATTATGTTTAAAGGCAATCCCGGAACTTTGAAATCAACCATCGTTAGTCATCTCAAAACTGCGTTGAAAGAATTAGGACTGCGTGTTTGGGTGGAGGATCAAGAAATTCATGCCCGTGTGGATGTGATTACCGTTCAAAAACTGCGTGATGAACATCCGAATGTAGACTTTATTATTTATGAGGCCGTCAATGAATTTCCTCGGGATTCAGAAAATGTTGATCTGGTCATTAGGACATTCGTTCCGGAAGTTAGTATTCGTCAAGCGCGCGTTGTTAAAAGAGAAGAAGATAAAGCTGCTCCTCAGCGCGCCGGAGTTTATGAGTTAGCGATGTTGAGGCTTGAGGCGCAGGAGGGCGGTTACTCAAGAAAACCGGATCTTGAAATTAACACGACCGATTTTGATCCAAACATTGATTTCAGCAGAATCTTAAAAGCTCAAATCCAAAATTCCATCTCAGCCCAGCGAACTCTCTTGGCAGCTCGGGCTGAAGCGCGAACGGATCGCAAAGCAATTTACGCCAAAGCCCAGAATTTCTTTGAGTCCTGGAAAGCATCCGAAAGCAAAGAATTAGCTTCGTTTGAAACTTTCAGGAAGGCATTGGTGGGAGATTTTGATGAAGTCATTCACAAAATTGACAGCATCCTTTTGATTCATTCAAACCATAGAACTGAGATTGAAACGTTCATTTTACAACTTAAAACTGAAAGCAGCAAACATGAACGGGCGATAACCACACTCAGCGATGAAAACAAAAAGCTTAATCAATTAATTGGAGAACTCGAAACTGAAAAGGCTAAGATTGAGGGATTAATTAAAGATCTGAATGAGATTGATTCCACTCATCAGAAAGATGCGTTTGAAAATTTGGTTACGTCTTTATATCGGTTTCTAGGGGTTTCTCAATTCAGAGAATTTTCGACTCAAATGGGGAGCCAACGGGACCATCCGCTCCATTATTTATCAAAAGCCATTCGCCCAATAAATAAGAAAAAAGACAAACCTTCTCGCGCGGAAGCACGAAACCAGGAAGGGCTCATCGGAGAACTGATTCAACAATTAGGCGATCCGGACGGAAATATGCGGGATGCTGCAGCCGTAGCTTTGGTTTTGCAAGGGGAACTCGCGATCCCGGCCTTAGAAGAAGCATTAAAAAATCTCAAACCAGTTTTCCGGGCCAACGTCACTTGGGCCCTTAAAAAAATTGCGCAAGAAACCGGTGCAAAACCAGATAAAAAATCTTCCAAGCGCTCGGAAGCGCGAAGCGAAGAAGATTGGTCTCCGAGCGTTGAACTTCCGCTTGATCTCGGCATGAATCATTTGAATGATTGGAACGTTGACTTGAGTTCCTTGAATCCGCCGGGGCCGTTTACTCAAATTAGCCTTGGTGAAGCGCAATTGATTCATCTTTCTTATTACATTCGGCATAGAAATACAGGACTTCCCGAAAAATTTGCACATCCCTCCGCGCTCGTTCTCCCCGGCGACCAGCGATTTTTGACAAAAATAGAGTTGGAAGAATTTATCCAATCCCATACGGGGCTTGATCGTCGTAAAGTTTGGAATGCCATTACTACCCTAGATGAGAGCGGGCTAAGTGATGCAGGTGAAGATTACGTGAAGCTTACGGGCAAATCAGATGAATTCAGCGCCTGGATGGGTTTAGAAAAGCTTTACCAAGCGTCCTTGGAGAGATTAAAACTTCGACTTCTGGAACATAACAATTTTATTCATGCGATCGAGCTTGCGCCGGGCGAGACGAGCAAGCCATCTCATCCAAGAATGATTAGAAGGATTAGCGTTAACTCATTAGGAAAGATTTTGCGGCCCATCCTGCCGCAATTCGGTATCAGCCACGACCGAATTTATGAAGTCAATGAGAATGGAGACCCTGTTAATCCAGAGCCGTTCGTGGCAGTTTCAGTCTATCCTGCTGGAGAAGTAGAACGGGAAGGAGTGAAATTTTCATCTGTTATCGGTGGGCTTTCAATTACCAATCACACCAAAGGCTCGATCATTCTATCTGTAGAAACGGAAGAAAAAGATGAAGGACTAGGTCTTGATGATATGACCCGCTCCGAAGCGCGGCAAGACGAAGGAATGGTTTTGAAGGCCTATTTTGCTAAAGGAATAAGCGATGAAGTTATAACAGCGCTGAAAGCGGTGTCAGCCCTCATTGATCAAGAAATAGAACTGGATCTATATATTACGGCACATCCCAAACTTTTTGAAAAAACTGTTCCTCAATTAGGGTTGGAAAAGAATATGGAATTGAACGAGAATCTCGGCAACAATAAAAAATTCGCTGCGCTTAAAGAAGCAGATGAGTTTTATCGAGAGCAATTTGAAAAAGCGTTAGAGGCGTTTATCCGGGAAGCAAAACAACCTTTTGAAACAGATCAAACTTATCAGGAATTGCAAAAGGCTAAACAGCGGAGATTGGATCGAATTAGAATAGAAAGAGAAGCGCTCGAAGAAAGCATTCGAATTTGGCAGCCGATTGTAGAGTCGATGAAAGAACTTGAAGGTAGAGAACGAAACCGCTCCGAAGCGCGGCGAACGTCAGAGCAAGTTAAAAAAATTCGGCAAGGAGATTTCGGCGTCACGAAGAATTCCACGGAGAGTACCGCGGTCAAGCTCCCTGTGGTCAGGAACAATCAGAACCTGACCGGTCACAGTATGACGAAGCTTAATGTGACTTCCTCTCTGGCTAATGGACAAATAACCAGCCCGCCCAAGAGCTTTGACCAGCTCACGGCCGGAAATACGGGGAAGCTTCATACAAAGATTAGTTTAAATGGCAAGATCAACAACATCGCGGCCTCTGCCGGGACGGACCTCTTGAGGGTCAGGAGAGAGATAAAGCATAATGGCTTCCCGGATATTCCGGAGAGCTTCTTGGCGGGTGCGGCCTTGAGACCAACAACCGCGCAGGGCGGGCACGGAAGCAACCATGAATCCATCTTCACCGCGTTTCAAAACAATTTTGAGTTTCATTCTGCGCCTCCTGTAGCAAATAATACAGGAAGATTAGATCGCGGTCAATCCATGTCTTCCAGCCTTGATTTCCCGAAAAAATTAAAGCGCTCCGAAGCTCGAGTGAATAAAGATGACTTGGATGTTTTTTTTGAGAAGGTGAATCAAATTCAAGAAAAGCTGCCGCTAGATTTTAATCGTATTAAATTCAGCTATGAATTCAAGACTATGGCAGACGTAGAACGTCATCTTAGCGTTATGAACCAAAACCTTCCAAGTCAAACCCAGGCAGTCGTTTTTCAGCTTTATCAAAGCCTTTATCAATGGCATGGTTTTATCATGAAAGATAATCATGATCATTCTGCAGGCAAGCCGGAACATGTTAATTTTTGGATTGATCCGGATGCCTCTACTTTCAGATTCTCAACGTTACTG
>Ga0080064_1006624_pt1 | contig 12354 bp, 11 predicted proteins | sample Subgrocontami54m_FD_69260 | JGI IMG/M metagenome (GOLD analysis project Ga0080064, IMG submission 69260) | Subsurface groundwater microbial communities from S. Glens Falls, New York, USA - GMW46 contaminated, 5.4 m (SPADES assembly) (version 2) ...
AAAGATAAAAAGATTCGATGGACGATTGTTTTAAATGCATTGATCCTCGTTGGATCAATTTTTTTGATGACTTCATGGTCTGTAGTTTTGTGGCAAAAAATATCTCTGCTTCAGAAATTCCAATTTCCATGGAGATTGTTGACCCTTTCTGTTTTTGCTGCCTCAGTTTTGGGCGCAATCGTCGTATCAACAATTCCTAAGAGATTTTCGTTATTTACCATTATAATTTCCTTTTTGTTCGTTTTTGGTACGACATATTCAATGTGGCATTCGAAAACATATAGTATTAAACCTCAAGAATACTACACTGGTATTTATGACAGTACGACTGACACTGGAGAAAGCAGTCCGATCTGGTCGACGCGCTTTATGGAAAAACGAGCAGCAAGTTCCATGGAAATTGTTGATGGGTCTGCAACAATCGTTCCGTTACTTAAAAAGAGTACACGACACGAATATACTATTGTAGCCCAGACAAAAACTCGCCTTGTTGAAAATACATTGTATTTTCCAGGATGGAGTGTGCAGAGTGACGGGAAGCTCATCCCCATTGAATTTCAAGATCCACAGTACCGTGGATTAATGACTTTTTGGATTGAGCAGGGAAGACATTCTATCATTGTTGCATTTACCGATACAAGGTTGAGAATGTTGGCAAATATCCTTAGTCTTGTCGGATTAGGGTTGTTGTTTATATCTGCTATTATACCGGTATGGAAAAGAATAAAGTAACACTTTCTGTTGCACTTGCTACTTATAACGAAGAGGATGTTCTGGCAAAATGTCTAGAGTCGATTGCTTCTTGGGTAGATGAAATTGTGATTGTTGATGGTGGATCAAAAGATAAAACAGTAGAAATAGCACAGCGCTATAAAGCAAAAGTTATTAGTACTGATAATCCTCCTATATTTCATATCAATAAACAAAAGGCGGTTGATGCGTGCAAAAAAGATTGGATTTTACAACTTGATGCAGATGAAATCATTTCGACTCCGTTGAAAGAGGAAATACTCGTGAGTATTGACGATGACACAAAACCGTATATTGGCTATTATATTCCACGGAAGAACTTTTTTTTGGGTATATGGATGAAAAAAGGAGGACAGTATCCAGATTATGTTATTCGCTTATTCGAGCGCGGTAAAGGAAAATTTCCGAGCAGGAGCGTTCATGAACAGGTCACTATATCTGGTGATGTCGGATATCTCAAAAATCCACTTCTACATTATCCTTATGAAACATTTTCTGAATATTGGGAAAAGGCGTTGCGATATAGTAAACTTGTGGCACGTGAATTAGCAAAACAACGAGCACCAAAAAATATAATAACTGCTTTTTCTTTTTTTATTGTAAAGCCGTTGTATACGTTCATGAATCTTTTTATTCGTCATCGAGGGATTATGGATGGGGGAGTAGGATTTTTATTTGCATTTTTTTCTGCATTACAGCATCCTATCGCCTATATTGAATATGTCTATGGAAAAAATATCAACTAAACAACATTGGCAACAATATTGGCAAAAAGAAGATCATCAACCTTTGGTCACACATGATGAGTTGTTGAAAAACTTACAGTCGGTTATTAACGTATCTGGAAAACGCATTCTAGAGATTGGAGTGGGAATGGGGGGAGATAGTATTTATTTAGCCAAACAAGGGGCAAAAGTGACCGCATTGGATTTTACTAAAGAAGCACTTATCGAAGTTAAGAAAAATGCAAAACAACATCATGTGAATATAGATACCGTCCAGGCGGATGCAAGGGAAATTCCATTTCCAGATGGAACATTTGATGTTGTTTTTCATCAGGGATTCTTAGAGCATTTTACCAATCCCTTAGAAATGATTTTTGAGCAAAAACGAGTGTTGAAAAAAGGAGGATATCTTTGCGTTGATGTTCCTCAGAGATATACTACGTACACTATTAAAAAACATCTACTTATGCTTCAAAAGAAGTGGTTTGCCGGTTGGGAGCGAGAATTTTCCATAGGGGAACTTGAGGGACTTATGCGGCAGGCAGATTTGACCGTTGTGAGGAGCTACGGATGGGGTTACTATGGGAAGCTTTATCATATACGTCATTTTATAGAACATACAAAACTTAAGCTCTATTTATGTTGGTGTATTGGAGTAATTGCAAGAAAATAATGAAAAAATATTTAGCTTTCTTTTGTTTTATTTTCTTTTTTTTATCGTCTCCTGTATACGCTGATTACGTTCTTCCTTATCCTTCTTATATGCCTGGGAATAAGCTGTATCAGATTTCTCGCGTGCTCGATGTTTTCAGCCGATGGTGGTATTGGGGAAATATTGCATCAGTCAAATACTATCTGAAATTGGCAGATAAATATATCGTGGAAGCCAAAACACTTTTTGAATACCGTCAATATCAACTGGGAGTAGAAGCCTTGAAGCGATCTGATGCGCAAATACCACAGATAGTCAATTATTTAGCATTAGCAAAACAGGAAAATAAAGATATTAAAAAATTGCATGCTACCATCGTTGATGGAATGAATGCACATATCTCAATGCTAGAAAAATTATCCAAGGAATTGCCAGAAAGTTTTGTCTGGACTCCGGAGAAGCAAGCGCCTACGTTCATCAACTTCTCTCAATTATTTCAGAATGCCAAGATGGAGAGAATGAAATTACTGAAGTGATATGAGGCATATTTTTTTCCTTGTGGCATTGAGTATAGTTATTCGAAATATTTCATTGGCACTTTCACCAAACTACTTAAGTTTTTTTCAACCAGTCTATGATGACGGCCTATATCATACACTAGAAAACCTTTACAATCAGTCTCAGTATCGACAAAAAAATCCTACTGCACTTATTCCAGATCATACCGTATTTCGATATGCAGCTGGGGCATATTTACGAGGTGTAGATCCAATCTATATAAACTCAGAACACACCCCCTTAGGGAAATATTTTATTGCACTTTCTATTTTTTTATTTCGTAACGATGCTACTATTATCTTATTTTTTGTACTTCTTACATTATTTGTAATCTGGTTGTTGGGGCTAACGCTTTTGCAGAATGGCGCCTGGGCAATGTTGCCTCTGGTGTTGTTTTCCTCAGAGCCGTTATTTCTTGATCAAATTCGTGTTGCCCCTATGCTAGATACAATCCAGCTCCCTTTTATTCTTTTTGCTCTCTACTTTTTTATACGTGAATATAAAAAGAAGAGATTCTTTATTACTGCTCTTATGATTGGATTCGTTATAGCTACAAAAACTGTCGTTCCTGGGATATTGTTGATATTCTGTTTTATATTATTTTTTTTGATAAAACGATTATTTAAATCAATGTTTATATTTTTTGCCTATCTTCCTATTTCTTTTTCTGTACTCCTATGTTCTTATATTCGCACATTTCTTAATGGTCATACATTTCGTGAATTTTTGGGATTTCAAAAATGGATTTTTCTCTATCAGCAAAGTAAACTCATCTATCCATTTTCTGTATGGCGACTCTTGTTTCTCAATCAATGGCAGACGTGGTGGGGTGAACAGCGATTGATGCAATCAACTGAATGGCAAGTAACATGGCCGATCTTTACTGGATTACTATTTGTCTCACTTGCATTAGTAGTTACGAGAAAGATTAAGAGTCTTCCTCTTTATATGCTCTTTGTGCTTTGGTGCACTATATATCTTAGCTTTCTTTCTTTTGGGATTGTCTCTTCACGATTTTTATTCCCTGTTCTTCCTATTATGTATATTGTAGGTATTTATACATTAAGGCATATTACATTATCCTTTCTAAGGAGAAAGAATATATGATTTTTTCTATCCTCTATGGTTTATTTTTATTGGTCATTACCGCTTTTTCGTGGAGTTTTGTTGGGAATAATTTTCCATTTTTTACAAATAATTTCTTGTTTGACTTTTTTCATAAAACATGGTGGTTTCAGGGAGGTTTTTATTGTGGAGTGATAACTGTCTTTTTTATTTTTTACTTATTCATTTTAAATAAAGTGCGAAAGAAGCTCTTGAAGGATCGATATGTATGGAAAATCATTATATCGACAATTCTTATTTTGTTGCCTTCATTTCCAGCTTTCTCATATGACATTTTTAATTACATCGCAACGGCAAAGGTTGCATTTTTTTACAAAGAGAATCCCTACGTTGTGATGCCTATTGAAATTCCCAATGAGCCACTCCTTGGTTTTATGCATGCGGCCAATAAAATAGCTCTTTATGGTCCTGTGTGGATAGGATTAACTACCGTGCCTCATAGTATTGGATTTAATAATTTATTGACTACGATATTTACATTTAAAGTATTTATAATATTTTTTTATCTTGGTTTAGTATGGCTCATTTGGCATGTGTCGGAAAGAAATATTCAATCAGTAGCATTTTTTGCTCTTAATCCATTAGTGGTACTGGAAACGTTTGTTTCTAGCCATAATGATGTAGTAATGATGTTTTTTGCTTTAGCATCTTTTTACTATCTAAAGAAACGAAAATTCATATTTTCGATCTTTTTACTATTTTTGTCTGTATTTATTAAATTCGCAACAATTTTTCTTATTCCAATATATGGATATGCGATCTATCTTACCGTGAGAAGAAAAAAGATAGTCTGGTCTAGATTATGGTTTTGGTCTGCTATTGCCCTTTACATTGTTTTTTTCTTATCTCCACTTCGAGAGGAGATTTATTCTTGGTATCTTATCTGGCCACTGGTATTTGTTTCATTAATTCCAAATTGGGAATTTTTTCACTTTGCCACACTTGCTCTCTCATTTGGACTTTTGTTTCGTTTCGCCCCTTTTCTTTTTACTCTTAACTGGGGAGGAGCTACTCCAGTGATCAAAAAGATTGTAACGTTTGTTCCACCGGCAATCATAAGTATGTATTATGCGATCAGAAAGAAAATTTGAACTGCTATTAGTTACTATTTTTTTGCTTTTTTCTTGGTGGTTAATGAATAAGTCATTTGGATACAATCCAGAAACACATCAAATGAGAATAGCGAGACATCAAGTTGGTGACTTTGGCCTTCACTTATCTTTGATTCGTTCTTTTTCCTGGGGAAATAACTTTCCGCCCCAGTCACCATTTTTTCCAGGAAAACCATTGCCATATCATTACTCTTTTGATTTACTAGTGGGGCTTTTGGAAAGATTAGGGGTAAGAATAGATATCGCTTTCAACGGACTGAGTATTTTAGTATTTACAGCGCTACTATTTCTTATCTATAAAATTTCACAGCTCATATTTGAGAAAAGTAAGCTTATTGGCATTTTGTCTATCATATTATTTATTTTCCATAGCAACCTTACGTTTATTGATTTTTTTAGAAATAAACCTTTTTCAATAGCATTGCTAAGAGATTTATGGCTATTGCCTGACTATATTCACAAAGGTCCTTTTGATGGATCTCTTATTTCTATTTTTTTTACTCTCAATGTTTTTTTGAATCAGCGACATCTTATCGCAGGTTTAGCAATAAGTTTTTTTATTCTATATATACTTCTTCAAAAATTGATAAAGGGGAGAGAAATATCGATGAAGAATCTTATTTTATTAGGTACAATACTGGGTCTGTCTTCTCGTGTACATAGTCTCATTTTTTTATCCACGAGTGTCGTTTTATTGTTTCTTTTTTTTGCATTGAGAAAAACTAGATGGATTGTGCCATTTTTTTTTCCTGCATTTTTGCTCGCTTTTCCTCAAATATGGGATATTCTCCACCAAAATCCTAGAACAGTCACTAAAAATTTTGTAAATCCAGGTTTTTTATCTGAGCGACCATTTTCCCTGAATCATTTTTTTCAATACTGGACTTATAATCTAGGTTTGGCCATTATTTTAATCCCTCTCGGTGTTTTGTTATCCAAAACTAAACAACGGATCATTTTTTTCTGTTTTTTTACCCTTTTTATTATTGCAAATATATTTCAATTAAGTTTCCGCATAGATCATAATCACTCTTTGCTTAATCATTTTTTTATCATAGCAAATTTTTATATAGCATATTTTCTTTCACGATTATGGCAACGCTCTATGTTAGAGAAGGTGGGTACTATAGTTTTGGTTTTCTTTTTGACTATTTCTGGATTTATTGATCTTATGGCAGTCAAAAATGATTTTCGTTATCCCGTAACGGATACGCCTGCGAATAGATTCATGCAGTGGATCAAAGACAACACGGATAAAGATGCTATCTTTGTATCTCGGCAGGAAATTTTTGATCCTATCACATTATCTGGAAGGAGCAATTATTTTGGAGCAACCTATTATCTATCAGTCATGGGATATGATTATCGGGAAAGAGCAGATGTAGTGAAGTCATTTTTTGAGGCTGGGACTTTTGAAATATTGGAGAGCATGAGACAAAAAGGTATAACCTATTTGGTGATCCCAGTAAAATCAATTACAGATTTTCATTATCAAATTAATCAGGCATTTTTAAATAAAAATCTTAAGGTTGTATATTCGGATTCGGACCTAGTGGTATATAAATTATGAAGATAAAAAAAATAATCCCAATCTTCATAGTGTTTGGTGCAGGGATTTTTGCTTCCTTACCACTTTTCCGACTAGGGTTTTTGCCAACGCATGACGGAGAATATCATATTATTCGGTTCTTTGAATTCGAAAAAATGCTTCGAAATGGCATTCTTTTTCCTCGATGGGCACCCGGACTTAATAGCGACTACGGTATTCCCTTATTTAATTTTTTTTATCCTTTTCCTAACTATGCGGGGAATTTATTCCATAGTCTGGGATGGAGTCTGCCAGATGCATTTAAATTATCATTGGCAACTGGCTACATAGCGGCTGGAGTTTTTTGTTTTTTATGGCTTAGAAAATTTTTCCATCCAATCGCTGCTATAACTGGAACTATTGTGTTTAGTTATGTCCCATATTGGTTTGTGAGTCTTTATGTTCGTGGATCCATAGGAGAAATTTTTGCAATTTCTTTTTTAATGCTTACATTGACTGCTATAGAATGGCGTTGGGGAAAAATTGTGAGTATAGGAATTGCAGGAATAATAGTGAGTCATAATATACTGTCAATATTTTTTTTACCAATAGTAACTGTATATCTTTTTATCCGGAATAAAGGATATATTCAGACTATTGTTGTCGGCATCGGTTTGTCATCCTATTTTTGGTTACCGGCATTAGCTGAGAGGAATTTTGTTGTTGGACTTAACGTAGTTAACTTCAAAGATTATTTTCCTCAACTATATCAATTGCTTGTTCCATCTTGGGGAACTGACTTTTCTGGAACTTCAACTGGCAATGAAATGTCACCCCAAATTGGGCTGGTTCCACTTGTCGTTATTTTTCTCAGTATATTTTCCATATTGAAGAATAAAGGTGGGGAGATAGAAAGATTAGCAAAATACTTTTTTGTTTTAGTCATACTTTCTTTTTTTTTGATGCAAGAGATTTCTTTGCCACTATGGAGGCTCATCCCTGTACTATCCTTTCTTCAATATCCGTGGCGACTTTTATCTGTGTTTCTTCCTGTTGTTGCGTTTCTTGCTGCTTATCTGTCATTTCAAATTAAGAACATGTGGTTTTCTGTAATTTTGATTTTTGCAGCAGTTTTTTTGAGTTATTCATATACTCGTCCAGTAACTTATGCTCCGCGATCTGATGAGTATTATCTTACAAGACCTAACTTTACTGATGGTACTTCATCGTTAGGCAATAGCTTTTCTACTCATTGGTCGGATTGGAAAAAAGAACGAGCAAAAGAGAAAATTGAGATCATAAATGGATCGGCTCAAGTCTCTAATGTAGAAACAAAACCAACTGATTATCGGTTTTCCGTTTTGGCAGGAACAGCAAGTACTATTGCTGTTAACACGCTTTACTATCCAGGTTGGATAGTTCAAGTGGATTCAATCAGTGTATCTATTGATTATGAGAAAGATGGAACAATCAAGTTTCTTGTTCCATCTGGAAACCATGTGGTGAGAGTATATTTTGGCGAGACACCGCTTAGAATATTGGCAGATTTCATTTCTCTATTGAGTTTGTTTTGGATTATTAGATCGGCTATACTCGAGAAAGTCTATGAACATCGCAATCGATATCACGCCAATGCACAGCGGACATAAAATGCGAGGAGTCGGGAGCTATACGCGACTTCTCAAAGAGGCTTTAGAAAAATCAAAAAGCAACCATACGTTCTATTTTTTTACTCGAGGTGAGAAATTACCGGGAAAGATAGATTTAATTCACTATCCTTATTTTGACCCATTTTTTTTGACTCTTCCGTTTATGTCATCAATTCCATATGTTGTTACTGTTCACGATCTCATTCCACTTACTTATCCAGATAAATTTCCTTCGGGTTTGAGAGGCGAATTAAAATGGCGTATACAAAAGTTTTTTCTCCAGAGGGCACGTAGAGTCATCACGGATTCACATGCTTCTCAAAAAGACATCGCTACCATTGCAGGAATTCCCAATAACAAAATAGAAGTCATATATCTTGCTCCGTCACCTGTATTTCGACCAATCCGTAGCAAATCTATACTTGACTCCGTTCGAAAGCGATACATGTTGCCACAACAATTTGTGCTTTTTGTGGGAGATGTTAACTGGAATAAAAATATATTTGGCTTATTGAAAGCATTTGCGATTGTTTTACGTTCAGAAGCGTTTAAACATACTAGGCTTGTTTTTGTAGGGAAAGCATTTTTGGATGAACAGTTACCAGAAATTCAAAGGATTAATGCTGCAATAAGCGACCTAAACATGGGTGATTCTGTTGTGAAGCTTGGATTTGTATCAGATGAAGATCTTGCTGCTGTTTACTCTTTAGCATCTGTGTATGTGCAGCCGTCCTACGCCGAAGGGTTTGGTTTTCCGGTTTCAGAGGCGATGGCATGTGGATGTCCAGTGGTTGTTTCTGATGCATCAAGCTTATCAGAAATCGCAGGTCCAGCAGTAAGAGTTAATCCAAATGACCCTTCAGATATAGCAAGCGGTATCGAGCAAATATTACGAAGTAGGGATAATCATGCACTATCAAAAAAAGGAATTGCTTGGGTGAAAAATTTCAGTTGGGAAAAAGTTGCACAGCAAACGATTGCTGCCTACAAACGAGCTTTAAGAGGAGATTTACAGTGAAAGTCCTATCTATTGTTATCCCGGTTTATAACGAAGTCAAAACCATAGATGCGGCTTTGGATCGTGTTTTTAAAGTAAATCTTTCAGGTTGGAAAAAAGATATCATCGTGGTAGATGACGGATCAATAGATGGGACAAGAAAAAAACTTGCACGATGGGAAAAACGTTGTGCCATAGTGTATCAGCCAAAAAATCAAGGGAAAGGAGCTGCATTAATAGAAGGATTTAAAAGGGCAAAAGGGGATATCCTACTTATTCAAGATGCTGATCTGGAATATAATCCTGACGATTATCATATACTTCTTGCTCCTTTTGATAATCCGATGATACATGTGGTGTATGGATCACGGTTTTTAGGGTCGCACCTTTCGACAATGTATATATACGCACTTGGGAATAAGTTTGTAACATTGATTACTAATATTCTTTATAATACCAACATTACCGATATGGAAACAGGATATAAAGCATTTCGTCAGGAAGTGCTTGAAAAAATTCATCTAAAAGCGAAACGGTTTGATTTTGAGCCAGAGTTTACCGCAAAGATTCTACGAGTCGGATATCAAATATATGAAGTTCCTATATCATATTTTGGAAGAAAACATATCGAAGGAAAAAAGCTCACTTGGAGAGACGGGATTATAGCAATGTGGACGTTAATCAGATATAGATTTGCAACATAACTATTTGTACTGACTTATGAAGCGTTTCCTTCAATCTTTTTCTCACAATAGAACATTACGCGCCCAGGTAGTTTTGGTGGGTGGCAATTTTTGTGCCAATATCGGAGCCTATTTTTACCATCTTTCTATGGGAAAATTATTGATACCGAGCGATTATGGTGCTCTCCAGAGCCTTATCTCTCTACTCAATATATTTACCGTTCCACTTCTTACGCTCAATTTTATTATTACCAAATTTGTGGCAAGTTACGTCGGTCGCGGGGAGTATGCAAAAATTTCTTACCTTTTTCATTCCATGGAAAGAATTCTTTTAGGTATCTCTGTTGTTGGAGGATTAGTATTTTTTCTCTTTTCTGGGCCAATTCTTGGATTTCTTCATATCGATTCCTGGATTAATTTTTTGTTTTTGGATATCGCATTATTTTTTGGGTTATTGACGATACTCAACCGCGCTACGTTACAGGGTTTGTCTAAATTTGGTTCATTGACTATTGCTCAGTTCATAGAAGCATATGGAAAGTTGTTATTAGGATTTGTTGCCGTCAGCATAGGCTTTCGGGTGCCTGGTGCCTTTGGTGCATTTGTTCTGATTACGTTTGTGTCATATGCGTATACAAGAGGTGTATTAAAACACGTAGTTCCTAAAAAAGAAACATCTGCAAGCATACCCATCCGACAAATGGCAAAATATGGGATTTTAAGTTTTTTTATGACCGTCAGCATGATATCTCTTTATAATGCGGATGTTGTGTTAGTGCGGCATTTTTTTAGTTCTTATGAGTCTGGGTTGTATGCGGCTCTTTCTGTGTTGGGAAAGATTATCTTTTTCGGTTCTGCTCCAGTATCGGTTGCTATGTTTCCTTTGGTATCTGAGGCACAAGCAAGAGGAGAAAAATATCACAGAATTTTTTTACAGAGTTTATTTTTTACCTTACTCATTGCAGGTGTTACTACTGTCCTTTTTTCTTTTTATCCAACGACAGTTTTACGAGTTCTTGTTGGAGCAAAATATTTAGCAGCAGCGCCGTATTTGAGAATGTTCAGCGTGTTTCTTTCCCTCTGTGCTGTAGTTAACTTAATATCAAATTTTTTCTTATCTATTCATAAAACATTACCAGCATATTTCCTTGGTATAGCAGCTATCCTTCAGATACTGTTGATATCTTTTATTCACGTCAATCTATTTGTCGTTATTCTTATCTCTTTGAGCATTCTTAGTGTTCTCAGTATTGTTTTTTTGTTATATTATGTCGCGATTTCCCGAAATTAAATTTATTTCTGTGATTATCCCTGTGTATCGTGGAGCAAAGACGATTGAACGTGACATTAATCAAGTGAACACTGCATTATTTCAGCTTGATATTCCATATGAGATTATTGTCGTGGTAGACGGAATAGTTGATAAAACATTTGATAGAGCCTCAAAAATAGCAAAAAAGAACAAACATCTTTCCGTCATTGGGTATGCACACAACAAAGGAAAGGGATATGCGGTCCGTTATGGTATGGCAAGATCAAAAGGAAATGTCATTGCGTTTATTGATGCTGGGAGCGATATACGGTCAGAAGGTCTTGCGATGCTTTTTGAACATCTTCATTGGTATAACGCTGATATTATTGTGGGCAGCAAAAGGCATCCCGTGTCAAAGGTTCATTATCCGTTTTTTCGTATCGTTCTTTCTTGGGGATATCAGATGCTTATTAGAATTCTTTTTGGTCTCTCTGTCCGAGATACCCAGGTTGGTATGAAACTCTACAGACGTACGGTTCTTGAGGATGTTTTACCGCGGCTTTTAGTGAAACGTTTCGCATTTGACATAGAGATATTAGCAGTTGCTCGTCATTTGGGGTATCGAAGAATTTATGAAGCACCAATAGAGTTAGATTTTTCTGGAGTTTCTACTATTAGATCATTTGCTTTATGGAAGGCATTATTGAATATGTTGTGGGATACATGCGCAGTTTTTTATCGATTACATATTCTTCATTATTATGATGCATCCAATAAACGCACCTGGGTCTTCGATCCAGAGTTGAACTTCCGCATTAACGTAGGGTAACCCATGAAAATTCTCATTTTGAATTGGCGAGATATTAACAACCCTGAACATGGTGGTGCTGAAGTATTGACCCATGAGATGGCTAAACGATGGGTAAAAAGTGGACATGAAGTAACGCAGTTTAGTGCGAAATTTTCAGGTGGTTATTCAGAAGAAACTAAAGATGGGATAAAGATTATTCGTCAGGGTTCTGCGAATATCCGGTCATTAGACATGCCAGTACATATTGCGGCCTACTTGTGGTACCGACGGCAATCGAAAGGATGTTTTGATATCATCATCGATGAAATTCATGGTATCCCGTTTTTTACTCCTTGGTATGTTCAAGAGAAAAAGATAGCTTTGATTTGTGAAGTTGCCAATACAATCTGGAATGCAGCATTTTCATTTCCATTTAACATTATTGGTCAAAATATTGAACGCTCTTATTTCCATTTTTATAAAGATATACTATTTCTTACTATTTCTCCTTCTACAAAAACAGATCTATTACA
>Ga0080064_1006626_pt1 | contig 12347 bp, 8 predicted proteins | sample Subgrocontami54m_FD_69260 | JGI IMG/M metagenome (GOLD analysis project Ga0080064, IMG submission 69260) | Subsurface groundwater microbial communities from S. Glens Falls, New York, USA - GMW46 contaminated, 5.4 m (SPADES assembly) (version 2) ...
CCCTCCCCTCTTAGGGGGAGGGTGGACGCGAGCATGAGCGAGCGGCCGGGTGGGGTAACGTCTCACTTCACCACGACACCCCACCCCGGCTCGCTTTGCTCGCCGACCCTCCCCTTTCAGGGGAGGGATAAGTTCACATATGTATCGCGCGCTTGCCGGCGGCGAGCGCAGCTTCTTTTACCGCCTCGGTGAGTGTCGGATGCGCGTGACAGGTGCGCGCGATGTCTTCGGATGCCGCGCCGAATTCCATCGCCACCGCCGCCTCCGCGATCATGTTGCCGGCATCGGGGCCGAGGATATGCACGCCGAGCACGCGATCGGTCTTGGCGTCCGCCAGAATTTTCACAAAGCCCTCGGTGGTGAGATTGACCTTGGCGCGGCCGTTGGCGGTGAAGGGAAACTTGCCGACGGTGTAAGCCGTGCCCGCCTGCTTCAGCTCGTCCTCGGATTTCCCGACCGAGGCAATTTCCGGATAGGTGTAGACCACGTTCGGGATCACGTCGTAGTTCACGTGCCCCGCCTGGCCGGCGAGGATTTCCGCCACCGCCACGCCTTCATCTTCCGCCTTGTGCGCCAGCATCGGGCCCGCGATGACGTCGCCGATGGCGTAGATGCCGGGCACGTTGGTGGCAAAATGCTTGTCCACCGCGACGCGGCCGCGCTCGTCCTTCTTCACGCCGGCTTCTTCCAGGCCAAGCCCTTGCGTGAAGGGCACGCGGCCGACGGCTACCAGCACCACGTCGGCCTCGATCGTTTCCGCCGCGCCGCCCTTGGCGGGCTCCACCTTCGCCTTCAACATTTTTCCGGACGCATCGACCGCCGTTACCTTCGACGACAGCTTGAACACCAAACCCTGCTTTTCAAACAGGCGCTGGGCCTGCTTGCGGACCTCGCTGTCCATGCCGGGCAACACGCCGTCCATAAATTCCACCACGGTGACTTTTGCGCCGAGCCGCCGCCAGACCGAGCCGAGTTCCAGCCCGATCACGCCCGCGCCCACCACCAGCAATCGCTCCGGCACCTTGTCGAGCGCAATCGCGGTGTCCGAGGACACGATGCGTTTTTCGTCGATATCAATGCCCTTGAGCCGCGCGACGTCCGAGCCGGTGGCGATGACGATGGCTTTGGTGTCGAGCGTCTGCGTCTTGCCGCCCTCGCCTTTCACTTCGACCTTGCCCGCTGATGCGATGCGACCCGTGCCGCGAAAGGTGTCGACCTTGTTTTTCTTCAGCAAGAAGTCGACGCCCTTGACGTTGCCGTCCACGCCCTCGTCCTTGAATGTCATCATCGCGGCGAGATCGAGCTTCGGCTTGCCGACGTTGATGCCCATCTTCTCGAATTTGTGCCCGGCCTCCTCGAACAATTCCGAGGCGTGCAGCAGCGCCTTGGACGGAATGCAGCCGATGTTGAGGCAGGTGCCGCCGAAGGTCGCGCGCTTTTCTACCACGGCGGTTTTCAGGCCAAGCTGCGCCGCCCGGATGGCGCAGACATAGCCGCCGGGGCCGGTGCCGATGACGATGAGGTCGTAGGACATTTAAAAACTCCGCACCCGTTTAGCGTCATGCCCGGCTTTATGCCGGGCATCCACGTCTTTTGTCGAAGTTCGGAAGACGTGGATGGCCGAGACAAGCCCGGCCATGACGGACAACAAAATTACAGATCAAGCACCAGCCGCGAAGGATCTTCCAGCACTTCCTTCACCCGCACCAGGAAAGTGACCGCCTGCTGGCCGTCGACAATACGGTGATCGTAGGACAGCGCGAGATACATCATCGGTCGCGCTTCAATCTTCCCCGCAATCACTACCGGCCGCTCCTGGATCTTGTGCATGCCGAGGATGCCGGATTGCGGCGCGTTGAGAATGGGCGTGGACATCAGCGAGCCGTAGACGCCGCCGTTGGTGATGGTGAAAGTGCCGCCCTGCATCTCCTCGATCTTGAGCTGGCCGTCGCGCGCGCGGCGGCTGAGATCGGCGATCTTCTTCTCGATCTCGGCGAGCGAGAGATGGTCGGCATCGCGCACCACTGGCACCACCAGGCCCTTGTCGGTGCCGACCGCGACGCCGATGTGATAGTAATTCTTGAACACTATGTCGGCGCCGTCGATCTCCGCATTGACGGCCGGGATTTCCTTCAGCGCCTGCACGCAGGCGCGCACGAAGAAACCCATGAAGCCGAGCTTGGTGCCGTGCTTCTTCTCGAATGTTTCCTTGTAGTGGCTGCGAAGCTGCATCACCGCGCTCATGTCGACCTCGTTGAAGGTCGTGAGCATGGCGGCGGTGTTCTGCGCATCCTTCAAGCGCCGCGCGATGGTCTGGCGCAGCCGGGTCATCTTCACGCGCTCCTCGCGCGCGGCATCGTCGGGCGCGGAAGGGGCTCGCGCCTGCACCGGCGCGGTTTGACCCACCGGCATCGGCTGTGAAGCGGCACGTTCAATGGCGGCCATCATGTCGCCCTTGGTGACGCGGCCATCCTTGCCCGAACCGGGCACAGTCGAGGCGTCCATGCCGGTTTCCGCCGCCATTTTGCGAACGGACGGCGCGAGCGGCATGTCGCCCACCAATGGCTTCGCCGTGTCCGGGGCCTTCGCGGCCGGTTGCGCCGGCTTGGCGGCGGGAGCTGCACCGGCCGCCTTTGCCGCGCCCGCGCCTTCCTTGATCTGGCCGAGCAGCGCGCCGACCGCGACCGTCTCGCCATCCTTGGCGGCGATTTCCGAAAGCACACCCGCGGCGGGAGCCGGCACTTCGATCGTCACCTTGTCGGTTTCAAGCTCGACCAACGGTTCGTCGACCGCGACCGCCTCGCCGGGACGCTTGAACCATTTGCCGATGGTCGCCTCGGTGACGGATTCACCGAGCGTAGGTACGCGAATTTCAGCCATGTTCAACCTTCTGCCTTCTTCGTCATGCCCGGCCTCGTGCCGGGCATGACGATTCTATTGGCATGATCCTGCCAACCTAAGCGGGATGGCCGGGACAAGCCCGGCCATGACGCCTACCCCAATGCCTCGTCGAGCAGACTCTTCAACTGCGCCACATGCTTCGACATCATGCCCACCGCCGTGGCGGCGGACGCCGGACGCCCCGCATAACGCACATGCCGGTGCTTGGCGCCGATCTGATTGAGCACCCATTGCAGGAAAGTGTCCACGAAGAACCAGGCGCCCATGTTGCGCGGCTCTTCCTGGCACCAGACGATCTCGGCCTGCTTGAAGCGCGCAAGCTCCGCCACCAGCGCCTTGGTCGGGAACGGATAAAGCTGCTCCACGCGCAGGAGGTAGATATCATTGACGCCGCGCTTCTCACGATCCTCGTAGAGATCGTAATAGACCTTGCCCGAGCACAGCACCACGCGGCGCATCTTGTCGTCCGGCGCGAGCTTGATCTTCTCGTGCGGCAGCAGTTGCGCGTCGTCCCAGAGGAGGCGGTGAAAGGACGTATCCGGGCCCAATTCGTCGAGCCGCGACACCGCGCGCTTGTGGCGCAGCAGGCTCTTCGGCGTCATCAGGATCAGCGGCTTCCTGATCTCGCGCTTGAGCTGGCGGCGCAGGATATGAAAGTAGTTCGCCGGCGTCGTGCAGTTAGCAACCTGCATATTATCTTCCGCGCACATCTGCAGGAAACGCTCGAGCCGCGCGGAAGAATGCTCCGGACCCTGCCCTTCATAACCGTGCGGCAAGAGGCAAACGAGGCCGGACATGCGCAGCCATTTGCGTTCGCCCGAGGATATGAACTGGTCGAACAACACCTGTGCACCATTGGCGAAGTCGCCGAACTGCGCTTCCCAGACGGTAAGCGCATTCGGCTCCGCGGTGGAATAGCCGTAGTCGAAGCCGAGCACGGCCTCTTCCGACAGCATGGAGTTCAGCACTTCCAGCTTCTTCTGGTTGTCGCCGAGGTGGTTGAGCGGCGTGTGTCGGTTTTCGTTCTCCTGATCGAACAGCACCGCGTGGCGCTGCGAGAAAGTGCCACGCTCGGTGTCTTGGCCCGACAACCGCACCGGATGGCCTTCCAACAGCAGCGATCCGAGCGAAAGAGCTTCACCAGTCGCCCAGTCGATGCCCTCGCCGCTTTCGATCGCCTGGCGGCGGTTGTCGAGGAAACGCTGGATGGTGCGGTGAACGTGGAAACCTTCCGGCACCGTCGTGAGCTTGCGGCCGATCTCGCGTAGCGTATCGAGCGCGACGCCAGTATTGCCCCGGCGCGCGTCGTCCGGATCGCGCGCGGCCTTCATGCCCGCCCAGCGGCCATCGAGCCAATCGGCCTTGTTGGCGCGGTAGCCTTGTGCCGCCTCGAATTCGGCGTCGAGCCGCGCACGCCAGTCGGCGCGCATCTTCTCCACTTCACCCTCAGTGACGACGCCTTCGCTGATCAGTTTCTTGCTGTAGATTTCCAGCGTCGAGGGATGCGAGCGGATCTTCTTGTACATCAGCGGCTGGGTGAACGACGGCTCGTCGCCTTCGTTGTGGCCAAACCGCCGGTAACAGAACATGTCGATGACGACCGGCTTGTGGAATTTCTGCCGGAACTCAGTCAGCACCTTGGCCGCGTAAACCACCGCTTCCGGATCGTCGCCGTTGACGTGGAAGATCGGCGCCTCGATCATTTTCGCGACGTCGGACGGATAAGGCGAGGAGCGGCTATAGCGCGGATAGGTCGTGAAACCGATCTGGTTGTTGACGATGAAATGCACCGAGCCGCCGGTGCGGTAACCCTTAAGATCCGATAGCCCAAAACATTCCGCCACCACGCCCTGGCCGGCGAAAGCCGCGTCGCCGTGAATGAGCAGCGGCATCACCGAGACGCGCTGCTCGGGCGGATCGCCGTGCTGGTCCTGCTTGGCGCGCACCTTGCCGAGCACCACCGGATCGACGATCTCCAGATGCGACGGGTTGGCGGTGAGCGACAGATGCACCTGGTTGTTGTCGAATTCGCGGTCCGATGAAGCGCCGAGATGATATTTGACGTCGCCCGAACCTTCGATCTCGTCGGGCATCGCCGAGCCGCCCTTGAATTCATGGAAGATGATGCGGTGCGGCTTGGCCATCACCTGCGCCAGCACGTTGAGCCGCCCACGATGCGCCATGCCGAGCACGATCTCTTTGACGCCGAGCGCGCCGCCACGCTTGATGATCTGCTCGAGCGCGGGAATCATCGCCTCCGCGCCGTCGAGACCAAAGCGCTTGGTGCCGGTGAATTTCAGGTCGCAGAATTTCTCGAAACCTTCCGCTTCGATCAGCTTGTTGAGGATCGCGCGCTTGCCTTCGCGCGTGAAGGTAATCTCCTTGTGCTTGCCTTCGATGCGTTCCTGCAGCCAAGCCTTCTGGGCAGGGTTTGAGATGTGCATGAACTCCACGCCGAGCGTCTGGCAATAGGTACGGCGCAGGATGGCGACGATCTCGCGCAGTGTCGCAGATTCAAGTCCGAGCACTTTGTCGAGGAAGATGGGGCGATCGTAGTCCGCTTCGGTAAAACCATAGGAGCGCGGATCGAGCTCTTCTTCGTCTTTCTCCGACTCAAGACCGAGCGGATCAAGCTTGGCGTGGAAATGGCCGCGGATGCGGTAGGCTCGGATCAGCATCAGCGCGTGAATGGAGTCGCGGGTCGCTTGCTGCACCTCGGCGGAGGAAAGCTCGACCCCGCGCGCCTGCGCGACGGCCGTGACCTTGTCGCTGACAACCTTGGCCGCTTCCGCCCATTCCCCGGTCAGCGCCGAGACGAGTTCGCCGCGTTCCGGCACCGGCCAATTGGCGCGCTTCCAGGAAGGGCCGCGGGCAAGCTTCGTCACTTCGTCCGGGCTGTCCTTGAGGCTCTGGAAGAATGTGCGCCACTCGGCATCGACCGACTGCGGGTCGGCTTCGTAGCGGGCATAGAGATTTTCGATATAGGAGGCGTTGCCGCCGTAGAGGAACGAGGTGAGGGCGAAGGCGGCATTGGCATCTTGGCGCGACATGAAAACGATCCCGAATGACGAGCGGCGCGTGGCGCGCCGCCGGAAGTGATTTCAAAAGAAGGCGAATCGCCCGGCCGACTCCGCCCTTTTAACTCATTTAGTGGCTGGTTTATGCCCAGGAAAGCGCAAAGACTGAATTAAGCCTCAGCGCTTATGTATTCTAGCAGAGCTGTTTCTTTAGCGGCAGATGAGACTGCCGCCCTCTACCCGGAAAAGAAACAGGCGTTGACCGCTGACAAGGGGCAGGACTTCGGAACGGGCGACGACGCGTGACGTTTCGGCGGGCTTGTAGGCCACAACCCAGGCCCCGGACGGCGGCGCCTGCGTCGGATACGAGCCGCGCTGGTTCACGCCGAGGAAAGCCTGCAGCGCCAGCCCGCGATTTTCGGTTTTGCAGACGAGGACCGGCTGGCCGCGAATCGCGGCTTTCGCTTCATGCACGAAATCCAGAAGCCGCTGGCCGGAGAGATCCTTGGCTTGATCGCTGAGGAAGAAAAAATACACCGCGAGCCCAACGGCGCTCAGCGGCAGCATGGCGAGGCTCGCGCGCAAAAGGGTTTGACCGCGCATGGCATAGACCGCCGCCCAGGCGCAAACCGCCGTCAGCAAGGGATAAAACGGCGCAAAGCGGTCGCCGCGCCGGCTTGCGACCAGAACAAAGGGAATGGTCAGCAGCGCCACGTAAAGGAGGCTCGGTCCCAGAGGATGCTGCCGCCACCGCCGCCAGGGGAAATAGATCGCGGCAACGATCAGCAGCAGCGACCAGGGCATAAAGCGCGACAGCAGAAAGAACGGCACCTCCCACACCGACAAGAACCCGGCATACCAGGCGTCCTTAAACTGCCCGCCAAGTTCCTCGCCAAGCAGCACCAGGCGGAAATGATTTTGATCGAGGACATAAACGGCGACGGGCCAGGCCAGCGCCACGACGAGCGCGAGCGGCGCCCCGATAGCGGGACGCAAGCGGGAGGCGAGACGCCAGTCGTCGTGAAAGATTTTCGCTGCAAGAAAACCATAAGCCACGGGAATGAGCGCAATCGGTCCCTTGGCCAGAGCGGCCAGACTGGCGCTTGCCCAGAACAGAAAAGCCCAGCTCGCGCCCGCCGGCCGCGGCTGCGCCAGGGCGCGGTTCGCCGCATAGAAGCCGAGCGTCAGAAAGAAGACAAGAATCATGTCCGGGCGCGCCACGAAAGCAAGCCGCAACGACATGGGTGAGAGGCCACGGAAGGCGACCGCAAGGAGCACGGCCCATTCTGTTGTCGTGAGGCCACCAAGCGATGGCTCCGCGGGTAATTGTGCGAAGGTGTCGCGTGCGATGAGATAGATCAGCCACAAGATGCCGAAGAAGGCCAACAGCGACGGCAACATGAAGGCCCACTCGCCTGGCCCGAAAAGCATGACAAAGACCGCGGACAAATAATTGACGAGCGGCGGCTTGGTCGCCGGGAAGCCGTCGGCATCGGCAGCGAGGATGAAATTGTGGTTGGCGACAATATCAATCGTATAGGAGACAGTTCGCGACTGGTCACGCGATACGATATCTGACGGCGAGGCAATCCTGAGCGCAAGTGAAACGACGACCAACAGACAGATTGCCGCTGCGATTACAAAGAAGCGCCAGCGCGGATGACGCCAGAGCATCGTCATGGCTTCAGCCGCGACGCTTCGCGAGCACTTCGACGAGCGTCTTGCCCAAACGCGCAGGCGACGGCGACACCGTGATGCCGGCGGCTTCCATCGCGGCGATCTTGGATTCCGCGTCGCCCTTGCCACCCGCGATGATCGCGCCGGCATGGCCCATGCGGCGGCCCGGCGGGGCCGTACGGCCTGCAATAAAGCCAACCATCGGCTTCTTGCGGCCGCGCTTGGCCTCGTCGCGAATGAAGGCCGCGGCGTCTTCTTCGCCCGAGCCGCCGATTTCTCCGATCATGACGATGGCTTCGGTCGCCTTGTCGGCAAGAAACAGTTCGAGCATTTCGATGAACTCGGTGCCTTTCACCGGATCGCCGCCGATGCCGACCGCCGTGGTCTGGCCCAATCCCTCGCGCGTGGTCTGAAACACCGCCTCGTAGGTGAGCGTGCCGGAGCGCGATACGATGCCCACCTTGCCGGGCTTGAAGATGTTGCCTGGCATGATGCCGATCTTGCATTCGCCCGCCGTCATCACGCCGGGACAATTCGGACCGATCAGGCGCGATTTCGAGCCGCACAGCGCGCGTTTCACCTTCACCATGTCGAGCACCGGGATGCCTTCGGTGATGCAGATGATGAGCGGGATCTCCGCCGCGATCGCTTCGGTGATGGCGTCGGCCGCGCCGGGGGGCGGCACGTAGATTACGCTCGCATCGGCGCCGGTTTCGGCGCGCGCTTCGGCTACCGTGTCGAAGACCGGCAGTCCGAGATGCATGGCGCCGCCTTTGCCAGGCGACACGCCGCCGACCATTTGCGTGCCATAGGCAATCGCCTGCTCGGAATGGAAAGTGCCGTTCTTGCCGGTGAAGCCCTGACAGATGACTTTCGTGTTTTTGTCGATGAGGATGGACATCGGACTACCGGCAGTGGAGGGACTGTGTACCTCCCCCTGAAAGGGGGAGGTCGGCGCGCCAGCGCCGGGTGGGGGTCATATGCATCGCCTTCAACTCAGAGACTTTTGCAGCAATGCTCTCTAACACTCCGGACAAGTTTTCCGTCACATCGGAATTCCAGAATCGCAATGTCGCAACGTCTCGCTCCGCTAGCCACCGTGTGCGTTTGAGATCGCGCGATGCAATTTGAGGACGCGAGTGCTGTCCGCCGTCAATTTCGACCGCAAGACGCAATGCCGGGCAGTAAAAATCCAATATGTAGGGGCCGGCTGGATGTTGACGGCGAAAATCGGCCCCGAGTTGTCTATTCCGAAGTCTCTGCCAAAGCCGCATTTCAACGTCGGTGCACGCATGCCGGAGATTGCGCGCTCGGGCGGTCTTGTGAGCATCACGGTTAAACTGTGAGGCAAATTTGACCCCCACCCGGCGAGCTTCGCTCGCCGACCTCCCCCTTTCAGGGAGAGGTGAAGCCGTTTCGTTTGACCACGCTGCCATCTACGCAGCCTCCTTCACGGCTTTGACGATTTTCTGCGCCGCGTCGTCGAGGTCATCAGCGGAGATCACGTTGAGGCCGGACTTGGCGATGATCTGCTTACCTAGTTCCACATTGGTGCCTTCCAGCCGCACCACCAGCGGCACCTTGAGGCCAACCTCCTTCACCGCGGCGACCACGCCCTCGGCGATGATGTCGCATTTCATGATGCCGCCGAAGATGTTGATCAGGATGCCCTTCACGCTCGGGTCCGACGTGATGATCTTGAACGCGGCGGTCACCTTCTCTTTCGTCGCGCTGCCGCCGACGTCGAGGAAGTTCGCGGGCGACGCGCCATAGAGCTTGATGATGTCCATCGTGGCCATGGCGAGGCCCGCGCCATTGACCATGCAGCCGATGCTGCCGTCGAGCGCGATGTAGTTGAGGTCGTATTTCGACGCCTGGATTTCCTTGTCGTCCTCTTCCGTGATGTCGCGCAGCTCTGCCACCTCGGGACGGCGATACATGGCGTTGTCGTCGAAGCTCACTTTCGCGTCGAGACAGACGAGATCGCCGTCCTTGGTGACGATAAGCGGATTGACTTCAAGCAGGCTCATGTCTTTCGCGACGAAGGCTGCATGCAGCTTGGTGAGCAGCGCGCCCATCTGCTTCTGCTGCTTGTCGTCGAGCTTCAGTGCCTTGGACAACAGCCGCACATGGAACGGGCAGATATTCGTCGCCGGATCGATGGAGAAGCTCATGATCTTCTCCGGCGTATCGTTCGCGACCTTTTCGATATCCATGCCGCCTTCGGTGGAAGCGACGACGGCGACGCGGGAGCTTTCCCGGTCCACCAGCAGCGAGAAATAAATCTCGCGCGCGATGGCGGCGCCTTCCTCGATCAAGAGGCGATGCACTTCCTTGCCCTGCGGGCCGGTCTGGTGCGTGACGAGCGTGGAGCCAAGCAGGCGCGTAGCTTCCTTCTTCACATCGTCGATGGATTTGACCACTTTCACGCCGCCCGCCTTACCGCGGCCGCCCGCGTGAATTTGCGCTTTCACTACCCAGACCGGTCCGCCCAGCGCCTGCGCGGCTTTCACCGCTTCATCGGGCGTGAAGGCCGCGGAGCCGCGCGGCACTGGCACGCCGGCATCCCGCAGCAGCGCTTTGGCCTGATATTCGTGGATGTTCATGGACTATTTCTTGCCCAGGTCGGGCGCGATCTTTTTGCAGGCGTCCACCAGTGTCTGCACCGAGGCGGCGGATTTCTCGAAGGCGTCGCGCTCGGCGCTGGTGAGCTCGATCTCGACGATGCGCTCGACGCCCTTGGCGCCGAGCACCACCGGCACGCCGACATAGAGATCCTTGATCCCGTATTCGCCGTTGAGCCAGGCCGCGCAGGGCAGCACGCGCTTTTTATCCTTGAGGTAGCTTTCGGCCATGGCGATGGCGGACGCCGCCGGCGCGTAGAAGGCCGATCCGGTCTTGAGCAGGTTGACGATCTCGGCGCCGCCGTTGCGCGTGCGGTCGACGATCTCGTCGATATGCGCCTGCGTGGTCCAACCCATCTTCACCAGATCGGGCAGCGGAATCCCGGCGACGGTGGAGTAGCGCGGCAGCGGCACCATGGTGTCGCCGTGGCCGCCGAGTACGAAAGCGGTCACGTCTTCCACCGACACGTTGAACTCGTCGGCGAGGAAGTAACGAAAGCGCGCGGAATCGAGCACGCCCGCCATGCCGACCACCATCTGCTTCGGCAAGCCGCAGGTCTTCTGCAGCGCCCAGACCATGGCATCGAGCGGATTGGTGATGCAAATCACGAAAGCATTGGGCGCGTATTTCTTGATGCCCGCGCCCACCTGCTCCATGACCTTGAGATTGATGCTGAGCAGATCGTCGCGGCTCATGCCAGGCTTGCGCGGCACGCCGGCGGTGACGATGCAAACGTCCGCGCCCTCGATCGCCTCATAAGAATTGATGCCGGTGAAGTGCGCATCAAAGCCGTCGACCGGCGAGGATTGCGCGAGGTCCAGCGCCTTGCCTTGCGGCACCCCCTCGGCAATATCGAACAGCGCCACGTCGCCGAGCTCCTTGAGCCCGACGAGATGAGCCAGCGTGCCACCGATCTGGCCCGCGCCGATCAATGCAATCTTATGTCGCGTCATGTTGAAGAAATTCCCTGAATAACGGAAGCTGAAAAACAAGGCGCGACGGTCATTATCTGCCCGCTTGGCAACTGGTCAAGTCTCAACGATTCCCTCCCGCATTTGATCGGGTGAATCCCGCCTGCCATGGGGCAGCGCCAGGTAGGACCGGGAGCGCATTTCGATGAGACGCGAGGCGGTACGCTTGAATTCCTGGGCTTCGAAGCCATCGGCCGCCAAATACAGCGAATTTGGCTCCGCCTCGGCGGAGGCCGCGAGCTTTACCGCCTGATCGTAAAGGGTATCGATCAGGATGATGAAGCGCTTGGCATGATGGCGGCGGTCGAAATCCATTACCGGAATACGGTCGATCAGGATGGTGTGGAATTCGTGCGCGATCTTCATGTAATCCAGCGCGCTGAGCGGCTGGACGCACAAATCAACAAAGGAAAACCGTGCCGCGCCCATGGCAGCGCGCGGCACGCGGATGACGCGGCCTTTGACGGTGAGATCGTGCCCGGTGTCGTGATGTCCGCCCGTGACCTTGCGCCAGGTCTGGTCGAGCGCGGCATCGGCCGCGGCGTCGGCGGGAACGTGCCATACGCGCGTTCCCCCGAGCTTCTCCAGCCGGAAATCCGTTCTTGCGTCCACGCGCAACACGTCCATCCTTTCCTTCAGCGACGCGATAAAAGGCAGGAACAGCGCGCGATTGAGCCCATCGCGATAGAGGTCATCCGGCTCAACATTGGAGGTCGCGACCACGACAACGCCGTGCTCGAACAGCCGCGTGAACAGCCGCCCAAGGATCATGGCGTCCGCGATATCCGTGACATGGAATTCGTCGAAGCACAGGAGCCAGGACTCTTCCGCGATAGCGGCGGCCACCGGCGCGATCGGATCGTCGCCTTTGACTTCGCCGCTTTTGAGTTTTTGCCGGTAGGCATGAACGCGCTCATGCACGTCGGCCATGAATTCATGAAAATGCGCGCGGCGCTTGCGCATGACCGGGCTGGCCTCGAAGAAAAAATCCATCAGCATGGTCTTGCCGCGGCCGACATCGCCGTGGAGATAGAGTCCCTTGATCGCTTCCTTTGCCTCCTGCCGCCCGAACAGCCAGCCAAGCGACGATGATTTCCGCGCCAGCCGGTGCGTGGCGAGTTGCGATTCCAGATGCGTGAATTTTCCGAGGACCGCC
>Ga0080064_1006627_pt1 | contig 12343 bp, 11 predicted proteins | sample Subgrocontami54m_FD_69260 | JGI IMG/M metagenome (GOLD analysis project Ga0080064, IMG submission 69260) | Subsurface groundwater microbial communities from S. Glens Falls, New York, USA - GMW46 contaminated, 5.4 m (SPADES assembly) (version 2) ...
CGGGGTCCACCACCACCAATCCGGCGACGGCAGCACCGCCTGCATCTGCAGCAGCCACACACCAATGGCAAAACCCAACACGTTCAGCCGCACCGTACACCTCGCACCCGCACGCTATTCATCCGTCATTAACGCGCGGCAGGACACGGCGGCAGACGATTTTCGGTACAATGTGAGCCTGTTTCGCTCCGGCGCCACATGCCCCGTAAATTCTTCAGGAAATACCTGCCGAGCCACGCGACGATCCGCGAGCACCGCTATATCGCGAGATTCGGCGTCTGGCTCAAGCACCACAACCTGTGGCACCTGCACCGCCGCTCGGTCGCGGGAGGCGTGGCGGCCGGCATGTTCGCCGGCCTGATTCCGGGCAGCAATCCGGTGCAGTTCACCGCCGCGGCGTTGCTCTCCGCCGCGTTCCGGGTAAATCTGCCGATCGCGGTAATCGTCACGCTCTATTCCAATCCGTTCACCATCGTGCCGCTTTATTACGTCGCATTCAAGCTCGGGCAGTTCGCGCTGCTGGAGAACAACGGCGAGTTGCCGCCGCTCGCCTTCGGTCTCGAGGGCAAAGGCTTCAGCGAATGGCTCCCGGCCGCACTCGACTGGCTGACCTCTATCGGCAAACCGCTGCTCGTCGGCCTGCCGCTGCTGGCCTTGCTGCTGAGTGCGATCAGCTACGTCATGGTGCGCTGGGCGTGGCGTGGTTACGCCGTGTACAAATGGCGTGCACGGCAGCGCCGCAGACTCGCCGCGGGAACGCCGCCGCGATGACCGTGCCGCGCTACTGGCAGCAGGCGACACGCGAGTTGTCGCAGCGCGATGCCGTGATCCGCAAAATTGCCGGCAAATCGCTCGGCCTGACGCTGCGCTCGCGCGGGGATGCCTTCAGCACGCTCGCGCGTTCGATCGTCGGCCAGCAGATCTCCGTCAAGGCGGCTGAAAGCGTATGGCAGAAGTTCGCCGCCGCAGTGCCGGCGATACGCCCCGAGATCATCCGTGCTCACGATCGCGACGCGCTGCGCGCGTGCGGTCTGTCGGGCAGCAAGGTGGTATACCTGCAGGATCTCGCGCTACACTTCATCGAGAACCGGCTCGACGTGACGCGCTGGAAGCGAATGTCCGACGACGACTTGATCACGGACCTCACCCAGGTGCGCGGAATCGGCCGCTGGACCGCGGAGATGTTCCTGATCTTCTACATGATGCGCCCCGACGTGCTGCCGGTGGACGATATCGGACTGCAGCGCGCGATGAGCCTGCATTACAACCGCGGCAGGCCGCTCACTAAACTGAAAATGAATTCGATCGCGAAACGCTGGCTGCCGTGGCGCTCGGTCGCGACGTGGTACATGTGGCGCAGCCTCGATCCGGTACCGGTAGAATACTGACGGTAAAAATAACCTCATAACACCGTGCCACTTCCCGCCTCCGATCAGCCGGTTTCGCGCCGCATTTACGCCGGTTTCCTGTGGTCAGTCGGCATCCTCGCCGTCATCCTGGCGATCGGTACTGTCGGCTATCGCCTGATCGGCGGCGAGAAATACTCGCTGCTCGATTGCTTTTACATGACTTTCATTACGATCGCGACGATCGGGTACGGCGAGATCGTCGACCTGTCGGAGCACCCGGGCGGGCGCGTGTTTACGATGTTCATCGCCTTCGCCGGCATCGCGGTTATGACCTATCTCACCTCGACCGTAACCGCGTTCCTGATCGAGGGCAAGATCAACGAAGCACTGGGGAGGCGCCGGATGGAAAAGAATATCCATAGACTCAAGGACCACTACATCATCTGCGGCATCGGACGCGTCGGCGGCAACGTTGCGCACGAAATTGCCGCCACGGGCCGCGCCTACGTCATGATCGACGAGGACATGCGCGCCATCGAGCGCCACCTCGAGAAATTTCCCGGCCATGTGTATATCCACGGCGACGGGAGCGAGGACGAGGTGCTGCAGAAAGCGCATATCGGATCCGCGCGCGGTGTTTTCGCGATCACCGGCGACGACAGCAAGAATCTCGTCATCAGCCTGACCGCAAAACAGCTCAATCCGGCAACGCGGGTCGTCGCGCGCTGCCACGAGATCCGCAACAGCGAGAAGATGCGCAAAGCCGGCGCGGACGCCATCGTCTCGCCGGATTTCACGGGCGGGCTCAGGATCGCCTCAGCAATGATCCGCCCGCACGTGGTGACCTTCCTCGACCAGATGCTGAAATCCGACGAGAACCTGCGCGTGGAGGAAGTCATCGTGCCGGCCGGCTTCAGCGAACAGCCGCTCGCCGATTTGAAGCTGTCCAGCCGCGATCAAATCATACTGGCGATACGCGAAGGCGAGCGCTGGACGTTTAACCCCGAGCCGGCTCAACTGATACGGGCCGGCATGACGTTCGTGATCATGGCCACGCCAGAGGGCCGCAGGGCGGTCGAGGCAACCCTGGGCTGGGTCTGATTCAAGGCATGACCCACTCGGAATTCGTATCCGCCCACCGCGTTGGCACGCTGCATGTTCGCATCGATCCGCAGCGGGCAGCTCGCTACGTCAGCGCGCGCCTGATGCTGCCGTTCGTGATACTGCCGGTGCTTGGCACCGGCGTCGCACTGGCCTTGATCGGATGGGTCTGGTCCGGCCTTGCAGTCATTGCCCTCGGCATCGTACTGCCACGGCTCATCAAGCGCTCGGCGCCGCATTTCCTGCTGACGCACGCGCTGCAGGACGAAAATCTCTATCGCGAACTGATCGCGGCGGGCGTGCTCGAAATCAGTACGTAAATCGACCGTTACGCCGTCTGCAATACGCCGTCGACCAGTCTCAGAATACGCCCGGCCCGCGCGGCGATTTCGCTGTCGTGGGTCGCGACCACGAGACTGGTGCCCAGCCTCCGGTTGAGCTCGAGCATCAGCGCGAAGACTTCGGACGCGGTCTGACGGTCGAGATTGCCGGTCGGCTCGTCGGCCAGCACGCACGCCGGATTGGTGACCAGCGCGCGCGCAATTGCAACCCGCTGCCGCTCGCCTCCCGATAGTTCGGACGGCGCGTGCTCGAGCCGGTGCCCAAGACCGACCCGCTGCAGCATGTCCACCGCGCGCGCGTTGGCCTCGGCCGGCGGCATGCGCCGGATCCGCAGCGGCATTGCGACGTTTTCGATCGCGGTGAATTCCGGCAGCAGATGATGGAACTGGTAGACGAAACCCAGCGTCTGGTTGCGCAGGTCACCGCGCTGGGCTTCGTTGAGCGACTGGATGTCGCGTCCCCCGATTTCGACCTCGCCGCCGGTCGCGGCGTCGAGACCGCCGAGCAGGTGCAGCAGCGTGCTTTTGCCGGAACCCGACGCGCCGACGATTGCGACGTGTTCGCCTTTGCCCACCGTCAGGTCAACGCCGAGCAGCACCGGCACTTCTACCCTGCCCTGCAGGTAGATCTTGCGCAGGTTTCTGCACGCGAGCGCCGTTGTCGCTTCACTCATACCTGAGCGCTTCCGCAGGATTGATCTTGGCCGCCCGATAGCTCGGATAAATCGTCGCCAGCATACTGACCACGAATGAGAAAACCGCCGTCAGCAGAATATCGCCCGCCCGCAACTCCGAGGGCAACTCACTGATCTGATAGACGTCCTTGGCAAGGAATTTGAAGCCGAACACGTTCTCGATGAATGGCACCACCACGTCGACGTTGGCCGCGAGCAGCACCCCGCCGATCACGCCGGCAAGCGTCCCCATCAGGCCGATCAGCGTGCCCTGGATCAGGAAGATCTTCATCACGCCGCCGGGACTCGCGCCGAGGGTGCGCAGGATCGCGATGTCGGATTGCTTGTCCTTGACCGCCATGAACAGGCTCGCGACGATGTTGAACGCGGCGACCGCAATGATCAGGAACACGATGAAAAACATCATGCGCTTCTCGATATCGACGGCGCGGAAAAAGTTCGCATTCAGCCGCGTCCAGTCGGTGATATAGATGTCCGGGCCGAGGCTGCCCGACAGCGCGCGTGATACGGCGCCCGACTCGAACAGATCCTTGAGCTTCAGGCGCACGCCGCTCACCTGCGTGCCCATGCGGTAGAGCTTCTGCGCGTCCTCGAGGTCGACCAGCGCGAGCCCGGAATCGTACTCGTAATGGTCGACCGCGAAAATTCCCGCCACGGTGAACTGCCGCAACCGCGGCAGGATTCCGGCCGGCGTCACCTGTCCCTGCGGTGCGATCAGCACCACCTTGTCGCCCACCATCACGCCGAGCGCCCGCGCCAGCTCGATGCCGAGCACGATGCTGAATTCACCCGGCTTGAGCGCGGCCAGCGCGCCGGACTTCATGTGTTTCGCGAGATCGGCGACTTTTTCCTCGTCTTCAGGAATGACGCCCCGCACGTAGGCGCCGCGCACGGTACTGCCGCTGGAGAGCAATCCCTGGGCCGATACGTAAGGTGCCGCCGCCAGCACCTGCTCGTGCTTCGCGGCGGTGGCTGCAACCGCGCGCCAGTCGCTGAGCGTGTTGTCCGCGCCGGTGATCTGGACGTGGGATGCGACGCTGAGAATGCGCGTGCGCACCTCGCGCTGAAAGCCGTTCATCACCGACAGCACCGTGATCAGCACCGTGATGCCGAGCGCGATGCCGATCACCGACACCAGTGAAATGAACGAAATGAAACGGCTGCGCTGCCGCGCGCGCGTATAGCGCAGACCGATGAAAAGTTCGTAGGATTGCAAGTTCGACACCCGCCGCGAAAGCGCAAGTTTGCCACAATGCCGGCGCAACGGCGTAAAACACGCGGGGGCGCGCGGACTCGTTACTGGCGAAGCCGGCCGTCTGCGGGTAGCGCGCCGTGGCCCCCGTTCCCGCAACCGGGCGTTCCGCTAACGTGTCACGGGGGCGCGCGGACTCGTTACTGGCGAAGCCAGCCGTCTGCGGGTAGCGCGCCTTGGCCCCCGTTCCCGCAACCGGGCGTTCCGCTAACGTGTCACGGGGGCCACCTGCATGTGAATGGTAAACTGCACGCGACCAAACACGGTTCATCGCATGCGCTGCACTCTGCTGATTTCCGATTTGTTGCCGCCAGCCACATTCGGCAACGAGCCTTATCAGGACCTGCGCACCCCGGTACTGGAAACACTGCTGGCACGCGGCACGGTCGTGCGGCAGCCGGCACTCGAGCGCGACGCCTGGTTGTGCCGCGCTTTCGGCGTCGCCAGGCAACAGGACTGGCCCATCGCGCCACTGACGCTGGCGGCGGACGGCGTCGATCCGCAGCATTATTACTGGCTGCGCGCGGATCCGGTCGAGCTGCGCATGGAACGCAACCGGCTGGTGCTGGCACGCGCCGTGTCAGACCTCGACACCACTGAAACGCGCGGGCTGCTTGCGGCACTCAACCTGCACTTTGCGCGCGACGGAATCACTCTGCTCGCGCCCTTTCCACAGCGCTGGTATCTGCGCGTGGACCGCGCACCGGGAATCGCGACCACACCGCTCGCCTGCGCGGTGCATCGCGATATCGAAGCCCATCTGCCGCAAGGTGACGCTGCGCTCGACTGGCACCGCGTGATCAACGAAGCACAGATGGTGCTGCACGAGCATGCAGTAAACGTGGCGCGTGAAGCGCGGGGGGCCGCCCTCGTCAACAGCGTCTGGCTGTGGGGCGGCGGCGCGGCGCCGGCAACCAGCCGTCCGCTCTACGATGCAGCGTGGGGTGACGATCCCCTGACCCGGTCGCTCGCGGCCGCCGCGAGCGTCGCGCGGCACGACATCGTCGGCGACGGCAGCACGTGGCTTCGTGCGGCAGCCGCGGCGGGCAACAATCATTTACTGGTGCTCGATCAGTTGTCGAATGCGTTGCGCACGGGCGGTATTGCGGCGTGGCGCGAACAACTGGCGCTGCTCGAGCGCGACTGGATGGCGCCGCTCGTGTCGGCGCTGCGCGCGAGGAAAATTTCGGCCATCACGCTGGCGGCGACCAACAGCGGCAACCTGCTCGAAGCTACGGTCACGCCGACCCTGTTGTGGCGGCTATGGCGGCGTACACGTCCGCTCCCAAGCTACTCCGGCTAACTACGTATGGCACTTACCATTTCCACGCGCAATGCGCCCGGCGCATCAATTGCCGCGCTGACCGGCGCCGGCGTGCCGCCGCTGCTGGCGCGCATTTACGCCGCGCGCGGCGTGACTTCGCCGCGGCAGCTCGCAACCGATTTCGGCGGGCTGGTGCCGCTCGCCCGCATGCACAACCTCGAGCGCATGGCGACGCTGCTTGCCGACGCAATTGCGGCGCGCGAGCGGCTGCTGATCGTCGCCGACTATGACTCCGACGGCGCGACCGCCTGCGCGATCGGCATACGCGCGCTGCGCGAATTCGGCGCGCAAGTCGATTATCTGGTCCCCAACCGCTTCGAATACGGCTACGGTCTGACGACGGAGATCGTCGAACTCGCCAAAACCCTGAAAAACCCCGACATCCTGATCACGGTTGACAACGGCATCGCGAGCGTTGACGGCGTGGCAGCCGCCAACCGGCTCGGCATGCGCGTGCTGATCACCGATCATCACCTGCCCGGCGCAACGCTGCCGGACGCGCAGTGCATCATCAATCCCAATCAGCCGGGATGCGGCTTTCCGAGCAAACACCTCGCCGGCGTCGGCGTGATGTTCTATCTGATGCTCGCGCTGCGCGCCGAGCTGCGCAAACGCGGCGCGTTTGACAGCGGCCCCAACCTTGCCAGCCTCCTCGACCTGGTGGCCCTGGGTACCGTGGCTGATGTCGTGCGGCTCGACGACAATAACCGGATACTGGTGCAACAGGGCCTGCAGCGCATACGCGCCGGCAAGACCTGGCCCGGAATCGCCGCACTGATGAAGGTCGCCGGGCGCGATCCCGCCAGGGCGTCGACCTACGACCTGGGTTTCGTGCTCGGCCCGCGGCTGAATGCCGCCGGCCGGCTCGACGACATGGCGGTCGGCATTGAATGCCTGATCAGCAACGACCCCGCCGCCGCCGAGCGCATCGCGCGCGAGCTCGATCGATTGAACCGTGAACGCCGCTCAATCGAAGCCGGCATGCATGACAACGCGCTGGCGATACTCGATCAGCTCTCGCCGCAGGACAGCTACAGCCTGTGCCTGTTCGATCCGACCTGGCACCAGGGCGTGATCGGCATCCTGGCCTCACGCCTCAAGGAACGCTGGCATCGTCCGGTGATTGCGTTTGCGCACGGCAGCGGCGGCGAGATCAAGGGCTCGGGCCGCTCGATCAGCGCGCTGCATTTGCGCGACGCGCTCGACCTGGTGTCCAAGCGCGAGCCGGGTCTGCTGCTCAGGTTCGGCGGGCATGCGGCGGCAGCCGGACTGACGCTGCACGCAGCCGACTTCGGGCGCTTCAGCGCCGCGTTCGAAGCGGCTGCGCAAGCGCTGCTCACGCCCGCCGACCTCGCACGCAGCATCGAGACCGACGGTGCGCTGCCCGCCGGAAATCTGACGCTCGAGACAGCGCGGCTGCTCGAACAGCAGGTGTGGGGACAGGGTTTTCCGGCCCCGACGTTTGATGATGAATTCGGTGTGGTGCAGCAGCGCATCGTCGGCGAACGGCACCTCAAGCTGCGTCTCGCCAAAGACGGCGCCGAATATGAAGCGATGCTGTTCTCCCACACCGCGCCGCTGCCGGGACGCGTGCGCGCGGTCTATCGTCTCGCCGTCAACGAATACAGCGGTGCCCGGAAGCTGCAGGTCACCATAGAACACTGGCAACCGCTGTAACGACATGATTGCGCAAGCCGCGGGCTCATTTCACCGCAAAACAATAGAACAGCCCGTCACCGCCCGTGGGACGCACTCGCTCCTGACTACAACCCAGCGTCGGGTGGGCCGAATTCCAGGACGTGGCCCATGAAACGTCGATGGGGCCCGCGCGATCATGATGCCCCGTCATCGCCGAGCCATCGGTCCCGCCCTTCGTCCAGTTGCCGCAGGTCATGTCTGGAAATGGAGCACCCGGAAAAGCTGTGCCGTCGGGTCGCGAGCCGGTCAGCATGTCGTGCTTGTTGGGCTTCTCCGTGCGGCTGTTTACGGGCCGCCCGTTTTCGTCCAATGCCGTCAGTTTCGTCAGGTTGTTGTTGGCCGAGTGCAGTTCTTCGACGCTCCTCGCAATCACTGCGCCCTTGGCGTTCTGCCAGGGGCCGGTACCGATCCGGTCGCGCGCATTCACGAAGTTCGGATCGTTCAGCTTCGGTGCCTGCGTGCTCAGATAGGCACGCCAGCTGCGATTGCCGGCACCCGCCGCCTGCGCGAGCGATTGGCAGTGCCGGTCTGCCCCCTGAAGGCCGCCCAGGTCGCCGCCCTTGCCCGGCCCGGCACTGGTCACAAAAAAGGTCATTTCCTTGGGGCCCGGCTGTACGCTTGCGCAACCAACGACCGTAATCAAGCCGGCCGCGGCCAGCCACACCCTTCCCACTGTGGTTTGCATCACGCTCTCCTCTTTGCTCTGGTTGGTTTGGTAGCGAGCTGCGACCGCGCACCGCGCAGCAGGATCAGCGATCGCGAGCGGCTCACGATTGATCTTGAGGCAATCGCCAAAGCTCGTCAATGATTAGTTCGTTCTGCCTCCTGTATAATCGATGTTTTCCGAATCGATTCCGCAATGGAAGCAGAACAACTCAATGCCATAGCACGGCGGCTGCAGGACCTGGGCCAGCGCAACGCCGAGCTGCGGAGGTATCTTTGACTTCGAAGCGAAGCAGCGGCGCCTCGCCGAAGTCGTCAAGCTAGCCGAAGACCCGTCGATCTGGAGCGACGGCAAGCGCGCCCAGGAGCTGGGGCGCGAGCGCAAAGCGCTCGAAGCACTGGTGGTCGCGATGGCGAAGCTTGATCAGGACCTGCGGGACGCGGCCGAACTGTTCGCGATGGCGCGCGCCGAAAATGACGACGCGTCGCTCAGGATCCTGGAGTCCGAAGCGCACGCACTCGAGAAAACCGTCGCCGATCTGGAATTCCAGCGGATGTTCTCGAATCCGATGGATCCAAACAGCTGTTTCGTCGATATCCAGGCCGGCTCCGGCGGCACCGAGGCGCAGGATTGGGCGCAGATTCTGGAGCGCATGTATTTGCGCTACTGCGAACGCAAAGGCTTCCGCGTCGAGCTGCTCGAGGAATCGCCGGGCGAAGTGGCGGGTCTGAAGAGCGCGTCCCTCAAGGTGATCGGCGATTATGCTTACGGCCACCTGCGCACCGAGTCCGGCATCCACCGCCTGGTGCGCAAGTCGCCGTTCGATTCCAACAACCGGCGTCATACGTCGTTCGCGAGCGTGTTCGTCTATCCCGAGGTCGACGAGACCATCGCGATTGCAATCAACCCGGCCGACCTGCGCATCGACACCTTTCGCGCTTCCGGCGCAGGCGGCCAGCACATCAACAAGACCGATTCGGCGATCCGCATTACCCACGCGCCGACCGGCATCGTGGTGCAATGCCAGAACGACCGTTCGCAGCACCGCAACCGCGCCGAAGCGATGGCGATGCTGAAAGCGCGCCTCTACGAACTCGAACTCAGGAAGCGCACCGAGGAAAAACAGGCGATGGAGGACTCCAAGAGCGACATCGGCTGGGGTCACCAGATCCGCTCCTATGTGCTCGACCAGTCGCGCATCAAGGATCTGCGCACCCACGTCGAAATCGGCAACACCCAGGCGGTGCTGGACGGCGATCTGGATGATTTCATCACCGCCAGTCTCAAGCAGAACGTATGACGGCGCGCCCGCGCCGCAACTCAGGCCCTCATTAGGAATGACCATGGACGACAAGAACGCCCCGCCGCCGCAGCCTGACGACAATCAGATCATCGCCGAGCGGCGCGCCAAGCTGAAAGCGCTGCGCGAGAAAGGCATTGCGTTTCCCAATAAATTCCTGCGCACCGACTTTGCCTCCGATCTGCTGGAAAAACACGAGGAACGCGACCGCGACTCGCTCGATCTGAATCCGGTCGCCGTCAAAGTCGCCGGGCGCATGATGCTCAAGCGCGTGATGGGCAAAGCGAGCTTCGCGACCATTCAGGACATGAGCGGCAGCATCCAGCTCTACCTGACCGACAGCTATCCCGGCAAGGAACAGCACGCGGCGTTCAAGCATTACGACAGCGGCGATATCATTGGTGCCGAAGGCGTGTTGTTCAAGACGCAGAAAGGCGAGCTCACGGTGCGCGTCAAAGCGCTCCACCTGCTGACCAAATCGCTGCGGCCGCTGCCCGAGAAATTCCACGGCCTGACGGATCAGGAAAGCCGCTACCGCCAGCGCTATCTCGATCTGATCGCCAACGAAGACGCGCGGCTCACGTTCGTGCTGCGCTCACGGATCGTGCAGGGCGTGCGCGAATTCCTGCTGAACCGCCGCTTCCTGGAAGTTGAAACGCCGATGATGCAGCCGATTCCCGGCGGCGCGACGGCCCGCCCGTTTGTGACGCACCACAACGCGCTGGACATGAAGCTGTATCTGCGCATTGCGCCCGAGCTCTACCTCAAGCGGCTGGTGGTCGGCGGATTCGAGAAAGTGTTCGAGCTCAACCGCAATTTCCGCAACGAAGGCATTTCGACCCGCCACAATCCCGAATTCACCATGGTCGAGCTTTATGTCGCGTACCGCGACTATCGTTACATGATGACGCTGCTGCAACAATTGATCGGCGACGTCGCGCAGGCCGTGTGCGGCACCCGCGCGATCACCTATCAGGGCCGTGAAATCGATCTCGAAAAGCCGTTCGCGCGGCTCACCATTGCGCAGGCGATCAGGCAATTCCACCCCGAAATCTCCGAGGAACTGCTGCACAGCCGCGAGGCGCTGATCGGCAAGCTCAGGGAACTCAACCTCCCCTGCCGCGAGCAGGACGGAATCGGCGGACTGCAGTTGACGCTGTTTGAGGGCACTACCGAGACCGAGCTGTTTCAGCCGACCTACATCATCGACTATCCGGCTGAAGTGTCGCCGCTGGCACGCCGCAGCGACGCGGACCCGAATCTCGCCGAGCGCTTCGAGCTCTATATCGCCGGGCGCGAAATTGCCAATGGCTTTTCCGAACTCAACGACCCCGAAGACCAGGCCGCGCGCTTCCACGAGCAGGCGCGGCAGAAGGACGCGGGCGATGAGGAAGCCATGCACTACGACGCCGACTACATCCGCGCGCTCGAGTACGGGCTGCCTCCGACCGCGGGGGCCGGCATCGGCATCGACCGGCTCGTCATGCTCCTGACCGACAGCCCCAGCATTCGGGACGTGATTCTGTTTCCGCAAATGCGTCCCGAATAATTCGCGGTTGCCGGGCCGCCGTGAACCAGCCCTTGTGGCAACCTTCTGCCGACGCGATCGCCGCGTCCCGCATGACCGCGTTCATGCGCGCGGCGGAGAGTCAGTTTGGCGTCCAGTTGCCCGATTACGCGGCGCTCTACGACTGGTCGATCCGGGAGCCTGAGCGGTTCTGGCGCGCCGTATGGACGTTTTGCGGCGTGATCGCCGCGCACCAGGGCGAGGTCGTGCTCGAGCACGGCGACCGCATGCCGGGCGCGCGCTGGTTTCCGCAGGCGCGCCTCAATTTTGCGGCGAACCTGTTGCGGCGCAACGACAGCGAGCCCGCGATCATATTCTGGGGCGAAGACCGGGTACGAAGCAGCATCACGTTCGCCGAGCTGCATCACGAAGTCTCGCGCCTCGCCCAGGCGCTGCGTGCCGCCGGCGTCCGGGCCGGTGACCGGGTCGCCGCTTACATGCCGAATGTGCCCGGCACCGTAATCGCGATGCTCGCCACAGCGAGCATCGGCGCAATCTGGTCGTCGTGCTCGCCGGACTTCGGCGTGCAGGGCGTGCTCGACCGCTTTGGCCAGATCGAGCCCAAAATCCTGTTCTGCACGGATGGCTATTTCTATAACGGCAAGACCATCGAACTCATCGAACGCCTGGTGGAAATAGCCAGACATCTGCCGTCGGTGCAAAAGGTCATCGTCGTGCCCTACGCCCGGAGCGACCCCGGAATCGGCGCAATTCCCAACGCCGCCATCGTGCATGACTTCATGGCGCCATTCGCCGCGCGCGCCATCGAATTCGAACAGCTGCCGTTCGATCACCCGCTCTACATCCTGTATTCATCCGGCACCACCGGTGCGCCGAAATGCATCGTTCATGGCGCAGGCGGCACGCTGCTGCAGCATCTGAAGGAGCACGTGCTGCACGTCGACGCCGGACGGGACGACCGCATGTTCTATTTCACCACCTGCGGCTGGATGATGTGGAACTGGCTCGCGTCGGGACTTGCGGCCGGCTGCGCAATCCTGCTCTTTGCGGGGCCCCCCTTCGTTCCCGGCGGCACCACCCGGTTCCATTTC
>Ga0080064_1006631_pt1 | contig 12329 bp, 11 predicted proteins | sample Subgrocontami54m_FD_69260 | JGI IMG/M metagenome (GOLD analysis project Ga0080064, IMG submission 69260) | Subsurface groundwater microbial communities from S. Glens Falls, New York, USA - GMW46 contaminated, 5.4 m (SPADES assembly) (version 2) ...
CGAGTCATGGATTCGAATACTCCCGCCGGCAATCTCGCTTCCATTGAGCACGAGATCATACGCCTTGGCGCGCGCACGGCCGGGATCGATGTCGAGAAGGTCGATGTCCTCGTCGATGGGTGCCGTAAAGGGATGGTGCATCGATACGTAGCGCTTGTCCTCGGGATCCCATTCCAGCAAAGGAAAGTCCACCACCCACGTGAAGGCATACTCGTCCGTCTTGAGCAGCCCTTTCCGCCTGGCTAAATTCAACCTGAGCTGCCCGAGCACTTTCGACGTACTGTCCGGCTGTCCGGCGGCAATCAGCAACAACTCGCCAGGTCGCGTGGACGTGGCGTCGAGCATCTGGCGGATCGCGTCCTCTCCCATCGCCTTCATCACCGAGCTGGTGATGGCGCCGTCGCCGGCTCGCCGCGCCCAGATCAATCCCGTGGCCCCGAGCTGTTTGGCTTCATCGACGAGGCCGTCGACCTCGCTTCGCGAATACCCTGCCGCGTCAGGCACAACGAACGCCCTCACGGTGCCGCCCTCGGCGACGATCTTCCTGAACACGTTGAAGCTCGACTCCCGGAAGAGCTCGCGGATATCGAGAAGCGGCATCCCGCAGCGCAGATCCGGCTTGTCAGACCCATACATCGCTATGGCGTCGGCATAGGATAGCCGCGGGAACGGGGTTCCGATGTCGCGCCCGACGACCGCAAAGATCTCGCGCATCAGCGGTTCCACGAGCCCGAAAATCGTTTCGGGTCGCGCGAACGACATCTCGACGTCGACCTGCGTGAACTCCGGCTGACGATCGGCGCGCAGGTCCTCGTCGCGGAAACACTTCACGATCTGGAAGTAGCGGTCCATGCCCGCCACCATCAGGATCTGCTTGAAGATCTGCGGCGACTGCGGCAGCGCGAAGAACTCGCCCGCGTGGACGCGGCTCGGCACGAGGTAGTCGCGCGCGCCTTCGGGCGTCGACTTCGACAGGATCGGCGTCTCGATCTCCCAGAACCCGTTCTCATCGAAGAACCGCCGGATGGCCATCGTCAGCCGGTGACGGAGGCCGATGTTGGCCTGCAGGCGGGGCCGCCGGAGATCCAGATAGCGGTACTTCAGGCGCACCTCTTCCGACACCGGCGAATCCTCGGCAATCGGAAATGGCGGCGTCTTCGCGTCGTTCAGCAGGGTCAGCCGCCGGACGACGACCTCGACCTCGCCGGTCGCGATTTTCGGATTCACGGTCTCCGCCGACCGACGCCGCACGCGTCCCTGCACCCCGATCACGAATTCCGAGCGAAGACGCTTCGCCTTCGCCATCGCCTCCTCGTCGTCCTTGTCGAACACGACCTGCGCCACGCCGGCCCGGTCGCGCATGTCGATGAACAGCAGGCCGCCCAGATCGCGAACGCGATGCACCCACCCGAGCAGGACCACGTCGGCCCCAACGTCTTCCGCGCGCAACGCGCCGCATGTGTGCGTCCGCGTCAAATCTCCGAGCTGCTCAGCCAAGCACTTCTCCCAACAACGCCTTCACACCTTCTCCGGCCCGATCCAGCGGGAACACTTCCTGCCGACGCTGCGCGAGCAGCTTGATGGCGACTTCGCCGCGCGCGATCTCTGACTCGCCCATGATGGCGACCGCCGGGATGCCACGCGATTCGGCGTATTTGATTTGCTTTCCGATCTTATCCGCCTCGGGATACAGCAGCACCCGCAGCCCGGCGGCACGCAGGCTCCCCGCCGCGCGGATCACGTCCGGCAGGTCCGCCTCCGCAAACACCGCCATCAGCACATCCGCTGGATTGACCTTCAGTGCCGGCGGAAACATCCCGCGCTCGCCCATCACGACGAGAATGCGCTCGAGGCCCAACGAAAACCCACACGCCGGAATACTCTCGCCAGAGAACATTCCTACCAGGTTGTCGTAACGTCCGCCGCCACCCAGGCTACCCGCGAGGTCGGGGACGTTGACCTCCATGATCGCGCCCGTGTAGTACGAGAGCCCTCTCGCAAGACTGGGGTCGAACTCGAGCCTGCCGCCAGCGCTCGTGTTCTGTACCAGGTCGAGTATTCGTTTCAGATTCTCGACAGCCTGGCTCCCTGCCTGATGTCCTTCGAGCCGCTGTTCGAGATCCGCAAGGCTGGCGATGGCCTTGCTACCGTGGCGCAGCGCTCTAGCGCTGTGTTCTTCGGCAGCCCTAAAGGGCTGCCCCACCGCACCCTCTCCCACTGATCTCAAGCCTTCGAGAGCGGCCTTCGACACTGCTGGCGAAACGTCGGAGGGCAGCAAGGCGTTCTTCAGGCCCTCCAGAGCCGGACCGATGCCACGCTTCTCGAACTCGCTCGGCAGCCCGTCCCAACCCACCTTGTCGAGTGCATCCAATGCGATCAGCGCCGTCCCATGGTCCTCACGCCGGACGTTCGCTGTTTCGAGGACCGCGGTCAGCAGCTGTCGATGATTCAATCGGATCGTGAAGTCGCTGAACCCGAGTGCGACAAGGACATCACTCACTGCCGCACACTGTTCCGCTTCGATCAAGGGTGACGTCGATCCAACGGCGTCGATGTCGCACTGGTAGAACTCGCGAAACCGCCCGCGGGCCGGTCTGTCGGCGCGCCACACCGGTTGAATCTGGTAGCGCTTGAACAGCCGCGGCAGCTTCGCCCTGTGCTCCGCCATCACGCGCGCCAGCGGCACCGTGAGGTCGTACCGCAGCGCAAGGTCCGCTTGGCCCGTGGCCTCGTGCTCGCCGCGCTTCAGGATTTTGAAAATGAGCTGGTTGCCCTCCTCGCCGTACTTGCCGAGCAGGGTCTCCAGGGTCTCCACGGCGGGCGTCTCGAGCGGCTCGAATCCGTACCGCTCGTACACGCGCTTGATGATGGCGATGACGTGATCGCGCCGGCGCACGTCCTCCGGCAGGAAGTCGCGCATCCCGCGCGCCGGTTCTGTGCGTGCCACTAAGCGAGGGTCGTGTCGTGCTGGAAGTCGAGCCGATAGCGCACGTAGTTATCGGCGTACCACTTGATGGAGGCGTTCTCTTCGGGGGTCAGCGGCCGGCGGATCGTGCCCGGCGAGCCCATGACCAGCGAGCCCGGCGGAATCTCCATGCCCTCCGGCACGAGCGTGCCCGCAGCGATCATCGATCCTGTGCCGATCCGGCATCCGTTCAGCAGGATGGTCCCCATCCCAATGAGACACCGGTCCTCAATCGTGCAGCCGTGCACCACCGCGTTGTGACCGATCGTCACATCGTCGCCAATCATGGTGGGATGCGAGGGTTCACGCATGACGTGCACGATCGTCAGGTCCTGCACATTGGTGCGCGCGCCAATCCGGATGCAGTTCACGTCGCCGCGGATGACGACGTTCATCCAGACGCTGCTTTCAGCGCCGATGTGGACGTCGCCGATGATCTGCGCGCTCTGATCGATGAAGGCGGAAGGGTCGATGCGGGGCGAGATCCCCCGGTAGAGACGGATCACGAACTGATTATAGCGGGTCAGGTGACAGGTAACGGGTGACAGGTAGCAGGAGGTTCAAAGCGATCGTCGCCGACGAAGACAGCCCCGACTTAGGCGCCGTCCTGTCACCTGTCACCTGTCACCTAGTCTGTCGACATCCCGGCTGCTGCAGGCCGCTTGGGAGATGGGCCGCCGCGGAAGGTCAACAGATAGTCGCGTATCGCGCGAATCTGGCGCTCGCCGTCGCCGCCGAACTGCGGGAAATCCGACTTCGGGTAATTCGGCCAGAAGCCGGGCATCCGCGTCCCGGGCTGAATCCGGAGCGGGGCGACCATCCAATCGGCGATCCAGTCGGGATGGAGGCGTTCGGGCGCCATCCGCAGATCCGGCGCCAGATTCGCCGTCGGTTGATCGGCCGGAATCGCGCCAAGCACGTGGCACTGCTGGCACCTGAGGAGCTCGAACAGCTCCTTGCCAGTCGCGGTCTCGTTCGAGGCCCGTACGGCGTCGTAGGTGCGGAAGGGCCGAATCTCGTTCGGAATCGCCTGGAAGTACTGAATCGCCTCGTTCCAGTGATCGTCGGCCAGACCGAACGTCGGCATCCGGACTTTGAGCCACGGCCGAATCGTGATCGGACCCCGAAGGAACGCATAGAGCCAGTCGGGCTGGACCTTGTCGCCCTCGGGCGTCAGCGGCGGTGGCGCGAGCGTCTCTTCCGCGACGAGCGTCTTGTAATCTCCGCCGTTGCCTTCGATCATGTGGCAGCCCACGCAGTTGCGGCGCTGCGTCAGGTTGCGGCCTCTCCGCAAGAACTCCGACCTGGCGTTCTGCGGCGGCAGCGCGGCCCGCGGCTGGATCTGGCGCTGGAAGCTCATGATGGCCGTCCGGAGCCGCTTGTTCTCCTGATCGCTCAGGTGGAAATCGGGCATCCGCAGCTTCTCACTCGCGAGGAGCACGCGACCCTGATCGAAGCTCCGTGGGTCGCGCAGCTTCTGCTCAAACCAGGCGAGCTTCGTGTGCGGAATGTGGACGAAGGCGAAGTCGAGCCGCGTCACGAGCTTGCTGGCCTCTTCCGACAGCTCCACCCCGATGGCCTGGGTCTTCTCGAACCCCTTGATCTCGTGGCAGCTGAAGCAGCCGTAGCGCGTGATCACACGCTCGCCCAGATCCTGCTGCTTGGCCGCCGCGTCCATGGAGGACAGCCTGGCCTTCGCCTGCTCGACCGGCATGACCGACCTCAGGTAGCCGAGCAGCACCTCATCGATCACCTTCTGATCGGCGGTTGCTTTCGCCGCCGTTCCGTCCCCACCCTTCAACCCGACAAGGAATGTCGCGACGTCCGACACTTCACTATCGGTGAGGCGAAGGTCCGGCATGTAGGTTTCGGCGCTGTAGTGCTTCGGATCGCGCACCCAGTTGAAGATCCAGGCGTACGAGGTCTTGCCGCCGACGCTCTGCAACGGCTGGCCGAACGTCCTGCGCGGACCGGCGGCCGTGCGATCCTTCTCGTCAATCACGTGGCAGCCGAGGCAGCCGACCGATTCCACGATCTCCTTGCCTCGGGCGGCATTTCCCTGGGCAGGCGAGCTCACCGCCGGCGTATAGACGTCTGACTTCGCAAAGAGGTATTCAACAGCGGCGTTGATCTCTGCCTCATTGCTCGGGGCGTCCTCAGGTCCGTTGGAATTCGAGGTGTACCAGACCTGCGGCATCCACGTGGCCGGCTTGATCGCCCGCGGCTCCCGGATCCAGTTCTTCACCCACTCCGGCGTCAGCTTCGATTTGATTCTCGTGAGGTTCGGCCCGGGCTTGCGCAGCCCCTCGAACCCGCGGGTCTTGTGACAGGCGTAGCACCCGGCGCGCTCGAAGGTGGCGTATGCCAGCGTGATTTCGGGCCCGGTCGGGATCGCTACCTCCTCGCGATGGCACTTCGCGCACGACGCTTCGGTCATGCCGGCCGGCAGCATCGGGTAGTCCCACATGTGCGGTTCCTTCCAGCCGTGCGTCTCCACCCACTCATGCTCCTGCTTCTCGTCGCGCGGGGTGTGCGAGGCATCACGGAACGTCACAGACTGCCCCATGCCATCGTGGCACGCCGTGCACCCGATCTGGTTCAGCGGGTGTGGCGAGTCGCTGCCCAGATAGGCGCTGAGGTTCGGGTGCGTGCGGAACGGCTGCGGGTATTTCTCGTACCCCACGCGATCGGCCGCAAGGTGGCAGGTCGTGCAGCGGTCCATTTTCGGCACGCGCATGAAGTTCACGTCGTCCATGATGTTCGGCAGCATGATCTGCTGCACCTTGATCGTGGGCGCCAGGAAGTCCGTCATCGGCGCGTTGAGCAGCAGCGTCTTCGTGAGGCTCGGGGCAATCGTGGAGAGTCGTGCCTCGAGGCGCTTGCGTTCCGCCAGCATTGCGTCGATCTGCTTCTGAACTTCGGCCACCTGGCCTGTCAGCTTGGCGAGTTCGCTCACGAGCGCGTCGCGCTCCGCAGTGGTTTTCTCCACGGTCAGGTTCAGCTCGTCAACTCGCTGCCCCTGCGCGACAATCTCCGCAGCGTCGTCTTCGTCGGTATCGCCCGCCGTCCGCGCAGCCTCGAACGCGTAGCGATCCGCGTCGTATTCGGCCTTTGCGAACTGGTAGTCCTGGGTCTCCCGGTAGAGCCGGGCGTTCAGATCCGCGATCCGGTCCTCGAGCTCCTCCACCTCTGCCGCGTTGCCGGCGACGGCTTTCTGCGCCGCCGCGCGTTGCTGCTCGAGCTGTGTCAGCCGTGTCTTGTTGATGCCCTTCTCGGCGGCCTGGAGCTGCTGGCGCGTGACTTCCATCTCGAGCTGCGTGAACCGCCGCTGCGTGTTCTTCCACTCGCGGTCGAAGTCGTCCCACACCATCCAGATGGTGCACACGAACAGGAAGATGCTCGACGCCGCAAAGACGACGTTCAGGAAGTCGACGTTGTACGCGTGCCCGATCGATTTCTTTTCAGCCATATCCGCCCGTAACGGCCGGCGTCAGCCGGCACCGTGTCGCTAGACGTTGAAAAAGAACTCCCCAATCGCCACGATGTACTTCAGGTTGAACAGCCAGCGGAGGAGCATCTTGATCGGCAACGACATCATCGAGAGGAAGAGGAACGCGCCGACGTAGTACCGTGCGGGCCCCATCTTCTCGTAAAAATGCTTGAACGGTCCTCGCGCCAGGATCACTGGCAGGGCGAAGATGTAGAACAGCACGAACAGGATCCCAAACGCCTCGCGGACCAGCCAGAACTCGGGCAAGCCGGTGCCCAGCCCACGCACCCAGATGTATTCCGAGAGGTTGACGTTGGTCAGCGCTTCGACCTTGTGCGTGTCCCAGTATTCGAACGGGCCGAAGAAGTTCCAGTTCGGGCCGCGCAGGAACGTGCCGAGGATGATCAGCGAGCACCAGAGGATGACGAAGCCGAAGAGGAAGAGCGTAATTTCCGCCTTCCGCTCGGCGATCGTGTAGTAGCCGTTCCCCTTCTCGTTCTTGTCGATGTAGGGGATCGCAATCAGCCCCACGATGATCAGGCTGGGCAGGACGACGCCGGCCAGCCACGGATCGAAGTAGACGAGCATCTCCTGAAGACCCAGGAAGTACCAGGGAGCCTTGGATGGGTTCGGCGTGGCCGACTGGCTCGCGGGCTGCTCGAGCGGTGCCTGCAAGACGATCGACCAGACGATCAGCACGACCGAGCAGAGCACCAGCGAGATCAGCTCGGTGTAGACGAGGTCCGGCCAGACCCAGACGCGGTCGGATTCCTCCTTCTCGATTGGCCCCTTCCCGGCCGCGATCCGCTGGTCGTTCAGAACGCCTTCACGGATCGAATACCAGGTGAAGAAGATGAGCAGGAAGATGAGGCCGACGATCGGCACGTTGTCCGGCTTCAGGATGATCAGCTGGAAGTTCTCATCGAAGTAGCCAAACACGATGAACGCCGCGGCGAACGCCAGCAGACCGTAGCCGACGGCGTTCTTCGCGAACAGTTCCCGCTTCCAGATCATGAAGACAAGCGCCGCGACGGTCAGGAAGAAGAAGATGCGCGGATCCGCAAGGGCGTTGAAGAAGTCTTTGATCAGCTGCATAGGGATCCCTACATCGGCCCCGAAATCCCGCCGTCCTTGCGCACGCGCCAGAAGTGCACGGCCATGAGCACGGCAATCACCAGCGGCAGGCCCACACAGTGCAGCACGTAGAACCGGAGCAGCGCACCTTCCCCCACGAAGGTGCCGCCGAGGAGTGCGAACCGCGCATCCGATCCGGCATGAACGAGCCTGACGTCGCCGAGCGCCAGCAGCGCCGCGCCGGGACCTTCGTACCCGAGGAACGGCGTCGCGCGGGCCATGTTCGAGCCGACCGTGATGGCCCAGATGGCCAGCTGATCCCACGGCAGCAGGTAGCCGGTGAACGACAGCAGTAGCGTGAGCACCAGCATGATGACGCCGACGCTCCAGTTGAACTCCCGCGGCGGCTTGTAGGACCCGGTCATGAACACCCGGAACATGTGCAGCCACACGGTGATGACCATCGCGTGGGCCCCCCACCGATGCATCTCACGCATGATGCCAAGCGGGACGTGCTCCCGTAGGCCGACGATGTCCGTGTAGGCGTACTCGAGGGTCGGCCGGTAATAGAACATTAGGAGCAGGCCGGTGAAGGTGAGGACGAGAAACAGGAAGAAGCTGAGACCTCCCATGCACCAGGTGTAGCGGAGCTTCACGCCGGACTTGCGGATCCGCACCGGGTGGAGGTGCAGGAACACGTTCGACAGCATGACCAGCACGCGGTTGCGGTCGTTGTCGGGCCGGTTGTGCCGGAATACCGACGTCCAAATCTGGGTCTCGGTCAGCCAGTTCCAGAACCGGGTCAGCGCGGGTTCTCGTGGCTCAACGGTCTTGGTCTCTACCATCGTTTCCTCAGCTCATTGGGAGATTGGGGAATTGGGAGATTGGGAGATTGGGCTCGCCTCAGACCCCATTTCTCAATCCCTCAATTCCTCAATCCCCCAATCCCCCAATCTCCCAATTTCCCAATTCAGATCTCGCCTCACGCCTGAAGAAACGCCTCCGGGTCCAGCCACTGCCCGAGCTCGAACTGGAACTTGCGGCTCTTGTCGACGAGGATCTGGCCGTCGTCCGCCAGGACAATCCGCACGCGCTCGAGCGGCCTCGGCGCCGGTCCCTCGAAATTGATGCCCGTGGTCCGAAACCCGCTGCCATGGCACGGGCATTTGAACTTGCTCTCCGCCGCCAGATAGTTCGGCGTGCAGCCAAGGTGCGTGCACGTGACGAGCAGCGCGTAGAAGCCGCTCGCGTTGTGAACGACATCTTGCGGCGTACGGACAATCCACACGGCCATCGTTTCCTTGAAGCGCTCGTCGACGCCCATGCCGTACTCGGATGGGAGCCCGATCTTGAACTGCGCGGGCGGCTCGTTGATGACGTTGGGAAACATGAACCGGCCGGTGGCGGCGAGGGCGGCTGCCGAAGCGGCGGTGAACGCCCCCCAGGCGACGCCCATCCACGCGCGCCGTCCCATCAGGGGTGAACTGTCGTCGGCGGCCCGGCCCGTAGGCGCAGCGGACGGCTTCTTGGTCGCAGTGGCGGCCGGTGTGGTCAGCTTGCCCGCCAAATCCGCAGCCGGGACGGCCGGCGCGGCTGGACGCGGCGGCGCCGCGGGACGGGCGTGAGCGGCCGCTACAGGCGCGGCGGGCGCTGGCGGCGGCGGGGAAGGCGCGCCCGGCGCCGGGGGAATCTGAGCCGCCGAGGTCCGCGGCTCGGAGGCCGGTCCCACCGGTAGCGATGACACCGGGGTCGCTGGCTCCGCCCTGTGGGCCCCGGGCGCCGGAGCGCCGGGGGTTGGCGGTTCGCCAGGTTTCGGATCGTCAGCCATTACAGGTATGTCCTTCCCAATCCCCTACCGGGCGCTTCGTTGTCGCGGCCGGCCATTCGCGGCAGCGGGCCGGTTTGTGCGGCATTCATTCGGTTGAGACAATCCACGAGATGTCCTTCAGTCGGCCTTCGACTTTTGGCGTTCGGCTTTCGGCCAGGAACCGCTGTCAATCAGAAGCCACGAACCTACCAAAGCCGAGAGCCGAAAGTCGGAAGACGACCCGTTGACGTCTCCCATGACTTTCAACGCTTCGAGCGCGGCCTGACGGACGCGCATGCTGAGGTCCTGACGACTGAGCACTTCCACAGACCCGCGCAATGACTGCTCCCGAAGCGCGGACGCGGCCTGCAGCCCCGTAATCACCACTTCTCCTGCGGGGTCGGCGTCAGCGCCGGACTGCGGATCAGCATGAACCCATTGCGCCAGGTAATTCCGATCGAGCATCTGACTCAACACCGGGACGCCCTCGCGATTCCCATGACGCGCCAGCGCGACGGCTGCATTCCACCGCACGTCGGCTACCGAATCGTGCAGCCCGGTTCGCAAAGTCCCGGTCTGATCGTCGCCCGGCAATGCACCCAACGCATACACGACCATCTTGCGAATTCCATCGTCGGTTGATCCGTAAAGCCGTTGAATCAGCGGCACGACCGAGGGATCACCCGACGATCCCAGGGCCCAGATCGCGGCAATGCGCGCTTCGACCAGCGTGACCTCATTCCATCCGGTCATTCGATCGAACAGGTCCGGCGTCCAGACCTTCTCGGGCTCCTCCAGCGACCTGCTGAGCGCCGCGATCGCGTCGGGCGTCATCGGCGGATCCATCCGGCCGATGGCCAGCGCCAGGTATCGACGGACCCGCGGATCGCCATCTCTGGCCTCTTCAAACGCCCTCACCAGGACGGGGACAAACGCCCGATCCGCGCGCACTTCCGGGTCGAGCATCCGCTGTGACAGCTCGTACGCGGCCGGCCACTGGTGCTCCCGTGCCCCATAGCGAACGTCGGCGAGGTACTCTTGCGCCGAACGGTCGTCGGCCAGCAGCATCCGGAACCCGAGGTAAATACCAGCGGTGATCGCTACGACGGCCAGCGGGATGAGGAAAAATTGAACAGCGAGCGCGGGCGCAGTGACCAGCGGACTCCGAGCCTCTGGCGTACGCTCGACAAGTTTATCCATCGACTGGGTTTGGACTGACCGTACGGGACGCCGTAATTTCGGCGTCTTTTTTTACTACGAGTTCGGGGCAAAGGTCAAAAAAGCCCCAGGTCGACACTCTCATAGCCGGGGCAACGTCAGCCCCTGCTGGGCCTGGTACTTTCCCTTCTTGTCGGCGTAGGACACCTCGCAGACCTCGTCGCTCTGAAAGAACAAGACCTGCGCGATCCCTTCGTGTGCGTAAATTTTCGCCGGCAGCGGTGTCGTGTTCGAGATCTCGAGAGTGACGTAGCCCTCCCATTCCGGCTCGAAGGGCGTGACGTTCACGATGAGCCCGCAGCGGGCGTAGGTCGATTTGCCAACGCACACAGTGAGCACGTCCCGTGGAATCCTGAAGTATTCGACCGTCTTGGCCAGCGCAAACGAGTTCGGCGGGATGATGCAGATCTCCGCCTTGACGTCCACGAACGAGCGCGCGTCGAAGTTCTTCGGATCGACGACCGTGTTGTTGATATTCGTGAAAATCTTGAACTCGTCGGCGACGCGGATATCGTAGCCGTACGACGACAAGCCGTAGGAGATGACTCCCTCACGTATCTGTCGATCCTCGAACGGCTCGATCATTCCGCGCTCGAGGGCCATCTTCTTGATCCAACGATCGGCTTTGATTGAAGGCATATGCGATTCGGGCGTCGTTGGCCGGGCGGACCTCGTAATACGTACGTGTACGTAGGGGCGGGTCTTTAGACCCGCCCTATTTGCTATTTGCGCGACAGGAAGAACATCAGCAACGTTAATAGGACGCTCGCGAGGATCGACGTCGCGAGCGGAAAGTAAAACGTGAGATTGCCCCGCCGAATGGTCATGTCGCCCGGCAGCCGGCCAATCGGCACTCCGAGGTTGATCAGCAACCCGACCGCCACCAGCACGACACCGAGAATGATCAGGGTCCGTCCCAACTAGACGAGTTCCAACCCGCGGAAAAAGTAGCCGAGCTCGAACGCCGCCGTCTCTGGGGCATCGGAGCCATGGGTCGCGTTCCGCTCGATCGACCCGCCGAAATCCTTGCGAAGCGTTCCGGCCTCCGCATTCGCAGGGTTCGTCGCGCCCATGAGCGCGCGCCATTTGGTGATGGCATCCACCGCCTCGAGAGCGAGCAGCACGCAAGGGCCGGAGGACATGAAATCCGTGAGACCGCCAAAAAACGGCCGCTCCCGGTGCACAGCGTAGAACCCTTCGGCTTCACGCTTGGTCAAGTGTTGAAGCCGCATCGCACGAATCGTGAAACCCGCCTCCTCGATGCGCGCCAGAATTCTCCCGATCTTGCCCCCTTCCACGGCGTCGGGCTTGATAATCGCAAACGTGCGTTCCATGGGCCGCAATTATAAGCGGTCTCATTTGCCCGTTTTGGCACGGTTCTGGAATAGTTCAGTCCTCCAGAGGCCAACATGAACGCACCGGTGCCGTCCCAACGTGACCAAGATCTCGAAAAAGGCGCGACCGAAGGTCCGCCAGATAGCGACGCTCAGGGCAACCTGAATGCGCCCGGCCTCGACGAGGAAGGGTTGCCAGACGATGAGCTAGCGATCTTCGAGGACATGATCGGGGCCAACGAAGACGAGACGCAGGGTTAACGAAGCGATTCCATGATTTCGTCGAGCGCCGACTTGGGCGGCCTGACGCGTTCGAGTGGCAGCGACGCCAGCGGCTCGTCCACGAGATTCAGAAGCGTGCAGAAGTCGTCCTTATCCGGCCCGAGGTAGAGGGGGCCGGTGGCGGACTCGCCCCGCCCCCCGGGCCCCGCCGCCAGCGTC
>Ga0080064_1006635_pt1 | contig 12323 bp, 10 predicted proteins | sample Subgrocontami54m_FD_69260 | JGI IMG/M metagenome (GOLD analysis project Ga0080064, IMG submission 69260) | Subsurface groundwater microbial communities from S. Glens Falls, New York, USA - GMW46 contaminated, 5.4 m (SPADES assembly) (version 2) ...
CTGGGGCTGGAGAAGCCCGCGCGGGATCTCGCACAGGACATGCGCGACGAGATCCGGCAGGTCCGGGAGTTCTCCGCCGTCTGGCCCGACAGGCCGCGCGTCTACTTCGAGGAGTGGCACGACCCGCTGACCGCGGGGATCCAGTGGGTGTCGGAGGTCATCGAGATCGCCGGCGGGCGCGATATCTTTTCCGAGCTGCGGGACAAGGCCTCGGCCAAGGACCGGGTGGTGGATCCCGGCGAAGTCGCCAGGCGGGACCCCCAGATCATCCTCGCCTCATGGTGCGGCAAGCCGGTGGACCTGGAGGCGATCCGGAAACGGCCCGGGTGGGAGGCCGTGAGCGCCGTCACGGAAGGCCGTATCCATGAGGTGGACGGGGCTGATATCCTATCTCCAGGGCCATCGGTGCTGGCGGGGCTCAGGTTTATCCACGAGATCATCCAGCAGGGGCTGGGGGCGTAGTGTAGAGCCTCAACCAAGACCTTCGCCCCCACGGTCTAAGCAGCTGGAACTGTAGCGCAGGTTCCCCTCCTGATAGTGAAATTGATGGCGTCGCAATGGTGTCATTAAAGATGGAAGGTCCCTCGGGGGCCGATGCTAGGATGAATATCCTTCGCGTCCCTCATGACAACTAATAAGCTCGCGCGGCCGGAGCGGTTCTTCGAGGACAGGTTCGGTCTCACGTCCTCGGCCCTCGAACGGCTTTTGGGATCCCACCTGGCCGGCCGCGTCGACCACGCGGACCTCTTCCTCGAGTACCGCGTCAGCGAGGAGCTGACCCTCGAAGAGGGCGCGGTCAAGAAAGCTTCCCGTCACGTCAGCCAGGGCGCCGGCATCCGCGCCCAGTCGGGCGAGCGCACCGGCTACGCCCACACCGACGACCTCGCGCTTCCCAATCTCGAAGAAGCCGCCCGGCAGGCACGCGCCATCGCTGATCAGAGTTCAGGATCCACGGCCGTGGCCGTCCGGTCCGGCCGCCCGCACGACCTCTACACGCTCGCCGAGCCTCCCGTCAACGCCGCGCTGGACCGGAAGGTCGCGCTGCTCCTCAAGATGGACGCGGCGGCACGCGCTTCCGATCCGCGCGTCAAGCAGGTCATCGCGAGCCTCGGCAGCGAGGACGTTGTGGTCCTGATCGCCACGCCGTCCGGCTGGACCGTGGGCGATGTGCGCCCGCTGACGCGGCTCAACGTGACGGTGATCGTCGAGGAGAACGGAAAGCGCGAGATCGGCACCTACGGCGGCGGCGGGCGCGTGCCGTTTGATTTCTTCCTTGAAGCGGACCGCGGGGAAGCGGACCGCGGGGAAGCGGACCGCTGGCGCCGCTACACCTCCGAGGCGGTCAGGCAGGCCACGATCAAGCTCCACGCCGTCGAGGCGCCGGCCGGCGAGATGACCGTGGTGCTCGGTCCGGGCTGGCCGGGGATTCTCCTCCACGAGGCCGTGGGGCATGGGCTCGAAGGCGACTTCAACCGCAAGCAGACCTCGGCCTTCTCGGGGCGCATGGGACAGAAGGTCGCCTCAGATCTCGTCACGGTGATCGACGACGGCACCATCGCCAACCGGCGCGGGTCGCTCAACGTGGACGACGAGGGCATCCCGACGCGGCGCAACGTCCTCATCGAGAAAGGCGTCCTCGTCGGCTACATGCAGGACCGGCTCAACGCCCGCCTCATGGGCGGGGAGCCCACGGGCAACGGCAGGCGCGAGTCCTACTCGCACCAGCCCATGCCGCGCATGACGAACACCTTCATGCTGGCAGGCCAGGACGACCCTGACGACATCATCCGCTCAGTGCCCCACGGCCTCTACGCCGTGAACTTCGGCGGGGGACAGGTGGACATCACCAATGGCAAGTTCGTTTTCTCTGCCAGCGAGGCTTACCTGATCGAGGACGGCAAGATCACGCGGCCGGTCAAGGGGGCGACCCTCATCGGCAGCGGGCCCGAGTCGCTCACGCGCGTGAGCCGCGTCGGCCACGATCTCAAGCTCGATGAGGGCGTCGGCACCTGCGGCAAGGACGGCCAGTCCGTGCCGGTCGGTGTCGGGTTGCCGACGATCAGGATCGACGGCATCACGGTGGGCGGGACCCAGGTCTAGGATGCTCGATCTCCTCGGCGATGTCCTGAAGCGGGCGCGGGAGCGAGGAGCGACGGCGGCCGACGCCTTCCTGGTGGAAGACCGGGCGTTTTCGGCCCAGGTCAGGCTCGGGCGGGTGGACACGGTCAAGCACGCCCGGGCGCAGCACCTCTCGCTTCGCGTCTTCTCGGGGAAATCCGCCGCCGCCGCTTCGACGTCGGACTTCTCGCGGACTTCCGTCGAGCGCCTGGTGGACGAAGCGGTGTCGCTCTCGCGGATCACGGCTCCCGACGAGCTGAGCGGCTTGCCCGAGGCGAGCGTGCTCGCGCGGGAGATCCCGTCCCTCGATCTCGACGACCCGACGGGTCACGATCTCTCGCCTGAGGAGAAGATCGATCTCGCCCGGCGCTGCGAGGCCGCGGCGCTCGGGGCCGATCCGCGCATCACGAACTCCGAGGGCGGTGATTTCGCCGATCGCCGCGCCCGCTACGCCTATGCGGCGTCCCACGGCTTCGCCGCCGAGTACGGGACGTCGTCCTTCAGCCTCTCGACCTCGCCCATCGCGTCGGAGAACGGCCACATGCAGCGCGACGGCTGGTACCACGTGACGCGCAAGCGCGCCCGCCTCGACTCGCCCGAGGAGATCGGCAAGACTGCCGCCGGCCGTGCGCTGCGTCGCTTGGGCGCCCGGCAGGTCAAGACAGCCCAGGTGCCCGTCGTCTTCGATCCGGAGATGGCGGCGAGCTTGGTTCGGCATGTCGCCGGCGCCGTCGCGGGCCCGTCGCTCTACCGCGGCGCCTCCTTCCTCCTCGACAAGCTCGGCCAGCAGATCGCTGCGCCCGGCGTCACGATCATCGATGACGGGACCATTTCCGGGGGCCTGGGCTCGCGGCCCTTCGACGGCGAGGGGCTGCCGATCCTGCGCACGGTGATCGTGGACAAGGGAGTGCTGACGTCCTCCCGCCTCGACACCTACAGCGGCCGCAAGCTCGGCATGGCCTCGACGCATCACGCAGCGCGGGACGGCAGCGGCGTCACCGTCGGCACGACGAACCTCTATCTCGCCAAGGGCGCGCTCGATCCGAAGGACCTCATCGGGAGCGTCAAGCAGGGTCTCTACGTGACAGAGCTGATCGGCTTCGGCGTCAACGGTGTCACCGGCGACTACTCGCGCGGCGCCGTCGGCATGTGGATCGACAACGGCGAGCTGGCGTACCCGGTCGAGGAGATCACGATCGCGGGCAACTTGCTCGACATGTTCCGCGCCATCGAAGGCGTGGGCAACGACCTCGTCTTTCGCGACCGCACGGCTGCGCCCACCGTGCTGGTCGGGCGCATGACGGTGGCAGGAGCCTAGATGATCATCGACAGTCACTGCCACCTGTGCGATCCCGCGTTTGAAGACCTGCGCGGCGCGCTCGCCCGCGCGGCGGAGCATGGTGTCTGGGGCGCCGTCGCGGTCGGCTGCGACCAGCAGACGAACGCGCGCACTCTCGAGGCCGCGATCGGGAACGCCAAGAGCGTCCGGCCCGCGATGGGCTTCCACCCGGACTGGGTCCACCTGGGCGACGCGGACCTCGACCAGGTCGAGGCGCAGGTGGCGGCGCACCACTCGCGCCTGGTCGCGCTCGGCGAGATCGGGCTGCCGTGGTACTGCCTCGAGGGCGCGACGGACGCCGCGGGGTTCATGACGCGCGGTCGCCAGCGGCTCGACCGGCTCCTGGTACTTGCCGAGCGCTACGACCTGCCGGTCATCCTGCACGCTCCTCACGGCGCCGCAGTGGGCGCGCTCGCGGCGCTCAAGGCCCGGGGCATCGAGCGCGCCGTCTTCCACTGGCACAAGGCGCCGGCCGACGTGACGCGCGACATCGTGGATGCCGGGTACTTCGTGTCCGTGACGCCCGAGGTGGTCTATCGCGAGCGGGATCGCGCGCTGGTCGAGGCCGTGCCGCTCGAATCGCTCCTCGTCGAAAGCGACGGGCCGTGGCCCTACCAGGGCGAGTTCGCGGGGGTTCCGTCCGGGCCCTGGCTCGTCTCGCGGGTGGCCGAAGAGGTCGCCAAGATCAAAGGCCTGCCGGTCGACGAGGTCACCTACCAGATTTCGGCCAACTCCTGTCAGCTCTTCGACCTCGCATGCTCCTGACCGTCGAGCGCTTCAGCGTGAGAGTCGGCGGAGTCGACGTGGTCGGCACGCTGCACCTGCCGCCGTCCGGCCCGACTCCCTGCGTCGTCGCCTGTCACGGCATGGGCGCCTCCAAGGACAGCGACAAGTACCTCCTCCTCGGCCGCAACTTCCCGGAGGGCGGCCTGGCGCTCGCGCGCTTCGACTTCCGCGGCAGCGGCGAGTCGGGCAGGCTCTACCGCGACGCAACCATCGCTTCTCGCATCGCCGACATCGAGGCCGTGCTCGATCATCTGGCAGGGCACCCGTCCCTCGACGGGCGCTTCGGGCTGCTGGGCTCGAGCCTGGGCGGCTTCGTCGCGCTCTGGGTCGCGTCGCGCCATCGCCGCATCATGCCAGTCGTGACGTGGAATGCTCCCGCGAACCTCGCCTCCCTGGCCGTCTCCCGGGGCGCCGACGTCACGTCTCCGGGGGCGGCGCTTGTCGCAGAGGTCCGCGCGGGCCGTTACTTGGCCGCTCCCGCCGGGGTGGGTCATGTCCTCGTGGTGCAGGGCCAGGCCGACGACGTGGTGCCTCCCTGCCAGGCGCAGATCCTCTTCGAGCGTGCGGGAGAGCCGCGGGAGCTGTGCCTCCTTCCGGGCGCGGACCACCGCCTCTCGGATCCGTTCCACCGGCTCGAGGCCGTCAAGCGCAGCCGCGACTGGTTCATGCACCATCTCCATACGGAGCCGGCATGATCGACCCGGCCCGGATGAAGGACGAGTTCCTCGACCTGGCCGGGATCTCCAGCCTGTCCCGTCGCGAGGGCGCCATCGCCCGCCGGCTCGAGAGCATCTTGAAGGGCATGGGCGCCTCGGTCGAAGTGGACGACGCCGGCGAGAAGGTGGGCGGCGAGACGGGTAATCTCCTGGCGCGCTTCCACGGGACCATGGCCGGAGCGCCGCCCTTCCTCCTCTCGGCCCACATGGACACGGTTGGGCCCGCCGACAAGATCCACCTGGTGGTCGAGGGCGACATCGTACGCACCGACCGGAGCACGGTGCTCGGCGGCGACGACAAGGCCGGCATCGTCGCTATCTTTGAGGCGATCCGCGTCCTGCGCGAGCGCAACATCCCGCACGGCGACATCGAGGTGGTGCTGAGCATCTGCGAGGAGACGGGGTTGATGGGCGCCAAGCACTTTGACACGGGCCGGATCCGCGCAAAGCGCGGGCTGGTGCTCGACGTGGACGGCGTGTGCGAGCTGATCACGCGGGCGCCGGCGGCCAACCGGCTCTCGTTCACGGTCACGGGGCTCGAGGCGCACGCCGGCGTCTGCCCCGAGCGCGGCATGTCGGCCATCCAGATCGCGAGCGAGGCCATCGCCGGTATGAAGCTCGGGCGGGTGGACGAGGAGACGACGGCCAACCTGGGCGTGATCCAGGGCGGGCTCTCGACCAACATCGTCCCGACGCGGGTCGTCATCCACGGCGAGGCGCGGAGTCTCGATGCCGGGAAGCTCGAGGCCCAGACGCAGCACATGCGGGGGCGCTTCGAGGAGGCGGCCGCGCGCCACTCGGTCCGCCTGGAGCAGGGCGAGCGCCGGGCGAGCGTGGAGAGCAAGGTGGAGCGGCAGTACGAGCGGCTCGACATGGCGGATAGCGCGCCGGTGGTCATGCCCGTCGCGGGCGCGGCGCGTGGCCTCGGGCGGTCCTTCAAGACGCGTGCGACGGGCGGCGGGTCCGACGCGAACGTCTACGCGACGCGCGGGATCGAGGTCGCCAACCTCGGCTGCGGAATGCGGGACATCCACACCGTGAACGAATGGGTCGACCTCAAGGACCTCCACATCACCGCCTCCATCGTGATGGAGACGGTGCGCCTGAACGCCGTCGCGCCATAGAACAGATCGGCGACCTCCTCGTCGAGCACGCGACGGCCGCCGGGCCGCCGCGCCCGTGTCCGTTGCTGCTGGTCCACGGCATGCACGGGGGTAGCTGGTATCTCCGCTCCTGGCTCTACGCGGCCGCGCACGCGGGCTGGGACGCCTGGGCGGTCAATCTCCGCGGCCATCACGGCAGCCGGCCGGTCCCGGATCTCGGCCGCGTCTCCGTGCTCGACTACGTCGAAGATGTCCACGACTGCTTGCGGACGCTGCGCGAGGCCGTCGTCATCGGCCACTCCATGGGCGGTCTCGTGGCGCAGAAAACCGCCGAGGGTGGCAGGGTGCGCGCCGCGGTCTTCGCGACGAGCGCCGCGCCCAAGGGCATCCGTGCCGTGACCTGGCCCGTCCTCTGGCGCATGCCGCGCTACGCAGTGTCCATCCTCGGGAGCCGGCCATTCGCGATCGGCCCGGACGACGCCGCGGCGCTCATCGGCAACCGCATGACGCCGGAGAAGCAGGCGTGGGCGTACCCGCAGCTGGTGGCGGAGTCGGGGCGCGCCGCGCGCGAGATGGCGCTGGGCGACGTCGCGGTGGACCCGGCACAGATCCGCTGCCCAACTCTGGTGCTGGGCGCCGAGCACGACCGCATCACGCCGGTGTCCGTCGAGCGGAAGATCGCCGCGCGCTACCGGTCGGAGTACATCGAGGCGGCCGGACACGCCCACATGCTCATGCTGGAGGAAGGCTGGGAGCGGCCGTTCGGCGAGGTCCTGTCGTGGCTCGCCCGCGTCGTCTGAGACCCCGTCACCCCGCGCCGCCCGCGCCCTGGGCCGCCGCGCCATCGCGTTGAGAGTGGACATCGGCCGAGCGGCCCACGCGCGGCACATGATCGCCGACACGGCGCGCCGACTTGGCGGCCTCGATATCCTCGTCAACAATGCCGGCATCGCCCACCGCGATTCTCTCGATGCCACGACCGAGAAGAAGGGGGACCGTGTCGTGGGGGTGATGCTGAAAGGGACCTGGCAGCTGTCGACCTAGAGCTGGCGGCCTACTGGGCCCCCGTCGCCGACGAGCACCAATGGGGCCCAGAGGGCCGGGGCGAGCCCGTCAGCCGCGGGCGCGCGAGCGGAGGGCGGTTGAAATTTGCCGCAGGAGCTCCGCCGCGGTCACGGGCTTGGCGACGACGAAGTTCACTCGGTAGCGTGCCAGCGCATCCCGGTCCAGCGTATCGCCCCAGCCCGTGATGAATCCGACCGGGATGGCCGGGGACCGCGGCATCAGCGCTGCCGCGACGTCCCATCCCGACATGGCGGGCATCGAGACGTCCGTCAGCACGAGGTCGAAAGGTTGAGCCTCACACAGGGCGAGCCCCTCGCTTCCGCTGGCGGCGTCCACAACGCTGTGCCCTCCACTCCGGAGGAGCTCTGCGAGGACGTCGCGCACAAGCGGATCGTCATCGATGACCAACACGCGCGCTCCCGAGCTGGACGTCGCCGCGCCGACGTCCGGGTTCTGCGGCACCGGCCGGACCGGAATGAGACGGACCGTGACGCGGGTGCCTTTGCCGGGAGCGCTCGCGATGTCGATCGACCCGCCGAGGGCTTTCACAATGCCCCAGGCGCTCGGCAAGCCCATGCCGACGGCCCGCGGCCCCTTGGTGGTAAAGAACGGTTCGAACGCGCGGCGACGCGTTTCATCGGACATTCCCACTCCCGCGTCCTCGACGGTGACGACCACATGGTCGCCGTCGTCATGCAGACGAAGGAGGACTTCTCCCCCCGCAGGCATGGCCTCGAAAGCGTTGATCAGCACGTTCGTGAACACCTCGCGCAGATCTTCGGCACGACCGGCGGCGAACGGGGACAGGTCCCCTTCGAACCGCACCTCGTAGTCGATGCCGGGGTGTTTGGCCTCGCCCCCCCACGTCGGCCGCGCCAGGGCGACCACATCCTCCAGCACATCGCGTACGCTCACCGCGCCCGAGGCGCAGGTGCTGTCGGGATCAGCAAACCGTTGCAGTCGGCGGATCAGCTGCGCGCCGCGCCGGGCCGCCTCGGCGATGGCGTCGAGCCCACGTCCCAGCTCCGTCGCCTGCGGGTTGGCGCGTAGGAGCTCGGCCCGCCCCAGGATGATCATCAAGAGGTTGTTGAAGTTGTGCGCGAGCCCGAGTGAAATCTGAGCGACCGCGCGAGAGCGCTCGCTTGCGACGAGCTGCTCCTGGCTCTTGGCCAGACGCTCATGCGCGACGCCCAGCTGCTCGTACAGTCGCGCGTTCCGGATGGCGACGCCGGCCTGCGACACGAACGCCGCGAGCAGCTCCTGATCCTTCTCGTCGAGCCGCAGGCGGTCGGGGCCGAAGAGGGCCAGGACACCGAGCAGCGAGTCGTGAAAGAGGATGGGCACGGCGATGTAACTCTTGAGCCCGTGAGACTCGAACCAAGCGCGGGCGACGATGCGCTCATCCGAGAACACATCGGGCACCTCGACGAGGCGACGAGATTCGGCGACCCACCCGGCGACGCCCTCCCCATAGCGCAGCGTCCTCGCGGGATCGTCGCCGCCGGCGGCATCCGGCGAGAGCCCGCGGAGCTCGAGGAGGTGGTTGGCTTCGTCGGCGATCCAGATCGAGACCGTCGTCGCCGGCAACAGCTCGGTCGCGGCCTCCGCGATCGCCCCGAGAACCTCCTGCACGTCGAGCGACGAGGAGATAAGATGGGTGAGGCGCCCCAGGGTGCGGAAACGCACGGTGGGGATCGTGTCTTGAGATGCGGGTTTGGGCTCGGACGGGTCGGCCATCAGCACGAGCCGGACGGGCTTCTGGGAACCTTGGACCTCCTGCGCCCGCTCATGCCGTCACCCCCCTTCCTTCTATCACAGATGTCCGCACGCTTGCGCGACCGTTTTGTATCACGGGTGATCTGGTGCAAACGGCGGTGGGAAAGCATGCAAATGCATCAGAGCAAGGTCTTGGGAGCGTTCGAGCGCGTCCAAGCCTCCTCGAGCGGAGCGGTCACACGGATCGGCGTCTAGAGGGCCTTCGCGCCGAGGTCGACCGCCGCGGACTCTCCGGCCGCCTTGCCGAAGACCGAGCCCGCCATGAGCCCGGCCCCGCCCGGGTAGTTGTGGTAGAAGAGCCCGCCCACCAGCTCGCCCGCGGCGTAGAGCCCGGGGATCGGCCGGTCCTCGATGTCCTGCACCTGCCCGCGGAGGTCCACGCGCAGCCCGCCGAAGGTGAATGAAATCCCGCACGTGACGCTGAAGCCCACGTACGGCGGCGTGTCGAGCTTCTGCGCCCAGTTGCTCTTGGGCGGGGTGATGCCGCGCGCGCCCTTGCCGTCCAGGACGGCGGGATTGAACGGCGTATCTTCCACCGCGGCGTTGAACTCGGTGACCGTGCGGGCGAGCGCCCGCGGGTCTATCTCGAGCTTCCGGGCCAGCTCTTCAATAGTCGGGGCCTCCGCCTTGGTCATCTCGCGGATCCGGTATTCCTCGCGCAGGATGGGCACGGTCTTCTGGTCGAAGATCTGGAAGGCCGTCTGCTGGGGCTCCCTGATCACCGCCTGGCCATACTTGACGTACGTGAAGTTGCGGAAGTCCGCCCCTTCGTCCACGAACCGCTCGCCGCGCGTGTTGACCATGATGCCCAGCGGGTAGGAGTGCTTTTGGAACATGTCGCCGACCTTGCGGTCGCCGAAGGGCGGCGCGTTGAGGTCCCACTGGACGGCGTGGCAGGAGGACCAGTGCCCGTAGGCCTGGGCGCCGATGTCGAGCGCCATCCTGATGCCCTCGCCCGTGTTGTGGCGCGTGCCGCGCACGCGGGCCAGGTCCCAGTTGGGACCGAGGTAGCGCGTCCGCCACTCCGGGTTGGCCTCGAAGCCGCCGCAGCCGAGGATGACGGCGCGCGCGGGGATCTCGGCGATGCCCTTGGGCGAGCGGACGACCACGCCGGTGACGGCGCCCGTCGAGTCGGTGAGAAGGCTCCGCACCCCGTGTTCGTAGCGCACGTCGATGCCGACCTTGGCGGCACGCTCGAGGAGCATCTCCACGAGCCCCGCGCCGCCGCCCACCGCCTCCACGTTGAGCCCGCCCCAGAAGTGGTGCTTGCCCTCGACCTGGTAGGACTGCCGCGCGAACATGAGAATCCAGCGGATGCCCTGGCCGCGCATCCAGACGATGGTCGGGCGCGAGCGCCGGACCAGCAACTCCGCCATGTCGATGTTCGAGAGCCCCTCGGTCACGCGCATGAGGTCGTCGTAGAACTGGTTCTCGGTGTAGGGCGGTACGACGATGGCGCGTGCCTCTTCTTCTGAGACGTCGGGCAGGATGTCCCGCCGGAGGTCCTCGATCCCCTGGTGGGCGAAGCGGAAGCCGCCCGCGGTGAAGAAGGAGTTGCCGCCGCGCTGGGACTCGGGTGCCTTCTCGAGGACGAGGACCGAGGCGCCGCCTTCGCGCGCCGCGAGCGCCGCGCAGAGCGCGGCATTGCCGGTTCCGGCGACCACCACGTCATAGGTCATGTCTCTGGCTCCTTCAAACGAGTTGCGTCAACATCGCGAGGCCGAGGGCGATGCGGTACCAACCGAAGACGGCGAAGCTGTGGGTCTGGATCCAGCGTAACAGCCAGCGCACGACGAGAAAGGCGGTGACGGCCGACACGAGCGTGCCGAGCGCCAAGAGGGCCCAGTCGGGGGCTGCCGCGCCTGTGTGTCTCAGCGCCTGGTAGGTCTCGAGGCCGCCGGCGGCCAGCAGGGTGGGGACGCCGACCAGGAAGGAGAACTCCGTCGCGGCCGGGCGGCTCAGGCCCAGCGCCAGCGCAATCAGGATGGTGGCGGCGGAGCGGGACGTGCCGGGGAAGACCGCGGAGAGCACCTGGCAGGCGCCGATCCACACCGCCTGCGCGACGTGCATCTTCTCCAGTTGCCACGTAGTGACGCGGCTGCCGATGGCGCCGGGGCCCTGCAGTTCGCCGCGTGCGTTCAACGCGTCCACCCCCCACATCACGACGCCGCCCACGACGAGCGACAGGCCCATCACGAACAGGCTCTCCAGGTTCTGGCCGATCACCTTCGTCAGCAGGAACGCCGGCACCGCCGTGACGACGAACGCGACGAGGGTGAGGCCGAGCGGGTGGGTGAGCGGGCCGCGCTCGCCGTGTTCGCCCGTGGGAAAGGTGGAGCAGAACGTCGCGATCCGCGCGCGGAAGTACACGGGCAGGGCCAGCACCGCGCCGAGCTGGATCGCGATCGTGTACATCTTCCAGTAGCCGTCGGCGAGGTCGATGTGCAGGAGCGCCTCGGCGATGCGGAGATGGGCGGTGGAGCTGATGGGGAGGAATTCGGTGATGCCCTCGATGACGCCGAGCAGGATGGAAATCAGATAGTCGTTCACGCGTGCGCGTCCTCTACGTGTCTGCCGGCCGGATGCGATGGTGGCCCGCGTCCCCGGCCGTACCTCGGCGCGTTGACATCCCCCGGCCGGGTATCTATCGTGGGCACACACATGATACCCGGAGGGGTGTCCTTGCCATGCATTCCGGAACCCCGAGTACCACCACGACGGCGACCCTCGCGCCCCGCGAGATCGAGCTGACCATCGACGGCATGACCTGCGCCGCGTGCCAGGCGAACGTGCAGCGCGCGCTGCAGCGGACGCCGGGCGTCATCGACGCGTCCGTCAACCTGATGATGAAGAACGCCGCGGTGGTGTTCGACCCGGCGCTCGTGCGCCCGGACGCGCTCGTCCGGTCGGTCGTCGAGAGCGGCTACGACGCGGCGGTCGCGCGGCCTGACCGGTCGGCGTTCGAGGCGGAGGACGCCCGCGAGCGCGCGCAGGTGGAGGAGTACCGGGCCCTACGGCGCCGGGCGCTCGTGAGCGCCGTGATCGGTTTCGTCGCGATGGTGGTGTCGATGCCGCTGATGGCGGGCGATCCGCACCGGCACGGCGTCGTGCCCGATCCGTTCATGCGGTGGGGCATGGAGTCGGTGACGCCGGCGCTGCGCGGTCTGGCGCCGTGGCTGTACGCGATCCCGGCGTCTGCGCTCACATGGACGCTGCTCGTGCTGACCACGTTCGTGATGGCGTGGGCCGGCCACCGGTTCTATGCGCGCGCCTGGGCCGGGCTCCGGCATCGCACGGCCGACATGAACACGCTCGTGTCGGTGGGCACCGGCGCGGCGTTCGTCTACTCGCTCGTGGCGACGCTCGCGCCCGAGGTGTTCGTGCGGAACGGCGTGGCGCCGGACGTCTATTACGAGGCGG
>Ga0080064_1006636_pt1 | contig 12323 bp, 11 predicted proteins | sample Subgrocontami54m_FD_69260 | JGI IMG/M metagenome (GOLD analysis project Ga0080064, IMG submission 69260) | Subsurface groundwater microbial communities from S. Glens Falls, New York, USA - GMW46 contaminated, 5.4 m (SPADES assembly) (version 2) ...
ATTGTTTTAGCCGTGTTGTACTGGCTGATCGTAGTAAGGTAGAACTTTCTGAAGTTATTTACTGAGGCTTCTTCTTTTAACTGTACTTCGTATGGCAAAAGGTGCAGCAAGTAAGGCTGTCAGAAGACTGATTCCTGCAACTTTCGCTATCTTCTGTTGCTTATCAAATCGCTCTTTTGCATCCGCATAGTTCTGGTCATCGTGGGCAATAAGTTTATAAAGAGGTGGTAACCAGAATGGGAAGATCTTATTCAGCGCCGTGTTGACCTTATTACGCATAATGTAGACTGATGAACGTGACTTATCACGAAGCTCGACGAAGTTATCTCGGGATAAAGAAGCTAACACATCGGTATTTCTCTTTCTCTCTTTCTGAAAAGCTGCAAATGCCGCTTCTCTTTTATCAAACTGCTTCAGATATGAAACCAAGACGAGCACATCCTCAAAGGCTGCGCACATACCTTGTCCATAAAAGGGAATAACACCGTGTGCTGCGTCTCCGATAAGAAGAGCAACATCTTTATAGTACCAAGGCTCAGTATATACAGTTACAAATGAACCTGTTGGTTTGTGGAGAACCGATGCTGTGATTGCTGAAAGAGCAGGCATAAGGTCAGGAAAAACGGTAGAAATGTAAGCCTTGATCGCTTGCTCAGTTGTCAGTGTCTCAAAGCTGTCTTTTCCTTGTAAAGGAAGATTTAACATAAGCGTAAATGTCTTATCCGCATTTGGGAAGGCGATGAGGAGTGAATCTGGTCGTGGCCAGGTATGCGTCGAATTTTTTCGAAGTTTCAGCTTTTTAACGAGAGGAATTGGTAAGTTTACTTCTTTATAACCCCAGCTTTCGTATTCTTTCTGAAACGATGCTTTTCGTCCCTTTTGGATTGCCGGTCGTACCGCAGAGTGAACTCCATCTGCACCAATAAGAAAGTCAAATGAAACTACTTTGGATTTTCCCGTTTTTAGATTTTTTAGGGTTGCTCGCTTCGTCTTTTTGTCAAGATCAATAAACTTGTGCTCAAAGGAAAAGCGAACACCGGCAGACTCTGCTAACGTAATAAGCGTCCTATTGAGATCACTTCTGTGGATCGTATAAAGTACTTCATTACCGGTTTTATCAAAGGGGTCAAAAGACAATCCTGACTCTAGCGAGTGACAAACATTTCCTTCAGCTTTGATGGCAAATCGGAGAACATCCTGCCAGATAGTGAGCTTTTTAAGTGCCTGAATGCCACGGTAATAGAGCGTGAGATTAAACGATTTGCCGGCGTCTTTGAGATTTTTTCGGGGGTCTTTTCGTGATTCGAAGACGGTAACAGAATATCCTTCTTTTGCTAAGGCAATAGCTAAGAAGCTTCCTCCGAGACCTGATCCTATAATGGTCACTGATGTAGGCATAAAAGTGAAGAAAGTATATCACATTACTATAGGGCTTGCAAGTCACCCTACTTTGCTTGACCTAGCTTCAAATACATTGTATAATGCTGTCAACACTGCCTAAACCTGCGTTTCTCCCTCGTTTCTGCCTGAAGCGCTCCCATTTTATGACTATTTTACGTAAACTCGCTTTACGAAAGCGATTTCAATCAGTTCGAACTAGAATTCCTTATAGAAAAGCCACCGTTGCCATGCGTAAGCATCCACTTCGGAGCTTCTTGATCTCACTGGGAGTGTTACTCTTTGTCATCATCCTGGCTTCAGTTGTGAGTAATTTGGGTAAAAAACCTACCCAAAAACAAGAACTGGTAAAAAGCGTTCGTGTCTACCGATTGGGGAAGTCTCCTAAGGTAGCTGTACAAGCGAAGATTCAAAAATCAGGTGTCGTGACTATCGTGGCACAAGCACCAGGCATTGTAACGCAAATAAATGCTGCGGAGGGAAGTCCTTTGATTGTAGGTACTAACCTGATTCAACTTTCTAGTAACTATGAGGGGGGTAATGCTGCTGCTCTTCAAGCCCAGCTGGCTCAGACACAGTACAACAATGTCACATCCACCTACGATGCTCAGAAAGAAATTATCGCCAAGCAAAGAGAGTCTGCGAATAAAAATAGTGATAACACCGAAGAGCTGAGAAAAATATCAGACAGTTCAGAAGGTGAAACAAGGGATCTTTTGAGCCTCAATGAAAGTATTCTCAATACTCTTAATGATCAGTTACAAACTGCAGAGCAAACAGGAACTCCTGCGCAAATCTTAGCTGCACGTCAGCTAAAGGCACAACAACAAGCTGGTGTAAATCAGCTTCGAAGTGCTCTCCGAGGACTTGAGTTCCAGACCAACACGGATAATCCACCCACAAAACTTTCGAACCTCCAAAAAGATATTGCGCTCAAGCAGCTTGAGGTTCAAGAAAAAGCACTCGATATGAGTAAAGAGGTATCCAGAATCCAGCTTAACCTTGCATATGTTAACGCGTCCCTTATGCATCCGACCAGCCCTGTGTCAGGTGTCGTCGACCGAGTTCATGTAACGCTCAATCAATCAGTCAATCCGGGCACACCCCTCGTTACCATTACCGGTGATAGCACCACAATTACTGCCGTCGCACAGGTTACGCGAGATGTAGCACAGGCTGTATCCAGAATAGATATGAGCACGTTACATATCGGAGATAAAACCTATACCACGTATCCTGCTTATGTCTCCCAGAACGCGACTGAAGGAAATCTCTACTCTGTGCTGTACACCATTCCTGCATCCTATACAAAAGCACTTACCGATAATGAATTCATTCCTGTTGACCTGCCGGTAACAGCAGAGCAGACAAGTAACACCATACCGTATATCCCTATCGATAGCGTCTATCAGACACAAGAGGACTCTGTTGTCTACGTCGTAGTGAATAACCGAGCAGTCAGCAAAAAAGTAAAACTCGGTACGCTCTATGGAGATTATGTCGAAGTAGTCAGCGGTTTAAAAAGTGATGATACCGTCATTATCGATAGAACTGTCGTCGGCGATGAAAAAGTAAAAATCGCTAACTAACCTATGTATGGAACAAAAAACGTCTTATCTCAACCGCTTACGCTTTGATCCGAAACTGAAGAATAGCTTTATCGCGAAGTACTTAACGAACCCACGACTGCTGATCCTTTTTGTCTTGGCTATCCTCGTCATGGGTATCACCAGCTTTACTACGCTCCCACGTACGCTTAATCCGCAGATTAAAATCCCAATTGTCCTGATCACCGATGTTTTGCCTGGAGCAGGGCCAGATGATGTCGAATCTCTCGTCACTATTCCTATAGAAGATGCCGTATCCGGCCTCGACCGAGTAAAAACGGTCACTTCTACCTCTCGTGACTCGGTGTCCGTTGTGAACCTCGAATTCGAGTCGGGAGTAGATCCTGAGAGAGCACGTGCAGACGTGCAATCAGCCGTCGATTCAGTGAATTTGCCCGAGGATGCACAAGCAGCAAGGGTCATAAAACTTGATTTCGAAAATCAGCCGGTCTGGACATTCAATTTAACGGGAAAAGGCGATGACCCGGCGAGCTTAATGCGTTATGCCAGACGCCTACGAGATGAGCTAAAGGAACTTCCCAGCATCGAAAGAGCTGACACATCAGGGCTTGAGGAGCAGGAAGTTCAAATTTTGTTAAAACCAGAGGCAATTACAACCTATGGCATAAACCCACAAAGCCTCGCAGGTCTTATTTCAGCTGCGACCGGCTCATTTCCTGCAGGATCAGTCAATACGTCTACATCATCGTTTTCCGTCACGATTGACCCTTCTGTCCATACGGTCAATGACTTTCGAGAATTGAAGTTACATATCAACGGGCAGGTCGTAGCACTCTCTCAAATCGCCACTATATCGCAGCGATCAAAACCCAGCCAAGCAGAAGCCTTTTTAGCGTCAGAAGCAACAAACCCCAAGCGATCAGTCACCTTTTATGTCTTTAAGACAGGCACGAGCAATATTGATAAAGCTGTCGCTGATGCGCAAAAAACAGCCGATGAATCACTGAAGAAATTTAATGACCAGTTCACCATCTCAACTGTCTCAAACACCGGAGAAGAGATAACCAAACAGTTTGATGAACTCCTCCGTGACTTTGGTATTACTATTCTTCTTATCGTTATTGTTCTCTTCATCTTCCTAGGCGTACGCCAAGCACTTGTCGCAGCTCTCTCCGTACCTATGACATTCTTGATCACCTTCACTGTCATGCAGTTGACGGGAATTACGCTTAACTTCTTGTCGATGTTTTCACTCCTGCTTTCCTTAGGATTACTCGTGGATGACACAATCGTGGTTATTTCAGCCATGACTGCCTATCATCGATCTGGTAAGTTCACACCACTTGAAACAGGTCTTCTTGTGTGGCGAGACTTTCTTGTCGCCATTTTCACAACGACCATCACAACAGTCTGGGCGTTCCTGCCGCTACTGTTATCCTCAGGCCTTATCGGTGAGTTCATAAAATCAATCCCCATCGTTGTTTCGACGACACTCCTGGCTTCATTCATCGTCGGTATGTTCATCACATTACCTTTTATCATTATTCTTCTCCGACCAAATATCCCGCATCGGGTAAGACTGCTGGTCCAAATACTTTTTGTACTGTTTCTTATCGGTCTCTTCTTCGCCATCGTACCGAAAGGTCCGATTCTTATCCTTGAGATACTTGCCTTTGTCGCCTTTATGCTCGTTACCCATAATGTCCGGGTCGGACTCACAAAAGAGGCAGGAGAGTACTATCAAAAACAAAAAAGAAAACGAAGTATTCTGAGGCAGCTTCCTCAGTACATGAATCATGGAGTGATTAGCTTTGAGAGAATTAGCGACAGGTATAAACGTCTCATCGGTAGAATTTTGGCAAGTCAGAAAAACAGACGAATGACTATCATAATGGTGGCTATTTTCTCCATCTTCTCCTACGTTTTATTGCCGTTAGGATTTGTCAAAAACGAGTTTTTTCCAAAATCCGATAGCGATTTTCTTTATGTCAGCGTCGAGTTACCTGCTGGTTCAAATCTTGCGGTCTCAAAGAAAGAGGGTCTGAGGCTTGTTGAAGAACTTCGTCAGACAAAAGAATCAGAGTTCATTACCCTGGACTTGGGACGTAGTATCGATAGCCAAAGTGGTGGATCTTCAGGGGGCGAGTCAAATAACATTCTCTTTACGATAAAGCTGCTACCCGGAGAAGAACGTCATACGTCATCTATTGATAGAGCAACACAACTTAGGGAAAAATATGCTAACTATGATAAAGGAAAACTGAGTGTTATCGAACAGTCTGGCGGTCCTCCTGCCGGAGCTGATGTTCAGATAAAACTTTTCGGTGATGATCTCCAGACGCTTGATAGTTACGCCAATCGTGTCCAAGAATTCTTAGAAAACCAACCTGGTGTGACCAATGTAGACAAATCAATAAAACCAGGCACGAGTAAACTCGTATTTACACCTGACAAGCAAAAAATGGCTGAGGCGAATTTGACACAAGATGCAACTGGGTTCTGGTTACGTTTCCTAGGAAGCGGCTTCTCACCTGAGAGTATAAAACTGACCAACGAGCTTAATGAAAAGAGAGATATTACCATTCGCTTAAGTAGTGAAGCCGTCTCGCCTGAGAGCCTTTCAGCGCTTTCCATGCCAACACCACAAGGACCAATTCCGCTGGTATCACTAGGTAGTTTCACTCTTAAACCGAACCCCACACTCATAACCCGTGAGAATGGTAAGCGAACGATCTCTGTTGTAGCCGGTATTACTCAAGGTTACTCAATAAGTGATGTAAATAAGGAACTTGAGAAGTTCGCTAATGAAAAACTTGATCTTCCAACCGGATATAGCTGGGCAACCGGGGGAGTGAATGAAGAGAATAATAAATCAGTGCAATCTATTCTTACCGCGATGATGCTCTCATTCTTACTGATTATCGTTACCATGGTGCTGCAGTTCGGATCATTCAGAAAAGCACTCATCGTCATGCTCGTTATTCCGCTTTCAGTCTCGGGTGTCTTTATCATCTTTGCTTTAACGAGTACGCCTCTCTCATTTCCAGCTCTTATCGGTATGCTAGCGCTTTTCGGCATTGTGGTAAAAAACTCAATCCTTCTCGTCGATAAGATAAAGCAGAACATCGACACAGGCATGGACTTCACCAACGCTCTCGTCGATGGCTCAGCAAGTCGTCTTGAAGCAATCGCTCTGACATCAGTCTGCGCCATTATCGGCCTTATCCCAATTACTCTTTCAGATCCTTTATGGCGCGGCTTGGGAGGCGCTATTATTGCTGGTCTTACCTTCTCTGGTACTATCATGCTTTTCTTCATTCCAGTGGTATACTGGTATTGGTTCCACAAAACAGAAGGCAAAAAGTAGTCTTCCACTGTACTTCCGAAAAAACTATGGAAAAAATGAGACGATTCGCAGCTATGATGACCGTTCGTTCTCTTCCTCTGATAGAGGATACTCGATACAGTTCGATGGGTCCGGTGGTGACACTGGAGACAGCGGATAATCTTCAGAACACACATTACGCCTTAGGGGTGAGTGTCGTAAAGCGCTACTTTGAGCTCATGGATCGGATAGAAACCAACAACCATCGGGGCTTACCGCAGGTACCGGTCGGTCTTCCTGAAATAAATCCTGATTACTCATTCGTCCGTTTGGATATCCCTGATCAGTTCGGTATAACATACTATAGTGATGGCACGCTTCTTTTCGACAGTAACAATAATGCAAATAATGAACCTCTTATGAAAACAGGCTCGGCTGTCGATCTTTTCTCAGTAGGTATGGAGCCACAATCGCAGTCATTTTTTCCCTCCATTGATCGAAAGATAGAAAGTAGACTCTTTACAGCACTTCAGTACACAGATGCTTACTATCGAAACTTTAATAAAGCGGTTGATCTCGTACGATTTTATCGAAAGAAGAAGCTCGCTGTTCCTGATCATATCTTCCCGGCATTTCCACACGAAGCGATCCGCAATCTACGAGGTGTACCATCACAAACAGCATAAACTTATAAAGTAGTTCGGCTACCGGGAGACAAGTGGTGTAACAGGGGACGTCATATTATCAGAGGCTCCTGGCTGAAGATTTTTTCGCATTACCGGTGCCTCATAAATGATCTTTTTTCTCATCACTATATGGGCTCCCTCCCGTCGATGTTGCAAATAGTCAACCCTTTCCACATTCAGTCTACACGAGGCTGCACCAATAATACCTAGTCCAGCGAGCGTTAGATACACCTTCACCAATTCTGGGTATTCAGTTTTCATTGCAGAGACAACTGAAGTGGTAGCAATTGCAGTCCCTCCCCATGTACCTAACCACGAAGTTATCTTGCCAACTTTTAGCACTTGTTCTGATCTATCCTCAATAACTTTTACTCTTCTTTCGAGATTTTGCATAGTGTAATTATAGGTTTAAAAAAAAGTATGTCAATTCTGATCTGTTTGTATAGTAGATTGACTATTTTAGTCCGTATTGACAGCTCATCCATGACGTTTGATAGATTAGATATAGAAAAGCTTACCGCACACGGAGGCTCTGCTAACAGCGTCATTCTGCCCAAAGACATGTTAGGAGATGTTTATTTCATTGAATTCGATATTGTTTTTTCGCGAAAAAGTATTTAATATTATGAATGCCTGCCCGGCCGAATTTATCTTTATAAACTTCGACACCCTCCTAAATTCTGGTGGAGAGAATTTAGGAGGGTTTTTTATTGCCCAACACTCCTAGTGAAGTGCGAAGCCATCCTTTGCTCCAAGCATGGGATGGTGAGAGGAGGTGAAATAGACATGATAAATAGAAGAATTTTATTAAGCGCAATGTCAATTATTACGTCGATATCTCTAACTACTGGCGCAGCTTTCGCTTTCTTTAGTGATCAAGCAACAAGCAGTAGTAATGTATTCGGTACAGGAACATTAGATTTGTCCTTTAATGATACTGACGATGTTGAAACAATCACATCAGCATTCGGAGGAAGCGCAATGGTTCCAGGAGGAGATTGTGTCGGCCCACAAACACTTAACACATACAACAATGGAACAATCCCTGGAAACCTTGTCGTAGCTACAACCAACTCTGGCGTGGGATTATCTCAGTATTTGAGAATTCAAACGCTTACCTATGATGGTGTAACAGTACCAGTTCCAGCATCAACTGCTAACAATGCATACCTTGATCTTGCCGATGTTGAAGCAGCAGGATCCCTCCCATTAGGGAGCATCGGAGCAAACTCGGGAGCCAATTTAGTCATGACAGTTTGTCTTGACGAATCAGCACCTGATGCTGTTCAGGGTGCAACAGATGATGTAACGTTTACGTTTACATTAAATCAACAACCTTAGTCCTTCAGGCTGGTGGTGGGGAATCTGACCCCACCATCGGCCACAGGCTTAGAAAGGAAAACACATCATGTTAAAGAAAATTGCCGAGCATAAAGTCACAAGGCATACACAGAGAATGCTTTACCTAGCACTCTCTCTTCTGCTTTTTATTGTCTTACCAATTGTCGTCTTTACGATGTCGACAGGAAATAGTAAGGCGATCTTCGGTATGCGATCATTCATCATTCTAACAGGGAGTATGGAACCGACGATTCCTGTAGGTAGTGTCGTCTATGTAAAAACTGCTCCTACGTATGATGTGGGGGATATCATCGCTTTTACCAATAAATCAGGACAGACGGTCACCCATAGACTTGCCGGAACAGAGACGAAAAATAACATTAAGTATTTGAAAACGAAAGGCGACGCAAATAAATCAGAAGATGCTGATCTTCTAACGCAGGACAAAGTAATAGGAAAAACAGTCCTTTCGGTTCCTTATATCGGACGGATCATAGCTTTCTTTAAAACTGTTCCAGGATTTGTCACTCTGATCGTCGTTCCGACAGTATTATTCGTCTTATTCGAACTCTGGAATATAAAAAAGGAAATAGAAAAGTCAGTAGAAAAACGAGTACTAGAGCGTATGCAGCAAGGATCATGAAAAAGAAACTGTATATCGGCCTCGCAGCAGTTTATATATTCTTTATGACAGCTATTGGTTATAACGCATCACTGGCACTCTTTGTCGACTCGGCAACGTCGACGAACAATACATTTAGCGCCGCATCGGAATTTGCGACACCATCGGCAACGATCACTACTACCGGAACCGAGGTACCTACGGGAACACAAACACCTACGCCCTCTACTTCAGAAATTCCTGCAGTTGCCACAACTGGAGCAATCGTTATTAACGAAATCTCCTCAGCAAGTACAAATGAGTGGGTTGAACTATATAATCCAACAGGTGTACCAATCAATGTGAGCGGATGGGTGATACAGGATAACAACTCTGTTGATACCTTGCCCGTATCTCCAGTGATCCCTCCCGGTGGCTTTGCTGTAATCGTAGAGAGTGGAAGTCTTCTCTCAGTACCAGGAAGTGCAATAACTATTACTCTCGACAATCCTACTATCGGAAACGGACTAAGAAATGATGGAGATCGGATAACAATACAAAATGCGGCTAATAGTCAAGTTGATTCCATGAGCTATGGAGATGATACTACTATATTTACTTTGACTGCTCCATCTGCAACCCAATCACAATCTCGAGATTCTAATGGTACAGATACAAATCTTGCAGGAGACTGGCATATAGATGCAACACCATCAATTGGAGTAGTAAATTAACATGAAATTTTTAAGATTGAGAGTTTTACGAATCCTTATTTTGTTCGTCATTATCGCTGTGGTATTGACGCAAACACCATGGGGTCAGCGAATTTTCAGAAATGAAGCGTACGTAAATTAACATGAAATTTTTAAGATTGAGAGTTTTACGAATCCTTATTTTGTTCGTCATTATCGCTGTGGTATTGACGCAAACACCATGGGGTCAGCGAATTTTCAGAAATGAAGCGTACGCTGTAGGGGATCTTACAGTTGACTGGGGAATCGGAGTAGGGAATGTCGGCCCCATATTTTCTGTCACAAATATGAAGCCCGGAGACACACAGTCACGAACGGTCACGATTCACAATGGTGCTTCTGTTAATCGTCCTATTGCTATAAAAGGTGTGAAGACGAACGAAACAGGAAACCTCTCCGACGCACTCCAGCTCCAGATTCTCGATGGTGCGACAGTACTCTATGATAAACCGCTCTCTGCTTTCTTTACCGATAGCCTGAACCCTGAAGGTATTGCTCTTACTACGGTTACCGCGGGAACTAATAAAAACTACACTTTTAAAGTAACCTTTCAACAATCAGCCGGGAATGAATACCAGAGTAAGACCGTCGTTTTCACTATCGTTATCGGTATGACGTCAAATATTCCAGTTGCATGTCAAGAAATCGATATGACCGGAAGATTCCCTGTCTTCGGCACAAGTGGTAACGACATACTAAAAGGCACATCAAAAGCAGATATCATCCTCGGCCTTGAAGGAAATGACAAAATCACCGGTGTAAGCGCTAACGACTGTCTCGTGGGAGGCCCAGGCAATGATCAGCTTGACGGCGGCTCTGGAAACGATAAACTATTCGGTAACGAAGGGAGCGACACCTTTACCGGTGACTCTGGAGATGATCAAATTATGGGTGATATAGGAAATGACATTGTGGATGCTGGAGCGGGGGATGACACTGTGCTAGGTGGAGACGGTCTCGATACGCTTCTCGGCGGCTCTGGAAACGATAGGCTCGATGGACAAGCGGGTACAGATAGCATCAATGGTCAATCAGGTAGAGATACCTGTAGTACTGAAACATCGCTAGCAAATTGTGAAGTGCTTTTCTAGAAAATCGCGACCTTTCTGCCGACTGGCAGGAGAAGGGAGGTGAAAGAAATGAATAAATTAAAACGAATTTTAGCAATTACAGCATCTGCAGCATTACTCTTTAGTAATGCGGTAATGCCTGCGGCAGCAGTAGCGCCGTGGCATGTAACTGGAGATTATGACATAACCTTCATGCTTACCGGTGATCCAACTCCCTACGTTCATGATGCGACTTTAACCCAAACAGGAATGTCTGTTGATGGAGTAGGAGGACATCCAGCAAATGCTGCCCACACGTATGAATGGGATGTTACCTCTGGTAATGTTACCGGAGATGCGATGAATCTTACCGTTGATTACACCATGGGTGCGGTAGGAACAACAATGAATATGGTTGGTACTATTGCAGCCGATGGAATGGTATCTGGAACATGGACCGATAACTTTGGAGGCAGTCGTAGTGGTACATGGAGTATAACGGAGGGTATATCAACTCCTGAAATACATACTCCTGCAAATGGAGCAAATGTAAGCCAAGCAGCTTTGGTAAAAGTAGACTGGACCGATGCTGTAGGTGCACATCCACCATTTGAGTATCAATACGAGGCTTACTCAGATGCAGCGTACACGGGTCTGATCTACTCAAGTAGTTGGCTTTCCAGTTCCGAGATCCCAACACCTGGCACACCGCCTGGTGACTATTACCTGAGAGTACGGGCAAGAGACACAGCATTAACTGAATCTGCTTGGAGTAATGGAGACGGCAATGTTTACAAAATAACCGTTGTAACAGATGCTACCCCAACCCCATCCCCATATGCTGTACCTACTGAATGTTCAGGAATCACTGGTCTTGGCGCACCAATTGTCGGTACAAATAGTAGCGACAATATCAATGGAACAAGCGGCAATGACCTTATCTTCGCACTCGGTGGAAGTGATCGAGTCGATGGAAAAGGTGGTGATGACTGTATCATCGGTGGCAACGGCAGCGATAAATTAATCGGAGGAAATGGAAGTGACGTTATTCTTGGAGGTGCTGCAAGCGACAGTATTGAAGGGAATAATGCTTCAGATAATCTTTACGGAGAAGGTGGAAGCGACAGCCTCGATGGAGGTGATGCAGCTGACAATCTCTATGGAGGAGAAGGAAGCGACTCTCTGAATGGAGGGAACGCTGGCGATATGCTTCTTGGCGGAGCGGGATCTGATTCTCTGAGAGGAGAAGCAGGGAACGACACGCTTGATGGAGAAGCGGGAATGGACTCTGCCAATGGCGGAGCCGGAGGAAGTGATGCATGCACTGCAGAGTCAGAAACTGCATGCGAGGTATAACAGAATCGTTTACCGAAGCGTAGATCGGAATCTCTCGCTGAAAGGAGGTGAAACAAAATATGAATATCAAATTAGCAACAGGGATCGCAGCAGCTGTTTTTTTAGCTGCAACAGCAGCACCTGTTTTCGCAGCGACGACAGTTAACACAAGCCATAATGGAGCTGGGTCTCTACAAGTCGTTACCGTTACCAACAAGCAAAAGACGAAAGTTACGCAGAGTAATGCGACTGCCGTCTTAAACCTTAC
>Ga0080064_1006640_pt1 | contig 12320 bp, 8 predicted proteins | sample Subgrocontami54m_FD_69260 | JGI IMG/M metagenome (GOLD analysis project Ga0080064, IMG submission 69260) | Subsurface groundwater microbial communities from S. Glens Falls, New York, USA - GMW46 contaminated, 5.4 m (SPADES assembly) (version 2) ...
TATCCGGCCCAAGGCGTGGGGATCATTGAGGCCATCGAATATCGCGAAGTGATGGGGTGTGCGCAGAGATTCTATATCATGAGAATCATGGGCAATGGTATGAAAATAATGATTCCTACCGATAGCGCCGATACTGTTGGTCTCCGAGAAATCATCGCGGTGGAAGATATCCCTAAGATTTACGCGATACTTCTCAATAAAGATGTAACTATTGACCGGCAGACCTGGAACAAGCGCTACCGCGACTATCTGGAAAAGATTAAGACGGGATCGGTATTTGAAATCGCGAGCGTGCTTCGCGATCTCTTCATATTGAAAACCGATAAAAACCTTTCCTTTGGCGAAAGAAAAATGATGGATACGGCCAAAAGCCTCCTGGTTACGGAAATATCCGTGGCCAGTAAATCTGAAGAGACAAAGATAGAACAGTACCTGCAAACAATTTTTTCCGTCCAATAATTTAATGTTTCGTGAGAGGTAAGGTAAGTGTTCGCTAGATTTATCCTGGCTCTGGCATGTTCTGTCAGCACTTACTTCATAGTTTATAGCTACTATGGCGCCCCCAAGTCCTGGCTGGGTTTGGCCTTGGGGTTGGTCCTGGCGCTGCTGGTTATAAAGATCGAACAGGCGCTTCGCAAAGTTCCCCTGGGCAATATTTTTGGCGGCGTCGTGGGCATGATGATCGGCCTGTTGATTGCCTTCATGTTGGCCTACGGCCTCAGCTTTGTAAGCAATATTATGGAAAGACAGCAGGTCGTGCCTTGGGTTTACGCCTTGCTGACAGGCGTAATGGGCTATATGGGGCTTGCTCTCGGCGCAAAAAAGATAGATGAATTAAATTTGTCGGGATGGGGGCAACAAACAGCGGCGCCTCCGGACGTCCGCATTCTGGATACAAACGTCATTATTGATGGTCGAATTGCGGATGTAGCTGAGGCAGGTTTCATGCAGGGCACACTCATCGTGCCACGCTTTGTGCTGGAGGAGTTGCAATACATTGCCGATTCTTCAGATTCCATCAAACGCACCCGGGGGCGCCGCGGCCTAGACGTGTTGAACCGGATGCAGAAAAACACGGCAATTAATATTGAAATTACTGACCTGGATTTCCCAAAAATTAAAACCGTTGATGCCAAGCTGATCGCCCTGGCTAGAAAGATCTCCGGCAAGCTTGTCACTAACGATTTTAACTTGAACAAAGTGGCTGAACTCCAGGGCGTGGCAATACTTAACTTCAATCAACTGGCAAACGCCATGAAACCGCTGGTGCTGCCCGGAGAGATGATAACGGTAAAGGTGATTAAGGAAGGTAAAGAGCCGGGACAGGGGATAGCCTATCTTGATGATGGCACGATGATCATCATAGAAGACGCCCTGAAACATCAGGGTTCTATGGTTGACGTCACGGTTACCAGCGTGCTCCAGACCACGGCGGGCCGTATGATCTTTTCAGAACTAAAATAAAAAGATGAAGACCGTCGCCATTATACCTGCCGGGGGAACGGGGATTCGCATGGGCGGCGACATTCCGAAACAATATCTCCTATTGGGAGGCATACCCATAATAGTGCGTACCCTGATGGCCTTCCAGGAAGCGCAACTGGTAGATGACATTTTTCTCGTACTTCCCCCCGCAGATGTGGCGACAGCGCCGCAAAATCTTTTGTCACGATACAATCTCCCAAAAGTGCAGCGAATATTGCCGGGTGGGGCGCAACGGCAAGATTCTGTAAAACAGGGGCTCGACGCTTTGGGGCCGGATTGTGACATCGTAATTATCCATGATGCCGTCCGGCCCTTCGTTTCCCCGGCAATGATCGACAGGACCATTCAGGAGGCGCGGCTTTCCCAGGCGGTGACCGTTGGCATGCCAATGCAGGATACCCTCAAGCGGCTGGATGATCACGACTACATAGAGGCAACGGTGAGCAGGGAGCGTCTATGGTGCACTCAAACTCCCCAAGCCTTCACAACTCCCCTTCTTAAGGCAGCCTACGCGGCAGCCGATAGTGATTGTTTCTACGGCACCGACGAAGCCAGCCTCGTCGAACGAACGGGGGTTAAGGTGAAAATGCTGGCTGGCTCCTTTGATAATATCAAAATAACCACCGCCGGCGATCTTGCCTGGGGGGAGTTTATACTGGCAGGGCGGCGAGGAATATGCAGTTAGCAAACATGAAAAATGCGCTGGGAAAAGCTGAGGCAGGCAGATGAGAATCGGTTTCGGATACGACAGCCATCGTCTCGTCAGCGGCAGGAAGCTCATTCTGGGCGGGGTGGAAATACCCCACAGTCTTGGTTCTCTGGGTCATTCCGACGCCGATGCCTTGCTCCACGCCATCTGTGATGCTGTGCTGGGCGCAATCGGGGCGGGCGACATCGGTCGCCATTTCCCCGACAACGATGAAACTTACAAAGATATTTCCAGCCTGATCCTGTTGCAAAGGGTAATGCGCCTGGTGGATGAAAAAGGTTTGGCGCTGCATAATCTGGACTGCACGGTCATCCTGGAAAGGCCGCAATTAAAAAACTATCTCGCTGCCATGACGGCAAATATCGCCGCGGCAATACAACTGGCGCCGTCGATGGTAAATATCAAGGCCAAGACCAATGAAGGCATGGGCTGGGTGGGCAAGAACGAAGGTGTCGCAGCTTTTGCCGTAGTCACGATTAAGGAGAAGCAGGATTGAACAATTGTAAACCGCGGGTCAGGTTCGCGCCTTCACCTACAGGGGCTCTGCATGTTGGTAACGCGCGCACGGCCCTTTTCAACTGGCTTTTTGCCCGGCAACAGGGCGGCGTTTTTGTCCTCCGGATCGAAGACACCGATCAGGTGAGGACCACTCTGGTTTACGAGCAGAATCTTCTCGCCGATCTTGCGTGGCTGGGTATCGATTGGGACGAAGGCCCCGGCAAAGAAGGAGACTTCGGCCCCTATCATCAGACAGAACGTCTCGACATCTATAAGTCCTATCTGGATAAGTTGCTCGCGATGGGCAAGGTTTATCCCTGTTACTGTTCAGAGGAAGAGCTGGAGGCGGAACGGGCCGCGCTGGCAGCTAAAAAGATGATGCCCCGGTATATGGGGAAATGCCGCAATTTGACGGGCGCAGAGCAAAGAGGGCTTGAAGCCGCGGGGAAAAAGCCCACCTACCGTTTCCAGGTGGATGCCGGTCCTATTGAATTCAGGGATATGATCCGGGGAATTATGAAGTTTGACGGCTGTGCTATCGGTGATTTTATCATCGTTCGTTCCAATGGCTTGCCGGCTTATAATTTCGCCGTGGTAATTGACGACCACCTGATGGATATTACCCATGTCATCCGGGGCGAAGACCATCTGTCTAATACCGCCTGCCAGATACTCCTTGACCGCGCCCTGGGATTTTCCAGTCCCATTTTTGCCCATCATTCGCTGATCCTGGGAAAGGACCGGACTAAATTAAGCAAAAGACATGGCGCCGTCTCCGTCCGTGAGTTCCGGGCACGGGGTTTTTTGCCCGAGGCGCTTTTGAATTACCTCTCTTTGATGGGCAACAGCTTTGGGGAATGCCGCGAGGTCTGTGATCTGACGGAAATAATTAAAACCTTCACCGTCGCGGGGACAGGCAAGAGCGCGGCCGTTTTTGACGAAGCCAAGCTTTACTGGTTGAACGGCATTTACCTGAAGAAATACCCGCCGGCAGAACTGCAGGCGTTACTGATGCCTTTTATCAGAGAAGCAGGCTATGAAGGCGACCATGTTGCTTCCCATTCCCTCTCCGCCATTATCGACGCCGTCCGGGGCAATCTCCGCACCCTGGCGGAAATTAAGGATTATCTGCCTATCTTTGACGATGAAAAATTCTCCTGGTCGCCGGAAGCCGGAACACTCCTTGCCCGTGCGGAGAGCTTGCCCGCAGTCAGGTATTTTTATGATTGTTTGATGGACAGCGCCTGCCCGGAGGAGAATTTTTACGAGTGGGCCATCGAAAAGACGCAACGCCTCACCGCCCTGAAGGGCCGGGCGCTTTTTCTACCGATCAGATGCGCCGTTACCGGACATACCCAAGGGCCGGAGCTGGACAAGCTCACCGCCGTCTTAGGAAAACCGGCCGTCCTGAAACGTCTGGAGCAGGCACTGCACCGAAAATTTTCCGATTATACATAATTCAGACTCTTGGCAACGATCTCGTACACATCCCTGGAAAGCTTTGGAGCCTGGAGGACGCGTTCGAACTCTGACTGCATAAGAGACTGACGTCTCGCATCATAACGCCTCCAGGTCGTAAAGGACGAGGCGAGGCGGGCGGCAATTTGGGGATTCAGGGAATCGAGAGCCAGGATATAGTCGGCCAGGAAGGCGTAACCAGCGCCGCTAATGTTATGGAAGCGGACCTGGTTTGTCGCAAAGGCGCCTATTAGCGACCGTACTTTGTTCGGGCTCCTGAGGGTAAATGCCGGATGTCCCGTCAGGGCTTTCACCCGCTCCAGAGTGTCGGGCAGGGAAGATGCGGCCTGGAGCGCCAGCCACTTATCAACCACCAGAGAGTCATCCTGCCACTTTTCATAGAAGGTCGCCAGCGCTTCCTCCCTTTCCCTTCCCGCGTGATTGGCAATGCTTGTCAGGGCTGCCATGACATCGGTCATATTTTTCGCCTGGTCAAATTGCCGCAAACAGATATCGCGCCCCTCCCCGTCTGCCAGCTCCATCAGGTAGGCCAGACAGACATTTTTCAAACTGCGCCGCCCCGTGGCTTCCTGATCAAGACGGTAAGGACCACTGTCCTGGTTTTGTCGATAGACGGTAAGGAAGGTTTCTTGCAACGTCCCGGCCAGGGTCTGCCGGACGAACTTCCGGGCCTCATGAACAGCCTCGGGATCGATCACCTCCAAGGCATCGGCAAGGTAGGTTTCCGACGGCATGGTGAGGATCAGAGCCTGGAAGGCCTTATCTGCCGTCGGCTTGCTCAATATCTGCCGGAAGGCCTCTATGAACTTGCTCTCCAGCGCCATTGGCCTACCCTCCTGATAATCGCGGACCAGCGACAGGATGAGCTTCAGCGCTAATTGCTGACCGGCGTCCCAGCGGTTGAAAGCATCGCTGTCATGGGCCATGAGAAAGCGGCGCTCGACATCCGTGAGATTGAGCGCCACCTTGAGGGGCGCGGAAAAGCCGCGCAAGATAGAAGGCACCGGTTCCTGCGGCACTTTGATGAAAAGAAACGTCTCGGCCGCTTCTCGCAACTGCAGCAGCCTTGTCCCGGCCACCGGCCGCTCCTCGCCGACAAGTTGCAGAGGCATATCCGCACCGCTTTTATCCAGAAGTCCAAGGGCAATAGGTATATGGAGGGGCTCCTTTACCGGCTGGCCGGGCGTCGGGAGACAGGTCTGTTTGATCGTCAAGGCGTAGGTCTGGGCCAGGGCATCATAAGAGCGCGTGACCTGGATTTCCGGCGTCCCCGCTTGGCAGTACCAGCGCCGGAACTGGGTAAGATCGGTGCCTGTGGCATCCTCCAGGGCCTGCACAAAATCGTCCGTGGTCACCGCTTGACCGTCATGACGCAGGAAGTAAAGGTCGGTCCCTTTACGGAAACCTTCCGGCCCCAGGATAGTCCGGCACATCCTGATCAGCTCCGCACCCTTATTATAAACCGTCATGGTATAGAAGTTATTGATCTCCATGTAGGAATCAGGCCGCACTGGATGAGCCATCGGGCCATCATCCTCGATGAACTGATGGGTCCGCAGGATGTTGACCTCACTGATACGCTGCACCCCCGGCGAAGTCATGTCCTCCATGAACTGCTGATCGCGAAAGACGGTAAGGCCTTCCTTGAGGGAGAGCTGGAACCAGTCCCGGCAGGTGACGCGGTCACCGGACCAGTTGTGAAAGTATTCGTGGGCTACTATCCCCATGATGTTCTGGAAGTCCTTGTCCGTGGCCGTATCGGATTTTGCCAGCACATACTTGGAGTTGAAAATGTTGAGTCCCTTGTTTTCCATAGCGCCCATGTTGAAGTCGTCGGTGGCAACAATCATGAACAAATCAAGGTCGTATTCACGCCCGTAGGTCTCTTCGTCCCACTTCATGGCCTGTTTCAGGGAGTCCATGGCGTGGCGGCATTTTTCCCGGTTATGATTCTGGACATAGATATGGAGGGCCACCTCCCGACCCGACATGGTTGTGAATTTATCCTCGATTCGCGCCAGGCGGCCCGCCACCATGGCGAAAAGATAGGCCGGCTTGGGAAAGGGATCGTGCCAGGTGGCGAAATGCCTGCCATCTGGCAATTCGCCGGCAGCGACGAGGTTGCCGTTGGAAAGCAGCACGGGGTATTTTTCCCTTTCCGCCGCGATGGTAGTGGAGAACCGGGCCAGCACATCGGGCCGGTCGGGATAGTAGGTGATCTTCCGGAAGCCTTCCGCCTCGCACTGAGTCAAAAACATGCCCGTGGCGCGGTATAATCCCGACAATTCCGTATTACCGCCCGGATCGCAGGCCGTTTCAATATCCAGCGTAAAGTGATCCGTCTCAGGCCAAATCGTGAGGGCCTCATCGGTAATTTCGTAATCTTTTTCCCTCAGCGATCGCCCCTCCACCTTTAAGGCGAGCAGTTTCAGCCCTTGTCCCTGGAGCACGAGGGGACGTAAGCCTTCGCTGTGGTCGTGGCTGCAAACCACGGCAAGCTGTGACTTGACAATGGTTCGGGACTCTCCCAAATCGAAGTGCAGGCGCGCCGTTTCGATCCGGTAATCAGGCGGAAGGTAATCCTCCCGTAAAATGGCGGGCGGCGTTTTGTTGGCTGGCTTGGTCATACTGCTCCCGCTTACAGGCCTGAACGGCCAATTTCCTCAACCTGCCTGGCAAGAAATGATAAAAAGCACTCCCACCAGCTTTGCCGGTTTATCATCATCCCCCCGGTAAAATCCAGCTTTTCCTCTCTCCCCATTTCCCTTGACATTCTATTGATATGGCTTTATTAACCTCAAACCAAAACAATCATCAGCAGGGGAAAGGAGCAGACATATGGATAAGATTGCAAGGATTGACATGGGGGCGGCGGGCGGTCCCAAGGTAACGGTGGAACCGCTGGGCAATTATGCCGGACTCGGCGGCAGGGCGATGACTTCTGTCGTTGTTTCCAAAGAAGTCCACCCACTGGCCCACCCGCTGGGAGCGGAAAACAAGTTGGTCATCGCCCCCGGCATGCTGAGCGGCACCATCGGTTCCATGACCGGCCGGATTTCGGTGGGCTGCAAAAGCCCGCTGACCGGCGGCATCAAAGAATCCAATGCCGGCGGTCAGGCGGCCCAGGTGCTGGCTCGACTCGGCTATGCCGCCCTGATCCTTGAGGGGAAACCGCAAGGCGACGACCTGTATAAGATATTTATCAACAAGGATGGCATTCAAGTCATTGTGGACAACAGCCTCAAGCTGCTGGATAATTATCCCCTCATCGAAAAGCTGCGCCAGGAATATGGCGACAAGGTGGCCTATATGTCCATCGGTTCCGCCGGAGAACGGAAACTCCTGGCCTCCTCCATAGCCTGCACCGACCCGGAGCTGCATCCAACGCGCCACTGCGGCCGCGGCGGCACTGGTGCGGTGATGGGCGCTAAAAGGGTAAAAGCAATCATCCTTGATGATGCGGGCATGCCGATGCGCCCCCCGAAAGACCCGGAAAAATACCGTGATGCCAACCGCAGGTTCGTCGAAGGGCTGCGCAAGCACCCCCTGTCTGGTCAGGGAATGCCCGCCTTAGGCACTAACGCCCTGGCCAGTGTGCTTAACGAGGCCGGTGGCTACCCCACTTACAATTTTAAACAGGGGCAGTTTGTCGGCGTCGGCAATATAAACGGCGAGACCCTGGCGGAACTGGAAGTCAAGCGGGGCGGCAAGGCCACGCATGGCTGCCATCGCGGCTGCGTAATCCAGTGCTCGGGGATTTACAACGACAAGGATGGTAATTACCTGACCAAACAGCCGGAGTACGAGACGGTTTGGTCGCACGGCGCCAACTGCGGCATCGATGATCTGGATACCATTGCCCAGCTTGATTTCATGGATGACAATGTGGGCGTGGACACCATCGAATTGGGCGTCACCCTTGGCGTAGCCATGGAAGCGGGGATTATCAAGTTTGGCGACGGAGCGGGCGCCATCCGGCTCTTGGAAGAAGTCGGTAAGGGAACGCCGCTGGGACGCATTCTCGGCAGCGGCGCTGCCGTCACCGGTAAGGTATTCGGTGTTGAACGGGTACCGGTCGTCAAGGATCAGGCCCTGCCGGGCTACGATCCGCGCGCTGTCCAGGGGATAGGCGTTACCTATGCCACCAGCACCCAGGGCGCCGACCACACCGCCGGTTATACCATTGCCGCCAACATTCTTACGGGGGCTGTTAACCCGCTAAAGCCTGAAGGTCAGGTGGACCTCAGCCGCTACCTGCAGATATTCAGCGCCGCCCTTGATGCTACCGGCATGTGTCTCTTCATTGCCTTTCCCCTCACGGATCAGCCGGAAACCCTCCAGGCAATGCTCGATCTGCTTGGCGCCTTCTATGGCACCACGATGACCGCCGACGGCGTCATAGCGCTGGGACAGATGATTCTCTCCGCCGAACGGGACTTCAACACCCGTGCCGGCTTCACCAAACAACACGATCGGCTGCCGCGTTTCTTCTACAATGAACCCGTTGCGCCGCACAACCTCACCTTCCTGGTGAAGGATGAGGAACTGGATCAGGTTTTCAACTGGTAAGTATTAATGGACTGTAGGGAGGGATTTTTGCCCCTCCCTACAGTCCGGAAATAATTCCCGGGATGGCGAAACTTCGAATTCCCGAAAAGGAAATTTATGGCAATCGCTATTGCAAGGAAGGGGATTATGGCTCTATCGGGAAGGGCACCCTTGATGGGTGTGGAAGAAGCGAAGGAATTGATGCAGGTGGTGCTGGGGAGTAAAAAGGCCGATCTTGCCATTATCAACGTCAGGCTGGCAAATGTTTATACGGGCGAGTTGCTTGACAATCATGCAGTTACCTTAAAGGGAAAATGGATTGCCTATGTTGGGAAAGAGCCCCATGATAGCATAGGACCGGAGACGGTTGTTATTGATGCGGGAGGAATGACGATAATTCCCGGGTTGATCGACGGCCATGCTCATCTTGCCAATATCTATGACGCTGCCGAGTTTTCAAGATATGCAATTAAGGGTGGTACGACCACCATCATTGCCGAATCGATGGAGGCCTTTCCCATAGGCGGTTATGATGCTGTCCTGGATTATATGGAATCCTACGCCGACCAACCGGTAAAGGTTTATTTTACCGCTCCCGCCATGGTTTCCATCAGCCGAACCTGTAGCAAAATGCCTGCCGAGACACTGAAAAAGCTCCTCCAACGTGACGATGTCATCGGATTCGGCGAGTCCTACTGGCAGGCCGTCCTTCAGGAGCCGGACCAATTTCTTCCCCTCTATAATGAGACCATACGATGCGGAAAGATGGTAGAAGGACATTCGGCAGGCGCCAGTGGGAAAAAACTGATGGCCTATGTGGCTGCCGGCGTTTCTTCCTGCCATGAACCTGTAAGCGCTGAAGAGGTGCAGGAAAGATTACGGCTGGGACTTTACGTTATGGTTCGGGAGGGGAGTATCAGGCGCGAACTTGACGCCGTTTCCCGGATAAAAGATATGAATGTCGATTTCCGCAGGTTGATCCTCGTAACAGATGGTGTGTACCCAAAATATCTACTGGAAAAGGGCTACGCGGACTTTGTCCTGCAGAAAGCCATCGATTGCGGCTTTGATCCTATGGAAGCCCTGCGCATGGTTACCCTGAACGTGGCAGAACGTTTTGCTCTCGGTGGAATACTTGGGGGGATTGCGCCGGGGAAGTGTGCCGACATGGTGGTCATTCCTGATTTGAGAACCATCAGAGCGGAATATGTGATAAGCAGCGGTAAAATTACCGCCCAAAAAGGTGAAGTTCTGGTAGAACCGCGCAAACACGTTTATAGCAAGGCAAGCCTCAATAGCGTCCATCTGCCGGCCGATTTTAAGTCCGAGGATTTTTCTATTAAGATAAATGGCAATATTTCCGCAATGAAGATGAGAATTATTGATCAGGTAACGGACCTGGTTACTAAGGAATTAACGATGCTCATGCCTGTCATCACCGGTGAAATAAGGGCCGATGTCAAACAGGACATCATCAAAGTTGCGGCAATAGACAGGACCCAGAACCCCGGCAGGTTTTTTGTCGGCCTGCTGCGCGGCTTCCACATGCGGTCGGGCGCCTTTGCGACGAGCGCTGCCTGGGATACTTCGGATATTATCGTTGTTGGCGTGAATGATGCGGACATGTCGCTGGCTGTGAACAGGATACATGCCCTGCAAGGAGGTACGGTCGTCTGTGCCGATGGGATGATTATTGCGGAGTTTCCCATGCCGGTTTTGGGGTTTATCTCCGATCTGCCGATGGAGGAGCTGAGCCGGAAAATGGAAGAGATAGAGGAGGCCGTTAAAGGCCTGGGCGTCCCCTTTGCCAACCCCTTTTTAACACTGTGCACACTTACTGGCGCCGCAATTCCCTACCTGAGAATCTGCGAGGAGGGACTGGTCAATCTTAAGGACGGGAAGACACTTGACCTGGTGGTTTCGGAATAACCGCTTTTATAAGGTGAAAAATATTTTTTAGTCTTACAAAAGAAAGAGGGTTTTAAAATGGATGTGTACGAAAGATTTCAAGAAAAGTTAGACAGCCTTCCAATCCCATCTCCAAAGACGGAAAGCAGGGTCGAGTTGGAGATATTCAAACGCCTTATGAGTTCTGCGGAGGCTGAGATTGCCTGCAATCTTGCCGGACAACCGGAAGACTTAAAAACCATCTCGCAAAGAGCCGGCATGGAAGTCGAAAAACTTGCCCCGGTTTTAGAAGAATTGGCCAGAAGGGGGGTTATATTCAAGGTGGTCTTTGCTCCCGAGCCACTTTATTGTTTGGTTCCGGTTATGCCAGGTGTCTATGAATTTCAGCTCAACCGGCTCTCGCCTGACATGATAAGCCTCTTTGAGAAGTATTATGATGAGAAACATGGGGAGGCATGTTTCAGCAACAAGACCCCCTTCATGCGGGTAGTACCGGTAAACAAGTCTATCCCCGCTGAGTTAAACATCCTCACCTATGAGGAGGCGGATAACCTAATTGATGAAAGTCCTACAGTCTGTCTTGCCACGTGCCTTTGCAGAACCAATAAAGAACTCATTGGCGAGGGGTGTACTTTCCCTAAAGACGATATCTGCATTCTCTTTACTCCCTGGGCTGAGTATTACATTAAATATGGCCTGGGACGAAAAGCCAGCAAGGAAGAAGCAAAAAATGCTCTAAGAAGAGCGGAAGAAGCAGGCTTAGTCCATTGTGCAATGAATGTCCAGACAGGTGGAGTCGGCATTTGCAATTGTTGCAGTTGTTGTTGTGCAATCCTGAGGGGTGTTACCCAGCTTAAAATTCCTACCGCCGTGGCTAAATCCAATTTTGTGGTGGAATTATCAGAAGACGAGTGCACGGGTTGCGGCGCTTGTGTGGATCGGTGCCAGGTGCAGGCGCTTGAACTTGCCGATTCTACTGTGGCTCTGAAAATAGAGCGCTGTATTGGCTGTGGATTATGTGTAACCACCTGTCCGGCTGAGGTAATGACTTTGAAAAAGCGCCAAGAAGAGATCGTCCCCCCCAACGATATGAATGATCTTATGGTTGCGATTCAGAAAGGCCGAGAAGTTCAGGGTTAAGGTTTCACTGCCCGCGCTGTACCCTGCTTAATATGTGAATACAGAAAGTGCCACATTAAAACTTCCCAGGATGGCGGAACTTCGAATTCCCCTGGCAGGCAAGCAGGAAAAAAATTTAATTCTTCTTGCGAAAAAAGATGCGCAGCGGCGCTTGATCAAAACCGAAGCTCGCACGAAGCTGATTGATCAGGAAGCGCTTGTAGGAAAAGTGAATCGTTTTCGGTTCCTTAACAAAAAAGACAAAAGTAGGGGGCTTGATCGCTCCCTGCGTGACGTAATTTAACTTTTGCTCCCTGCCATGAACGCGCGCCGGCGGATTGTCGGCCACAATATCGCTGACAATCCGGTTTAGTTCGCCCGTATTCACCCTTTTCGTGTACTGGCTGTAAACCTGTTCCACCAGGGCAAATATTTTTAACACCCGCTGACCGCTAAGGGCGGAAACGAAGATAATCGGGGCAAAATCCATGAATTTCAAGACATCCTTGATGTCTTGCGCATGCTTGCCCGCCGTCCGGTCGTCCTTTTCCACCTTGTCCCATTTGTTCACCAC
>Ga0080064_1006641_pt1 | contig 12319 bp, 21 predicted proteins | sample Subgrocontami54m_FD_69260 | JGI IMG/M metagenome (GOLD analysis project Ga0080064, IMG submission 69260) | Subsurface groundwater microbial communities from S. Glens Falls, New York, USA - GMW46 contaminated, 5.4 m (SPADES assembly) (version 2) ...
TGGTGAACGCTGACCGTTAGGCGTCTGAGCGGCCATGGGCATTTGAGCGAGACAAATGAGAAGTTCCAGTCACAAGCCTGTCCGAGTGGTTCGTGTACCGCGACAGAGCCGCGGAGGTTCCGGTCGGCGCGGGCGGAATCGTGGAAAGACCGATCCCGCCCGTGAACACCGAATTACCATGGAGGTGGTCGTCGACGCGTACGACGCAACGGAGCGCGCGATCGGGTGGTTTAGCTATCTGGAAAGCCAACTGGAATTCCCTTTCACCGCGCATTGCATCGAGAGGCGAGTTATTTCCCCGCTGTTGGTTGACGACGAGGTCGAGGTCATTGCGATGGCTCCTGCAGACGAGTGCGCGTTTGAGATATTCGTAATGATTCGCTGGCAACACGGTGGTTTGGGTGTGCCGCTTTCTCAACTCAACCCGAGCCACGCCAGCGATGCCACCAACGTGGCAGTGGCGGACTGGCACTACTGGGTCGAACAGGGCTATCGGTTTTGAGCGTGGTCGTTACGAAGCCTAACCCCGCGCTGCACCCGGCGGCCGCGGCGCTGTCGCTGAGCGGCCGCGGGTGAGCGCGCACGTTAGACATCGCGAAGACCGCCCAGCCAATTCAACACGCTACACTCTGTTGGTGCTCTTGCCGAACGCCGATCGCGCGGAAATCGATCCGGCGAAACTTCGGGACTATCTGTTATCCACGGACCATCCGCTCGGGCGTTTCAAAGCTCGGTTCTTTGGCGCATTGGGTTTCTCGGCCGACCGGTGGGAACAACTCGAAGGGGCGCTGCGGGCACAACACCTCACCGAAGACGCAGAGCCCGGGTTGCGCGCACCGCACGGCCAGAAGTTTAGGATCCGGGCTATCCTGAAGGGGCCGACGGGCGAATCGGCGGTAGTCGTCAGTGTGTGGTTCGTTCCCTCAGGTAAGACCGTGCCGCGATTCGTCACGGCGTATCCGGGAGGCGGTCAGTGACGCTTCATCCTCTTGACGTCGTTGTCCTAAACGAAGACCTGCCGGCACATGGCCTGCGGCGAGGTGACCTCGGCACCGTGGTTGACGTCTACGCGCCAGACGCCGTCGAAGTCGAGTTCGTTACGGCATCAGGCCGGACACAGGCGCTTGTAACGCTCCCTCCTTCGGCGGTGCGCGAAGTCGCGGACAACGACCTGGTGGCGGTTCGCCCGGCATCTCGCCGCGATGTCTAACACGCGTTGCACCAGACGCCCGCGAGCGCAATTGTGAGCGGGCGCTGGTGAACGCTACCGTTGATATGACTTCTCGAGTCAAGTAGGACGCAGTGCTCCCTGCTAACTCGATCGGGTCGACGATCAGGAGCCAGGGGTTGTCGCGTCGAGGCCGCCGAGCAGACCGCCCACCCATTGAGCGGTCCGCGCAGGCGGCCGAGCGAGAAGGTCGGGGGCCAGCGCGAGGGAGAGGCGGGACCGGTACTGCCGACGATTGATCCTGCTGATATCCGTGGATTGGGTACCACCGTACTGAGATCCGTCCGGCGCCTGCCTCGGTCTAGGCACGACTGAGTCGGCGCGGCACGCGCTTGACGAGGTCATCGCCTACATCTCGCAAGAGTCGCCCGACGGCGCGGTTCGCGTGCTCACCCGTGCTCTTGACACGGCTGCGAGTCTTTCGACGCTTGTGGAACGAGGCCGAGTGGTGAGGGAGATCGGCGAGTCGACGCTCCGCGAGCTGTTAGTGTACGACTACCGAATGCTGTATCGAGTGCGCGAGGACCGCGTCGTTATCCGAGCGTTTCTCCATGGCGCTCGCCACATGCCACCCCGACGATGGTAGAATTCTGAATATGGAAACCACTGAAAAGCAGCGCGCCATTGAGGCGCTCAAGACGTTGCCCGAGCAGGTGACGATCGAGGATGCCCTCGAACGGCTGTGCTTTATAGCGAAAATCGAAGAAGGCCTTCGGCAGTCAGATGCTGGCCAGTTGGTGTCCCATGACGAGATCAAGAAACAATTCTTGCCGTGAGGGTTGTTTCTTGGACCAAGCAAGCCAGTTCCGATTCGCTGCGATTCGCGCCTTTATCAATCAGGACTCCCCTCACTACGCGTCGGTCGTGGTTGCCCAGCTGATTGCTGCGACCGATCGGTTGGTCACCTTCCCTGAGTCAGGTCGGGCGGTTCCGGAATTCGAAAACCCGTTGGTTCGCGAGGTGTCCATCCACCGTACCGTATCGTCTATCGGCTCGTAGGCATCGATCAGATTCATGTCCTCACGGTCCATCACGGTTCTCAAAGATTCCCTCTGAACTTTAAAATCCTACTGGGCAGCCCGACATCGGCTTGGAGCCGACGCGCCTAGAGCCCGTGCTAATCTGTCGCCGGGGCGCGCGGGTGAGCCGAACCGTTAGCCCGCATTTCCAGAGTCCGGAATCACGCTGCAATCGACGGATCCTCAGAACGAGAATTCCCGGACACCTTGGAGTGTTCCAAGGACTTCGGAGGATTGCCACCGATGACGTTTCATGACTGGCTTCAATTCGCATTGCGGGTCGCTTTCAACGGTCTCGGTTGGGCGGGTGGTGCTTTCATCGCCTATGGGGTCATCGCACAATTCACGGTACCGTGGGAGCCTCTCGAACGAATCGCCACGTGGCTGTCGTCATTCCTCACGGTCCTGGGGACTGTACTGACGACTGCGTCGATTTATTCGTCCTGGGCCAGTCACCCGCATGAACCAGACGCGCTGAGTCAACTGGTCACCGCACCGGTCGTTCTGTTTGCTGGCGGTTGTGCGCTTGGGATCCTTCTGTGGAAGCGCACGCTTCCTTTCGTTGTTGTCAATGGCTTCGCTCTGCTTGGTCTTGCCGGGGGTTTACTGAGGCTCCAGCCGCGGCCGCCTGGCTGGTGACATACTCCCCTTTCTTCACTCGGAGGGTGTATGGAGCACCTGATCTCCTCGCTCGTCGGCCGCTACGAAAGCGGGATGTTGAACCGGCGGGAACTCATTCGGGGTCTCGGCCTCCTGACTGCGGCACAGCCTTCAACGGGCGCCGACGTCATCAACGTCGCCAGCCTGAACCACGTCTCAGTCCAGGTGAGCGACCTTGAAAGGTCGGTCGCCTTCTACACACGCACATTCGGCCTGACTCACCAGGGAAGCGATGCCACCACCGCCCGGTTGGCCTCTGGCAAATGCCACGTGTCGTTGTTGCGTGGGACTCCGGTCGGCATCATCGATCATTTCTCGTTCGGAAGGAGGCTGCACACATGAAGTCAGTCCGACTCTTGTTCCCCTTCGGCGAGTCAAAAGATCGCCGCGGCGATCAAGCAGATCACGCCGCAGCCAATCAAGTACGTCGTGAATACGCACCTGCACGGCGACCACACAGGCGGCAATGAAAACTTCGGAAAGATGGGCGCCACCATCATTGCGCGCGAGGAGCTGCGCGCCCGCCTGGCGCGTCCGAATCCACAAGCCAACGGTATGCCTGGAGTGCCGATGCCGGCCGCCGGCCTTCCCGCGCAGACGTATCAGGGAATGCTGACGCTCCACATGAATGGCGAAGAAGTCCGCCTGATTGCCATCCCACGGGCCCATACCGACGGCGACACGATGATCTACTTCCCAGGTCTCGACATCATCATGACCGGCGATTTCTATCGCGCGGTCCAGTATCCGAACGTGGATCGCGCCAATGGCGGCTCCGTACAAGGTTTGATCGACGCTCTCGGCACCGTGATCGGTCGGGCGCGTCCCGGGACCAAGATCATTCCTGGCCACGGGCCGATCGTTGACCGCAACGCGGTGAGCGCACATCGTGACATGGCGCTGGCTGTCCGCGACCGCGTCGCCGCACTGATCAGCCAGGGAAAAAGCGAGGGCGAGGTCGTGGCAGCCAAAATCACCGCGGCCTGGGACTCAAAGATCCGGGAACCCGGTACCACGGGCGAGCGATTCATCCGCCAGGTATATGCCGACTTGAAAGCAGCGCGCTAGACACGCTTCCCGGCCGCGCTGTTTCTGACAGCTGTCGTCAACGCGTCATCTACGCTGGAGTATCTTCTTCACGCAGGAGCGAGCTTGACCGCCAACCTAGGCTCTTGGTCGTCTGTGTGGCTCGCCTTGCGTAGTCTCCTGTGGACGATCTTGCTCCCGGGCTTTTTCGCCGGCTATGTGCCGTGGAGGTTCTTCGGGCTGGGACGGGCGCAAGTTGACATGTTCCGAGTGGCTCACATTGTCAGTCTCCTGTGCATCGGCTTAGGGTCGGTGCTGTTGGCAGCGTGCATCGTCGAATTCGCACGAAGCGGGCGTGGTACTCTGTCACCCGTCGACCCACCTCGTCAGCTTGTCGTTCGTGGCGTCTACCAATACGTTCGCAATCCGATGTATCTCAGTGTCACAGCCATTGTTCTGGGCGAAGCCTTGTTGACGCAGTCCCGGGCGCTCGCCGTCTATTGCGCGATCTGGTTCTTGGGGGTCAATGTGTTTGTCTTTGGCTATGAGGAGCCGACACTTCGTCGGCTCTTCGGCGCGTCGTACGACGAATACACTCGGAAGGTCGGACGCTGGATTCCGAGATTTCGCTTACGTGTGATTCCCAGCTGAATCGGTCCGGATATGTCGCGCGACCTCGGTCTGCACTTCACGACGGCAACGGACCGGCCGTGGTTCGTGCGGATGACGCTGGGCGAGCAGAGCTTCAGGCGAGAGACCTACCGCGGAGCGCGAATATCTGTCGTCCGCCGCTTGTCATCAAGGCCACGTGGCCGATGAATCCCATAGACATGGACTGACTCGCCATTGATCGGGTCCATGTCGGCTCGTTCGAACTGTTCACCGACTTTGGTGGCAACACGCATCGACCTGAGGTCATCGGCGTTGATGAGGCTGATGATGTGGTCGATCTCCGTGCTAGCCCAAGCCCATTCGAGCGCAGCAAGAGCGGCCTCAGTCGCAAATCCGTGACTCCAGCGTGACCGGCGGATGACCCACGCGAGCTCAACTCCTGGCCAGCCTTTCCAATTTTGCAGTCCCACACAGCCGATGACCTGTCCGCTCGCTTTCTCTACGACCGTCCATAGGCCGTACCCACGCGATTCCCAATGATCGAGTAAGGTCGCAGTGTTTCGTCGGGCCAGGTCGATATCGCCCGGCGCCTCAGTCAATGTGACCTGCTTCTTCTCCACCACTTCGGGGTCCCAGAGGATTTCCATGAACGGCTTCGCGTCCGATGCTTCCGGCAGTCGGAGCAACAGACGGGAGGTCTCAACTGGGACCATCGGACGGATAGTCTCCGACTTTGAGCTGCCTCACAAGCGCTTGCAGCTCGCGGCGGCCGGACGGATCATGGTGCCGCTGCAGCCGCCCGAGCGGCGCGGGTGCTCGGGGCGAGGCGAAACGATCGTGAGCGCCGCTCGTGGCGAGCGGCAGGGCGTTGATATGGCTGTCAGTCGTCAAGTGGGCAGCTTATTCGAGGGTCAAAGGAGATGGGTAGGCCGCTGACCGTTCACAGGACCCACCGGGGACTTTTCTGGTGGCGGATGCTGACCCACTTCGCGATCTCTTTGGGGATCCTCGGGGTTTCGCTGCTCGTGGGCATCTGCGGCTACCAGTACTACGAGCACTTGCCGTGGCGAGATGCTTTCTTGAATGCGGCGATGCTCCTCGGTGGCATGGGCCCCGTGGAAACGGATCTATCTGAGCCGGGGAAAGTCTTTGCCGGCCTCTACGCGTTGTATGCAGGGCTGGTGGTGATTGCCGTAGCAGGCCTGCTCCTAGGTCCGGGAGTCCATCACCTCATGCACCATGTGCACTGGGATGACACCCCAGAAGGTAAGTGAGACTGCGCGAAAGGAGCAAAGCATGGACCTCGGTGCGTTCTCGATCAGCTTGGCCGTCAAGGATCTGGAGGCTTCGAGGACCTTCTACGAGAAGTTCGGTTTCAAGGTCTTCGCCGGGGATGCATCGCAGAGCTGGCTGATCATGAAAAACGGCGATCACGCGATTGTTCGTCGAAAGGAGCGGCCATGAAAGGCCTGGTTGGCGCCCTGAGTGTGCTTCTGTCGGGAACGGTTCTCGTCGGGCAGTCCGCGAATGTCAGCACGACATGCGAGAGGCTGGCGACACTTGTCGTGCCGACAGGCACGATCACCCACGCCCAAATGGTCCCGGCCGGAACATTCGCGCAACCAGGTGCGGTTGACGATGGTGCATTTCGTGCGCTGCCCGCGCTTTGTCGCGTCGCGGCCACGCTCGAGCCGTCGAGCGATTCCGACATCAAGATCGAAGTCTGGATGCCGGCAGCCGGCTGGAACGGGAAACTGCAGGCAGTCGGCAACGGCGCCTTCAGCGGCACTATCAACTATGCCGCCATGAGTACGGCACTTGCGCGCGGCTATGCCACGAGTTCTACGGACACGGGGCATACGGGCGGCGGCGCCAGCTGGGCACTTGGGCACCCGGAGAAAATCGTCGACTTCGGGTGGCGTGCGGTTCATGAGATGACGACGACCTCCAAGCGGATTATCGCGAGCTATTACGGCCGCGGCCCCACGTATTCGTACTGGAATGGCTGCTCCGCCGGCGGACGCCAGGGCATGAAGGCCGCACAGAGATTCCCGGAGGATTTCGACGGCGTCATCGCGGGCGCGCCAGGCCTGGATTGGACCTCGCGCGCAGCTCAGGCCGTGCGCGTCGCGAAAGTGCTGGAACCAAGTGAGGCCGCTCGGTTGCTGCGGACGCACCGTCAGCTTCTGCATACCGCCGTCGTCAACGCCTGCGACGCACTGGACGGCGTCAAGGATGGGCTCATCGAGAATCCGCAGCGCTGCAGGTTCGATCCGGGGATGCTCGAGTGCAAGGACTCCATTGGAGCCGCGTGTCTCACGAAGACACAAGTCGAAACGGCGCGGTTGATGTACTCGAGCCCACTCAATCCGAAAACAAGGCGAGTGATTGCCGGACTCGCGCCAGGCAGCGAGCTGGGATGGACCGACCTGGGATGGACCGCCTCGGCTCGGGCGACCGGTCTGGATCAGTTCCGGTTCATCGTGTTCGGCGACCCGAGCTGGATCGTCCAGCGGTTCTCCTTCGATTCCGACATCGTCCGCGCAGAAGAGACGGATCGCGACACTATCAATGCGCTTGATGCCAACCTGAAGCCGTTCATCGATCGCGGCGGCAAGCTGATTCAGTACCATGGGTGGGCGGATCCACAGATTTCGCCGTCGAACAGCACGCAGTACTACTCGCGCGTGCTCGAGGCGCTCGGCGCGTCGAGGGTCCACCGTTCATACCGGTTGTTCATGGCGCCCGGCATGGCGCACTGCGGCGGCGGGGAAGGGCCGGATACATTCGACATGGTCAGCGCGCTCGAGCAGTGGGTCGAGCACGGCCTGGCGCCGGACCGGATTATTGCGTCGCATTCGAGCAGGGGTGTCGTCGACAGGACACGGCCGCTGTGTCCATATCCGAAGGTCGCTGTGTACACGGGAACAGGGAATGCGAACGAGGCGGCCAACTTCGTATGCAAAGAACCGTAAGACGCGGTTGATACATTGGATCGCCAGGAGAGGTTTCTATGAGAAACATTCTGTTCGGATGCGGCGCGGCGGCCTTCGTCGTTGCTACATTGGTTGCTCAGGGGAGAGTGAACCCCACCGACCCGCAGCCGACCTGCAACATGTGTCCGGGGACGCACATTCCGCTCTCCGAGCTCGAGGCGTACACGAAGAAAGCCATGGTGGAGAAGCTGACCGATCAGCAGGTGAGAGATGTCGAAATCGGCAAAGCTCATGTCGGCATCGGAATGGTCTATCGGGGGAAGCTCGACACACCCGCTCCAAACTCGGTCGCCGAACACGATCTTGTCAGTGAGGTCTACCACGTCATTTCCGGATCGGCCACCCTGGTCCTCGGTCCGGACATCGTCAACAGACAACGTCGTCCGGCGACGTTACGGACCGTCGTGGAGTTCAACGGGCCGGGCAACAATGGATCGGATATTCGGAATGGCATCGCCTACCAGATCAAGGCCGGCGACGTCGTGGTTATTCCGGCGGGTACGGGCCACTGGTTCACAACGATCGAGGATCACATCAACTATCTGATGATTCGCTTCGATCCTGACAAGGTCACGCCGCTCAAGAGCGAAACGCAGTCGAAGGAGTACCTGAGCAAGCCGGCACCGCGCGGGTAGCAGGCTCGAGCTCGCACGACAAGGAGGATTTCCGTGGCCGACAGGAAGATTATTGCGGTAATGGGTGCGACCGGCGCACAAGGCGGCGGATTGGTCCGCGCCATTCTGAACGACAAGAACAGTCCGTTCGCGGCGCGAGCGCTGACGCGCGACGTCAACTCCGACAAAGCGCGCGCCCTCGCGGCCCAGGGCGCCGAGATCGTCGCTGCGGACCTCGACGATCTCGAGAGCCTGAAGAGAGCGTTCGCGGGCGCCCACGGCGTGTACTGCGTGACCTTCTTCTGGGCCCACTTCTCGCCCGACAAAGAAGTCGCAGGGGGCCGCGCCATGGCGCAGGCAGCGAAGCACGCCGGCGTTCAGCACGCCATCTGGTCCACGTTCGAGGACACTCGCAAATGGGTCCCGCTCAGTGACAACCGCATGCCGACGTTGATGGGCAAGTACAAGGTCCCGCACTTCGATGCCAAGGCCGAAGCCAACTCCGCTTTCACGGAGTTCGGTGTGCCCACCACGTTCCTGTTGACGTCGTTTTACTGGGAGAACCTCATTTACTTCGGCATGGGCCCCAAGAAAGGTTCCGATGGCACACTGACGTTTACGCTCCCCATGGGCGACAAGAAGCTCCCGGGAATCGCGGCCGAGGACATCGGCAAGTGTGCCTACGGCATCTTCAAGCGGGGCAGTGAGTTCATCGGCAAGACCGTTGGCGTCGCCGGCGATCATCTGATCGGTGCGCAGATGGCCGCTTCGCTCGCGAAGGCGCTCGGCCAGGAAGTGCGCTACAACTCCGTGACGCCCGATGTGTACCGCAGCTTCGGGTTCCCCGGTGCCGAGGATCTGGGCAACATGTTCCAGTTCAAGCGCGACTTCGAGATGGACTACTGCGGCGCCCGCAATCTGGCCGTTGCCAGAGCGCTCAACCCAGAACTCCAGACCTTCGACCAGTGGCTCGCGCAGAACAGAGATCGCATCCCGCTTGGGTAGGGGGTCAGATGACACAGAACCAGAGAACAGTTCTTCAGGAACAGGAGAAACGAATGCGCGCGAATCTCGTTCGAGGGTTATCTATCGTGCTGTTGATGGGCTGCCTCCAGGGCACCGGTTTTGGGCAGGCCGCCAGCGACACTGCCGCAAAGGCTCAGATTCTGGCGGTTCTCGACGATTACTTTCGACTGTTTGGCGAGGGACGGGCAGATCTGATCAGCATGCGCATCTACACAGCGCCGTCACAGTCGCTGGGAAATGGCGGCATTGAGGTCTCGATGACTTCCGCCGATGTTCGGGCGCGTTTCGAAAAGTCCTTGGCGCCTCTAGCCGCACAGGGGTATGCGCGGTCCGAACGGAGTGCCACAAATGTGTGCGTGCTGAATCCGTCGGCCGCGGTGGCGAGCACCAGATTCAAGAGACTCCGGCGAGACAACAGCGTCATTGGAGAATTTGGCGCAACGTACGTGCTCGGGAAAGTAAGCAATGAGTGGCGAATCGTGTCTCTGATCGGCCACGGTCCTAAAAACCTGCTCGAGTGTGCAAGCGAATAGGTCTTGGAAGAAGGGGGCTCTCGTGCGCGCTGCCAGCCTTTTCGTAGGAATTGTCATCGTGATCTTCGGGGAGATGGTGTCGCACCCATTGGCGCAAGACGTTGTTCCTGTACTGCCACCGGGGCTGCATACCAGGACGCTCGAGCGCGGAAACGGGTCGCGCATTGGCTACGCGATCTCGGTGCCGGCCACCTACGCACCCGACGTTCACGTTCCGCTCGTCCTCGCCTTACATTTCGGCGTTCAGGGGGGACCGAGTATGAACGCCGGTCGCGAAGTCCTCAGGCTGCTCATTGGGCCTGGCCTTATCGATCTCAATGCGATCATCGTTGCCCCGGACGTCATCGACGGTGGCCCATGGAGCACCGAGACGAACGAGCAGGCCGTGCTGCTGTTGCTCGACCAGGTCATGCGCAGCTATTCCGTGGACCCGAAGAAGGTGCTGGTCACTGGGTTCAGCATGGGGGGCTCGGGCGCGTGGCACTTTGCAGGCAAGTATCCCGACCGGTTTACGGCAGCCGTGCCGATTGCGGGCCGCCCGCCAGCGATGGCTGAGAGCTGGCGTGTCCCGGTGTTCGCCCTGCATTCCCGGAGGGATCAGGTCGTCCCCTTCGCGGGAACCGAGCAACGGATCGATGAGTTGAAGCGCGCCGGCGTTACGGCGGAGCTCCTGTTGCTGGAGAGTCCCACTCACTACCAGACGGCCGCACATGCTGTGGGGCTCAGACAGCTGGTACCCTTGATTCGGCAGATCTGGAAGTGAGGCCGCAGTGGCGTCCTCCTCACTTGCAGCCTTACCACCGGATGCGCGGAGCGTCGGCACACACCCTTGACCGTCACCGGCTGGGACCTGTCGGTAAGGATGGCGAGGCGCCGGTCCACACGGTCGTCGCCGGGAACTGGCAGGCAGCGCGACCTCTAGCCGACTACGCGCTGGTCGGCTGTACTGTTGCGCCAGGGTTCGACTTCGCCGACTTTCAGTTGCTCGCCGACGCTTCAGAACACGCCGCAGCGGTTAGAGGTGCATGGCCCGACGTCGCGACGCTTATCTGAGATGGCGTGGCCGCCGGAAGTGTCCACGTCCGTGCTAGCATTCGCGCGTTCAGCGGATTCCAATCCATGCGGATTCCCTAACGGATAAGCGCCCTCGCTCGTAGTCAAAGGAGAGCTCATGCACTGGCACGCTCTGGTTCTTCTGTTCGTTAGCGTCGCAGTTGTTCTCGGCCAGGAGAGGCGTGATCTGAACCTGCGCGGTGACAGGTTCACGCCGCTCACGTGGGACGTGTTGACGCCCGCACAGAAGACAACGGTGAACGATCTGCTGGCTGGTCCACGAACGTCCCTCGACGGTCCTTTCAATGTCCTGTTGCGCAGCCCCGAGATGGGCAATCTGTCCCAGAAGCTCGGCGAGTACATACGCTTTCGCAGTTCCGTGCCAAGGCGCCTGAACGAGATGGCCATTCTATTGACCGCAAAGTGGTGGTCCTCGCACTTCGAATGGCACGCGCACAAGTCGGCCGCCCTGGCCGCCGGGCTCAACCCGGCGGTGATTGACGATATTCAGGCCGGCCGGCGTCCTCGCGGGATGCAGGCTGACGAGACGCTGATCTATGACTTCTCAGCCGAGCTGCGCGAGCGCCGACGCGTGAGCGACGCCACGTTCAAGACGGCCGTCACTCTGCTGGGAGAGCAGGGTGTCGTCGACCTGATCGCCGTGATGGGTTACTACGATCTGATCTCGATGGTACTCAACGTGGACCGCTACCCGTTACCCGCGGGTGCACCGTTGCCGTTTTCAGAACCGAAGTAGCGTCGATGCGTGGCGTCGACTAGCAAGCCGGTACTGCTGGATCCTGTCCGGCCGAGTTTAGGTGGAAGAGAAACGCTGGAGCACATCAATGATCACGACTCGTATGCAGTGGAGGATCGGCTATGTTCTGACCACGTCCCTTATCCTTGCGTCGTCAGTCGTGGCTGGACGGGCTCAGCGAGACAGTGGTCCTGCCGTTGACGCCGACGATATCGGTGGGACGGTGACCGGTCCTAAAGGTCCGGAAGCGGGCGTCTGGGTCATCGCGGAAACCTCAAGTCTACCAACAACATTCCGGAAGATCGTCGTCACGGACGATCATGGCCGTTACGTCATCCCGGATCTGCCGAGGGGTGCCTATCGATTGTGGGTGCGCGGCTACGGTTTGGTTGATTCGAAACCCGTCAGCGGAACCCTCGGCAGGACTCTCAATCTCCAGGTAGTTTCTGCGCCATCGCCGCAGGCAGCAGCTGAAATTTATCCCGCCAACTATTGGTACTCGTTGCTCCAAGTGCCTGATGCCGGTGAGTTTCCAGGGACAGGACCCAACGGCAATGGAATAGCCGAAAGCATGAAAACCCAGGCGGACTGGATTGACGCCTTGAAGGATGGATGCCAACTCTGTCACCAGATGGGCAGCAAGGCGACGCGACAGATTCCTAAGGAGCTGGGCACGTTCAAGTCGCATGTCGAAGCGTGGGATCGGCGAGTTCAGTCGGGCCAGCGTGGCGCTCAGATGAGCGGAGCTCTCAGCCTCATGGGCCGGCCGCGAGCGCTGCAGATGTTTGCAGATTG
>Ga0080064_1006645_pt1 | contig 12311 bp, 15 predicted proteins | sample Subgrocontami54m_FD_69260 | JGI IMG/M metagenome (GOLD analysis project Ga0080064, IMG submission 69260) | Subsurface groundwater microbial communities from S. Glens Falls, New York, USA - GMW46 contaminated, 5.4 m (SPADES assembly) (version 2) ...
GGCATCGATCATTTTAGCTCTGGCGTTAGCCAAATTTTCGCCTAGAACAATACAGATGTAATGCATGATTTGGCTAACTTATGAGAATAAAAGTGTTACCCATAAGTGTTAACTAAAGGGACGACACGGGATGGGTGTCGTCTACAGAGCGATAATGATCGGTAGGCCGCTGCCGTTTGTCTGTAGCAACTTGGCACGGATCGAGCCTTTCTCGAAGGCTTCCGCTGGATATTTCGCCTTGAGCCTGGCAAACTCAGATTTGGCTTGAGCATCATTGCTAGCTTCGATTGCCCGGATGGTCGATGCGATTCCACGCAAGGGTGGTTGGAACAAAATGTGCGCTTCGTATCTCACTGCTCATCCTCCTATGGGCTGATGCGCTCGCTTTTAACTAGCCTTATGTATCTATCATCAGACGCCTTCGTTGTCAATCTAGTAACACAAAACCACATTGCAGCGGAAGAAAAAAAGCTCCGCACCATAAGGCCGGAGCTCGGAGAGCATGGAGCAAAGAAAACTAGCGATCACATCCTGTTCGGCTCCACCTTTTCTTCTCGAAAGTATCCTTTTCGAGTATGGGTGTTAAACTCACCCTCAACCTCCCAGTTCTTCCAATCAAGTATTGGAGGGGCGGCGGTGACACTGATAACAAACCACCATTTCGAGTCTCCCTCGCCCATTCGATCGACTCTGACGACGTAACCGTGAATTTCTACTAATCCACGGTCCGTATTAACAGAAAAGCACACTTTCCGGCGAGTACTTTCAGCAGTGCCATCTGCGAGGGATAAAAAGAAGTCCCACTTTGATGGTCCGTGTTCAATCGGGTGACGCACGTATTCTTGCGATGCCATAGGACACCTCTTTCAAAGAACGATCCCTATTATAGGGTTAGGAATCCTGACCCCTGCCTGGCCTAATGCCAAGGACCTGACCATACGATCAGGAATTGAATGAGTCTTACACTACTTATCTTTTTCCCGCAAGGGCAACATGAAAACCGCCCAACGGGCGATCTGGGCAATACCCCACCAGATTACATATTTATAGCTGTGTACGGTATATCAAAAAAAGTTGGTCCGAGCCTATCTTTGATCTTCACCCCATTGGTTGCCTTGGAAAAATCAATGGCGATAAATCCTTTCTCGGGACAGCCTGTGCCATGCGCAAGGGAAACAAAAATGTATCCAGGGTCAATCTGCTCCAATTCTCGTGCTGTCGTTTGATGGTCCCGCCAAACCCGGTCTGCCCTTTCATATGAAGGCAATTGGTTACACACCGCTTGTTGATCTTGTTTATCCTTTGCTCCATCTATAGCAAAAAACGCCATGGTAATCAAAAAGTAGATGGCCAGCGGCACCGTAACCAGCCCGGCCACAACCACCCATACAAATGGAATATTTTTCATTAGACCAGTGTATCAAAAAAAAGCCCTTCTTGGAATCTTGGGCGTTAACAACCCAGAACGTGGTAAGCCCGGTACCGCAACCGCGCCGGGCGCGTTGGGGTACCGGGTCTAGGATTCGCGCCAACCAAAATAACAGCACCTGGTAGTACTGTTCTATTCTCGTTAACAACCAGAACGTGGTAAGAAATACAACATCTCTTCAAAGTTTTTGCTCGATTTAACCGTCGAGCACTCCGGGGACGCGTGTTACCGCGATCCGGAATTTTTCCGGCTGTATCGGTTCACGATACCATAAGTTCAATCCTGTTCACCATGCACCGAGCAGAGCTCGGGATGATGAGTGTGAGGTGATGAACGCGACCATCTAGGCTTTATCTATAGGATCGCGCAGAGCGCAGATACCTACAGAACAATAGCTGTCTCCGTACACCGGTGACAGTAGACCTTGTGTCGAGCTGAGCTCGACAGATTGGTACTCCCTAGAAAGGAGGTGATCCATGCACAGCTTCCGCTACGCATGCCTTGTTCATGTTCGCCCCGTTGTGATCAGCTTCGGGGTTACTCCTTCTGTCGCCAGAAGGCATGGACTATATCTTCATCCCTTTTCGTAGCTTTTAGCTAACAGCTGTTAGCTTGTAGCTCCGAAAGGGAGTTCGGCGTGTAGTCTCTGAGGGGTCAACCCATTGTTTTGGGCGACTTCCCTGCTGATTGTCTGCACGTAATGCATTTTCACCCATATTCATGCGAACAGGGTAGCATACGATCCACAGAGTTTCCAGCATATAGCCAAATTCCTATCCATGGTTACCCATGGAGGTCGCAACACGGCAGTTTGCCGTTACGACTTAGCCCCTATCATCGAACCCACCTTATTCCCCGTAAAGGGCTTTCGGGTGTTTCCGACTCTCTTGGCTTGACGGGCGGTGTGTACAAAGCCCGAGAACGTATTCAATGCGCCATAGCTGATGCGCATTTACTAGCGATTCCAGCTTCATGAAGGCGAGTTGCAGCCTTCAATCCGAACTTGGGGGTGGTTTGGTGGGATTGGCTCCACCTCGCGGTTTGGCGACCCATTGTTACACCCCATTGTAGCACGTGTGTGGCCCAGGTCGTCAGAGGACCATGCTGACTTGACGTCATCCCTTCCTTCCTCCGGCTTATCGCCGGCAGTCTCGAGCGAATATTTTAACACTCGACAGGGGTTGCGCTCGTTAGAGGACTTAACCCAACAGCTCACGCCACGAGCTGACGACAGCCATGCAGCACCTGTTCAGCACCCTCGAAGGCTTCCTCTGTTTCCAGAGGCGTGCAGCTGAATGTCTAGACCTGGTAAGGTTTCTCGTTTATCGTCGAATTAAACCACATGCTCCACCGCTTGTGCGGGCTCCCGTCAATTCCTTTGAGTTTTAGCCTTGCGGCCGTACTTCCCAGGCGGGATGCTTAACGCGTTAGCTTGAACGAGACTGAGAGGGTCGAAACTCCCAATCCCTAGCATCCATCGTTTACGGCGTGGACTACTGGGGTATCTAATCCCATTCGCTCCCCACGCTTTCGTTATTTAGCGTCAGGTTCGTACCAGCAAGCTGCCTTCGCCTTTGGTGTTCCTACCGATATTAACGCATTTTACCACTACACCGGTAGTTCCGCTTGCCTCTTCCGACCTCAAGTCCGGCAGTTTATCCGGCAGCCTCATGGTTAAGCCATGAGATTTGACCGAATACTTACCGAACCGCCTATTAACGCTTTACGCCCAATAAATCCGGATAACGCTCGGGGCCTTCGTATTACCGCTGCTGCTGGCCACGTAAAATTCGTTCGTCGCGTGGTCGCCTGAGGCGACTTTACGCGACTTCACTCATCACGTGGCCAAGCCACTTGATGAGCTAACGTTTTTTAGTGTGTGGACTATATCATCATCCATTTTCATGGAGTTTCGCGTGTAGTCTCTGAGGCGCCTCATACATTACTGTACAAGTTGCCTGCTGATTGTCTATAGCCGCGCCAACGTGATTCGTGAGAATTTTACGTTGGACGATTCAGCGGTCGACCATAGATGTTCCAGACCGGTTTGATCTTACGATCTCATCCGGCATCGGCTTTCCTGAAACAAGTTCAGGATCCCGACCATATAGCAAAATTTTCTCTCACCGTATTACTACAGTGACTTCGCACCATTACCAAGCATTACGCTTGGCCTGGCCCGTGACCACCGATAGGTGGTTTTACGGGCGCACGAAGTTAGCAGCCCCTTATTCCTTCGGTACACTCAGAGTTGTTCCCGAAGAAAAGCAGTTTACACCCCGAAGGGATTCTTCCTGCACGCGGCGTCGCTCCCTCAGCCTTTCGGCCATTGGGGAAGATTCTCGACTGCAGCCTTCCGTAGAAGTCTGGGCAGTGTCTCAGTCCCAGTGAGGCGGGTCGATCTCTCAATCCCGCTATCCGTCATAGGCTTGGTAGGCCGTTACCCTACCAACTACCTGATGGACCATAGGCCCCTCCCACAGCGCCCCCCCACCAATCCGATCACAAGACCATATTGTTTATGGTCGGATTGGTGTGGGGGCTTTCTGCTCCGAAAAGTATTCGGAAACCACATCCGGTATTAGCGAATCTTTCGACTCGTTGTTCCGAACTGCGGGGTAGGTTACCAATGTGTTACGCACCCGTTTGCCACTATCACATATATTGCTACACGTGACCGTTCGACTTGCATGCCTAAGACACGCCGCCAGCGTTCATCCTGAGCCAGGATCAAACTCTCAATAAAGACCCACGTACCATTCGCTTACGCTCAGGTACGGGGCGCAATTGAGGTTAGTCGCGGATTACGTTCCCAAAAGAGGGAACAACGCGATAGCTCTATTATTGCTGTGTCATTTTTTTACTTGGTTGACATCCAAGTTCAAAGTTATTTGACGTCGTAGTCGTCATGCCGAAGCATGAACGACGAACCGAATCCGGTCGGATGACCGGACAGATTCTTCTTACCACGTTCTGAGTTGTCAACGTGCTGACAGGTGCACTGCTCACCCCCGAACCACGTTGGGTTCGGGATTCATCCTAAAGGATGAAAAAAACAGTGAGGTTCCGGTTCCTCCTGAAACGATCAGGACGAGCAGGGGCCTCGCTGTTCATACAAATTGTCCGAAAGAGCGACTGAATTGAGGGGTTATAGTAAGCCGATAGTGGTTTCCTTTCTGTCCCGACACCATAGGGCGTCGTGGACGGACCTGTTATCTAGCCGCTGAATAGTAGCAGAATTCGCATTGGTGTCAAGAGACTGCCCGGCGGGGATAAGATGGGGACAGGAATGGGCCGATTTTGGCTAAGGTAAAGGATTATTTTTCTTGTCTACGCATCTCTGCCACCTGACGCCAAGCGCCAGCCCGGTGACTTATTGTATTCCGTTCCTCAACAGTCATTTCTGCGTATGTTTTCTCAATTCCCTCCTGCTGGAAAATTGGGTTCCAACCAAAGGCAGAATCTTTTCGCGGTCTGACGATCTTCCCAGTTCGTTCAACCGAAAAGAAAACAGGATCCTGACCGGGTTGCGATACACCAACTGTGCAACGAATGGTCGCATGATTGTCGCCAAGTTTCACAGTGAGTTCGTAGATGCCTTGTGGGCCAAGCGTCTTCACAAACCACTTTATCATTGTGCCAGGCAATCCGTTTAATCCACGGAGTGATAATGAAACGTCCTCAACCGCGATGATGCCGTCGTGATGTTTCCGCGCCTCTTTAAGTTTCGCGGCGACAATTTCTTTTGGATCGAGTGATTGGATTTCTGGGAGTTTAATATCGAGTTGCTGAATGCCAGGCAACAGCGCTCGAACCTCTTCAGCCTTGTGTTTATTGCCGGTGATGAAGAATATATCCATAACCATCATTACCTGTGAGTATCCTTAGAAGCATTTACTATACCGAATATTTATGAGTAAAAGTAGAACCATATCTCAAAAAGTAGCCCGATTAAAAAGGAAGTAGTAAAAATTATTATCCAAGAACGACGTAAACGGTCGGTGAAACGGTACACAAAACCGAGAATTATAAAAAGGATAAAAATGATTGGTGGGGCAAATACAGCGGCAAAAATAAATTCCATACCAGCATACTCACGGATTTTACCCTCGTGTTCCAACAAGGAATATATTATTACTCCAATACCAGCAAGCGCACCCCAAGCGATAATGGGTGATAGAAGAAGTCGCAACAGCACATATCGGATAATTACACGACCGCGAAGCTTGGATATTTCCGGGACAGTCGGTTGAGTCGCTGAATCCATATATTTAGTGTATAGTTTTTCGCATTTTTTCAGGTGGCACATGATGAAGGGATAGCGTAAAGATGGCGACATCAAATTGGTGATTCTGAAAAGGCAACTTTTCAGCAATTGCCACGCGGTAGGTTATATTAGGTTGCTGATTAGTTTTTTTTGCTAGAATAATAGCGTCGATATCCGGATCAATTGCCTCGAGCGTCCTAACTTTCTTCGCGATAGCTGCTGATCGAGACCCATCGCCACAGCCAATCTCCAAGACGACCTTATTCTTGAGCGATATCACGGATTCAACTTTTTGGAGAAATCCGTCGGTTAGGCGCTACATTTAGTTTATTTCCACGTTCGTTTGTTGTTTTCGTCTTCCTTCTTCCAAAATGACTCCTCGAGGTTGATGCCAAGAATATTGGACAGGTGCAGGAGGTAGATCTGAATATCGGCCAACTCTTCTTCGATGGCATATATCTTTGACTTATCATCGATCTTTATACCGGCGTTCTTGCGCACGGCCCGGGCCAACTCCCCCAACTCCTCGGTCATTAATAGTAGCGTATCTTGCGCAGTTTCGTCGCCAAACCCCCGTTCTTCAGCTTTCTGCTGGTAGTATTTCTGTAACTCACTTAGAGATTTATTTTCCATAGTTATTGCTGCTTACGCCAGCGTGAGCGCCAGGCTGAAATAAGTTTATGATTGCCGCTGAGTAATTCTTTCGGCACTCGTTTCTTTCGGAATACTTCCGGCCGGGTGTATTGCGGATATTCCAGAATGCCAGGTTCGCTGTGCGATTCGTCAACGCTCGATTCGTCTTTACCGAGAACACCCGGGAGCAGCCGTGTGACGCTATCAACAATGACCATAGCCGGCAGTTCACCGCCCGTCAGAACATAATTGCCGATCGATATCTCTTCATCCACGTACTCCATCACCCGTTCATCGACGCCTTCATAACGGGGGCAAATGATGATGATTTGCTTGTAGTTCGTTAGCTCGTTAGCCATTGCTTGGGTGAATGTTTTTCCTTTGGCAGACATCAGGAGTATCCGGCGCCGCTTGTTCTTAGGGAGCGCCTGCAGTGCTTTGTAGATCGGCTCGACTTTCATCACCATCCCGACCCCACCGCCGTAGGGACGGTCGTCGACGGTGCGGTGTTTATCGGTGGTGAAATCGCGGAGATCGTGAAAGTGAAAGGAGACCAATGGCTTATTTCCGGCGAAGCCGGACCCGGCCCTGCCGGGCTTTTGGGCGCGCTTCAAAATGCTCTCGTTGAGATAGGCGTCAAAGATTTTTGGGAAAATTGTGAGCAAATCGAAGCGCATAAATACATCATACCATAACAAACAGCGCGGGTTTCAAACCCGCGCTGTTTGATGGAATGTTACAGCGCATCATGAATTACCCGCCAATTGATACATACAAAAGGGGCTTTACCATATTGGTCGCTCAGGCTCACCTTTATGTAATTATATTGAATGTATTCAACTGTGTTATTAAACCTATCCACGCTTTCAATAATCCTGAAATTGAAACGCGGTTGCCACAACCTGAGGCCAGACCCCTTATTATAAACCTGCCAAAATCTTCCTTTAATGTGTTTCATGAGAATAGATAAAGTTGCCATACCGGATTTTTCAACCAACAAATGCATGTGATCCGGTAAAATACAATACCCATAAAGGATAAATTGGAATTCCTTGCAGGCTGATGTAATAATTGCGCCTAAAATTTTTGCTGTATCTGCGGAATCAAAAATCCGCGCTCGGTATGTTGCGTTCGTTGTCACAAAATAAATATACGGTCCATCGATGGCGCGTTGGGTCATCAAGAAAAATGATGTGCCGAGCCACCAACGGATCCAGTATACCCAGATGGTCACTATTGTCAACCCTGAAAGAAAATAACCAACACACAGCGCAGGTTTCGAAACCCGCGCTGTGTGTTGGTTAAACGTAATCTTTAGATCTTCAAATCGTCGCCCATGCCGTCGGTGGCCATGTTTTCAGCCGGGGCGGCAGGGGCATTGGCTTCCATCGGCGCATCTGTTCGCGGCGCATGCTTGCGGTAGCCCTCAGGCTCGTAGATCTTCAGGTTGACGCGGGCGTGGTTTTTCGCGCCGACGACCCGGAGCAAGGTCCGAAGGGATTTGGCGGTTTGGCCTTGGCGGCCGATGACCTGGCCGAGATCTTCGGGGTTCACTTTCAAGGTGATGAGAACGCCCATTTCATCGACAGTCCGATCAGCCGAGACATCGTCCGGGCGGTCGACCATCGCTTTCACGACGTATTCAACGAAGGCTTGGTCCTGTTCCATAGAATTTCAGTGATTGAATAAATGATCTGCTTAGTGGCCGCGCCCATGACCAATGGGAGCGGACTGAGACGTAGAAATAGGATAGCAAATCCGGTTAGAAGTGCAACATCGGGGTAGCTTGGTAGTCGCCTGGCTCACTAGTTTATTCGTGTGCCGGTAGTAGATATAACAAAATACCCTCGCGATCAGGGCGAGGGGGAGGGTAAGAGTTTTAGGCGGCAGGTTGGTCGGCTAGTGCCGGTTCTGTCACGGGGGCAGCTTTCGGAGTCGGCGTCACTGCATCAGCCACTGGCGTAGCCGCGGGCTGGTCGACTGGAGCTTCAACTTTTTTGGCGACTGCAATGACGCGTTTCGGGCCGGGGACGATTCCCTTTTCGACGAGCAGGTTAAAAACACTGTCGCTCGGTTGCGCGCCGACTGATAACCAGTGTTTTACCCGATCCTCTTTGACAATAATTGTGGCCGGGGTTTGATGCGGGTCGAACGTCCCAAGCTGTTCAAGATAGGTGCCGACCGTGTCTTTTTGGCGGTCAGAAACGATAATCCGGAAAGTCGGGTGATTTTTCTTGCCGATACGCGCGAGGCGGATGACAACCATTGGAATTCGAGTGACAAAAATTAGCAGGAGGAGAGTACCATGGGGGTGGTTCGATGTCAATAAATGACGCACGGACCACCCCGTACCCCTCCTTGTCTAAGGAGGGGGCAGGTGCGTTGTGGTATACTCTATGCTCTATGGCCCGCCAGGAACCGATCGACGAATCGCAAGGGATCATCGTCAAGTTAGTGACCAACTTGGTCCGGTTGGCGGTTCTCAATAACGCTTCAGATATCCATGTCGAACCGGATGCCGACCGCATCCGGGTGCGGTTTCGGATTGACGGTATTTTGCGGGAAGTTGAGTCGCACCCCATTTCCTTACACGAACCCCTGGTCAGTCGGATCAAAGTTATGTCGAACCTCGATCTGGCCGAGCGGCGGAAGCCCCAAGATGGCCGGTTCCAAATGACGGCCGATGAAAAACAGCTTGACGTCCGCGTTTCAATCTTCCCGACCGTCTTCGGTGAGAACGTGACATTGCGGATCTTGAATAAAACGAATATTCTTCTCGGCCTCCCCTCCCTCGGGTTTCAGCCGGATATGCTGGAGCAGTATAACGCCATGATTCACCAGCCGTACGGAATTCTGCTCGTGACCGGACCGAACGGTTCAGGAAAAACGACGACCCTCTATTCGACTCTGAACACGATTAACACCGCTGACAAGGATATTGTGACGCTCGAAGATCCGGTCGAATACCAATTACCCCTCATCCGCCAGACTCAGGTTGATCCGGACATCGGCATGAGTTTTGCGACCGGGTTGCGCTCCCTCCTGCGACAAGACCCGGATATTATTCTGGTCGGTGAAATCCGCGACGCCGAAACAGCGAGTATTGCCGTCCGGGCGGCCCTGACCGGCCACCTTGTCCTGACGACCCTGCACACAAATGATTCGATCGGCGCCGTTGCCCGCTTAACCGATATGAATGTCGAGCCGGTGCTGATCGCTTCGGCGACGGTCGGCATCTTAGCCCAACGCCTTGTCCGCGTCCTCTGCACTACCTGCGCTGAAAGTTATGAAGCTTCGGCGACATTATTAGCCGAACTGAATCTTCCGCCGAACGAACCGGTGACGTTTAAAAAAGGCGTCGGTTGCGAAACCTGCGGGTATACCGGGTACCTTGGCCGGACCGGAATCTATGAACTGCTCGCGCCGGATAAAAAAGTACGGGCGATGATTACCGACCGGGCGAGTTATCAGGAGATCAAAACTTATGTCACGCAGACATTACACATGCGCACTCTGCGCGAGGATGGTTTGCTGAAGGCGAAACAGGGCATCACCAGCGTCGAAGAAGTCCTGCGGGTGACGGCCGGCGAAGCATCCGATTAAGCATTTGACCCGGTACTACAACAATTACCGTCGATACGAAAATAATGAAATATCGCTTTTTAATATTTATTAAAATTACATTTTTCGTAATTGTTGTAGTACCGGGTTGACAACTCTCCGGCGGGGATTTAGGGTAGGGGTATGCAGACGACCCGCGGTTTTATGAAACGGCATCACCGACCGGTCTTATTGTTTCTAGGGGTTCATTGAAGCGCCATTAAGAACGGGGACAACCCCGTTTTTCGATGGCTTGATCTTTCCAACTCGCCACGGCCATGACGGTCGCGCGCACTTCTCTTGGAGGTGTCTATGCCTGCCACGCGCCGGATTGCAATCCTCAACCCATCAAAAGGCTTGTCCGAGTTTATTTACCCGATCGAAGAGGGCGACCGTGATTGCCACTCGCATGCCTCGCACGCGGCGAAGTATGGCGGCGGTGGATTCACCGGCGAACGATGCATGAAGCATCGGGCCGGACCGTACGCTGGCAAACCGGTCTGGTTCAGACTTGGGGATCATGAGGGTCGTCTCGAGGAGACGATTCGGATCGTCAAGTATCTGCAGGTTTGTCCACGGGCTCAACGGATTGAGGCTCGATTCCGCCTCGCCGCACTCAACCCGCAAGATTGCTACTTCAGTCTCGTGTTCGGGAGCGAAGGTCGCGTCGGCGTCTACCCGAAGCATAAGCAAGCCCTGGTTGTTATCGTTAGTGAAGACATGGATCCGTTCGAGAAGCCGTATTTTCCGCCTGAGATCGTCAAGAACGGCATGAATGTCATGGTCATCACTGACCCGGACATCTACCGCGGTCCGCTCACGAGGTTCTCGCGCGCGAAGGTCAGCATTAATTACCTTCGCAGCAATGTCGTGAAGTGCCTCGCCGAGGAAGGTGGCTATGATGACGGACTGATGCTCGACGAATGCGGCTACGTTTCCGAGCTATCGGTGTCCAACCTGATTGTCCTCGAAAAGGACGGATTGGTTACCCCGCATGCCGCGTCGTCGGCGCTCAACGGCATAACCAAGCGATCGATTGGCACGATCGCGCACGAAGTTCATGGGCTGCCGTTGCGCGAACAGGCCATCACCGTTGAGCATCTTAGCGACGCGCGGGCGATTTTCGCCACTGGTACGGCAGTTGGGGTCGTGAAGATCAACCGGATCTTCACTGAAACCGGTCGCCAGATTTATCAGGCCAAGGACGAGGCGGCCAAGCAGCTTGTCGAGGATCTCGGCGCTTTCTACTGGCGCCTGCTGTACGGCGAAGAATCCGGATTCCATCCGGAATGGTTCACACCAGTTCCGGCCGACATTCTGGCCATGCCCGAGCCGCTCGTTCACGAACCTTCATACCCATAGCTCCCTCTCCCATCGGCTACCAAGCGGTGGGATTTTTTCTTGAGGAGCCGGATTCATCAACAACCCACAGCGCGGGTTTGAAACCCGCGCTGTGGGCGTAGGTGTTAACTGTACAGACACTTGATTTTAAATGATTTTTATGCTATACTACGGAACATTGGTGGAACGCGCTCTTGAAGCGCGTTTTGTCGTTACGATAGATCCAAAAAATCCAAAAAAAAATGACCAAAAAAGTTATCATCTCGGCCGCCCTTGTTGCTGTACTCCACGGCGGTTTTGGCGCGGACGTTGAGGCCGCCACGCCGAAGAAAGTCACCTACGTCCCGCGCCGGATTGATGGCGTCTCTGACGTGGCCAATGTCGCCAACCGCTGGCCGGTGGCGGCGTCGAGAGCCGTAACCGTGTCGGTTTGGCTGGCTGCGTAGAGGCGCCGGCCATCCGGGCTGTAGGACAGCCAAAACGCGCCAGTCGCCGGGGCGAGCGAAGGATTCCACACCGTTTCCCGCGTGGCCGGGTTCCAAACATGGACCGCCGGATCCATCCGACCATGACTGGCGGTGGCCACACGGCCATCGGGGCTGATGGCTACGGCGGTAGCGCCGTCCAGATGGTTCGAGTAAACCCCGGAGCGGTGGCCGCCCCGCACATCCCAGACGAAGACTCTCCGGTCAAGGCCCGCGGAGACGAGCCACCGGCTGTCCGGGCTAAAAGCCAGCGTGCGCAACGAAGCCGGATATCCTTCCAAGTCCACCACGGAGGGCGGCCGGGGCTGCCAAATCTTGATCATGCCATCTCCCCCGGCCGAGAGGATTCGGCGATCCAGCAGCTTGATGCTCGAGACAACGCCCTCGTGGGCGGAGAATCGTTCGACTTCGACGCGCCGGTCCAGGTCCCAAAGTCGAATCAGCCCCGTCGCGTCGGCGAGAAAAAGCTGCCTGCTGTCAGAGCTGAAATCGAACGCAAGGGAGGCGGGGCCCGAACTCAGGCCCAGGGATCCCTCTTCCTCAAGGCTCCAGACGC
>Ga0080064_1006653_pt1 | contig 12303 bp, 8 predicted proteins | sample Subgrocontami54m_FD_69260 | JGI IMG/M metagenome (GOLD analysis project Ga0080064, IMG submission 69260) | Subsurface groundwater microbial communities from S. Glens Falls, New York, USA - GMW46 contaminated, 5.4 m (SPADES assembly) (version 2) ...
TTGCCGTTGATGGTTGTGGGGGCCCGGTCCCGGAAGGCTTGTTTCCTTTGGGTTGGTGTGGGGGGGGGCGCGGGGGGGCCGTCGGGCTTGGGCTCGCTGGCGCTCGCCGCTACGAGGCGTGGCTTGGATCTCGTTGGAATCGGAGTGTTGTTCAAATGCCCCGGAGCTTGCTCCGGAAATCTTCACTCTCGTCGATGCTTCGCCGCGCTCAGCGCGGCGATGGCGTTGAGTGCGTCGGTGCCCGCGGCGGAAACCGTCGCGCTGTTCGCGTTCGACGAACCGGTCGGTTTGTATCCGAGCAGCGTGCTCTCGGACCAGAGCGCGAAAAATCTGCTGCTGGTTCTCGGGCCGGGTGGGAGCATCGTTTCCGGAAAATTCGGCAACGCGCTGTCGACGGCGCCTCAGCCGCCCGTGAATTATCCGGCGGGCAGCGTGCTGTTCGGGCTCACGCAATTGCCGACGCCGGCGGGACGGACCGTTGCGCCGCTGAGCTGGATGAATGCACGGTTCGCAGCGCTGATGACTTCCGGCGAGAAACATCTCCGCAAGGAGGCGCCGCAACCGAATGCGACCGCCACCGGGTTCAACCTCGGCGCCTTCGATTGGACGGTGGAATTCTGGTATCGCGGCGCGCCCGCGGCCCCGGGCGCGACGGAGGGCGTGGTGTTCGAAGTCGGCGAAGGACCGCGCGGCGAAAACGATCACGTCACCACGCTGCTGCTTGCGGCGGATCGGGCGGGGTTTGTTCTCATCAACCAGCCGTCCGGAACGCGGGTGACGATTCCATCGGATCGCGCGGCACTGGCGCGGGCGGAGCACTGGGCTCATTTCGCCTTCACCTATCGCGCCGATCGCGGCGAGCTCAGGCACTATGTGGACGGCAAGCCGGCCGGACCGCCGGTCGTCGCGAAGTTAAAGGAGCTGCCGCGCGGCGCGGAGGCTTACTGCTCGATTGGACGCGACGGCCGCTGGCAACACGCGCTGCCGGGTGCGATCGATGAGTTGCGGATTTCGCGCGGGCTGGTCTACCCGGGCGAGTTTGCGCCGCCCGGAACGTTGGTCGCGAATGCGCATCGCGGCGCTCCCGCCCGTGCGGCCGTGGTGACCGAACCGTTGCGGTTCGCGAGCGCGGAGGGGGCGACGCCGATCAAGCTGGGAACGAGCAAGCACCTGCTGCTCGACGACGCCTTGTTTTCCGAGCACGAGAACGTCGCCTTCGTGCCGACGCCGCCGGACCGGATCGAACTCGCGTTCGAGGTGTCGGGGGCGTTTCGAAAGCATCTTGTCGCCCTCGAGGACGAACAAGGCCTGGTCCGCATCTACAACCCAATCGCCAACGATCGGCTGGCTGTGCGCACCTCGCGCGACGGAGTGCATTTCGACGTGCCGCGGCTTCCCACCGGCAGCGACCAGGATCCGAACATCGTGATCCCGGAGGCGGTCGGCACGCCGACGGTTTTCCTCGACCCGCGCGCGCCGGCGGCCGAGCGGTGGAAGCTCGTGAGCGGTTACGATGGCCGCGGGATCTTTCTCTTCACGTCGCCCGACGGCTACGCGTGGACGCGCTGTCCGACCGCGGCGATCTCCGCGCAGGCCGCGTCGCAGTCGAACCTGTTCTACGACGATCAGCGGGGACAATATGTCGGTTATCATCGCACGGACATCGGCCGGAATGCGTTCGGGCGCACGGAGCGGCGGTTCGTGATGACAATTGTCGACTCGCTGCGTCCGCCGTGGCCGTTCACGCCGCTCACGCCGGCGGACTACGAACGCGCGGCCGGCCCATTGCGGCTTGCGAAGGAGCGGCCGTGGTACCTCGACAACGGCCCGCTCACGCCCGGCGGAATCGGCATCGAGTGGCCGACGGTTTTTCGCCCGCGGGAGGGGTTCGATCCGGAGGGCACCGACATCTATGTGCCGAAGGCCGTGAAGTATCCCTGGGCGCCGGACGCGTACCTCGCGTTTCCCTGCATCTATTTTCACTACGAGGGTGCATCGGCGCGCCCGCGCAGCGCGCTCGGTGCGGCGGAACGCGGCCGCGGTTCCGGTCCGATCGAGACGCAGCTCATGACGAGTCGCGATGGCGTGAACTGGGCGCGCCAACCGCGGCCGGTCTGGCTGGGTGTCGGTGCGCAGTCGGGCTACGACGTGCACCAGACGTATATGGCGCAGGGCATGGTGCGGCACGGCGATGAAATCTGGATGTATTCCTACAACACCGAGGAGTACCATTCGACGCGGCGGCAGAAACCCGAGCGGCGGGGGGTGTTTCGCACCGTGCAGCGCTTGGATCGTTTTGTCGCGGCGGCGGCGCCCTACGATCGCGAGGCGAAACTGGTAAGTCGCCCGTTGATCTTCGCCGGCCGAAAACTCGTGCTGAACGTGGACACCGGCGCAGCGGGCTGGCTGCAGGTCGGGCTGGTGCAGAGCGATGGTCGTCCGCTGCCCGGTTATGCGCCGGACGAGTGCGTTTGGGTGAGCGGCAACGAACTGCGCTACCCGGTCGAGTGGCTGGCCAAAGGCACCGACGTCTCGGCGCTGGCCGGCCAGCCGGTGCGGATCGTGATACGCATGCGGGGCGCGCGGTTGTTTGCGCTGCAGTTTGCCGAGTAACTTCTACTTGGATAAGATCGGAATCAATTTCTCCGCCGGTTCTTCGACTGAAGATCCAGTATCCACAATGGATCTCCGCTCACGGACCGTGGCCGAAACCGGGAGCGGCTTTGGTGCGCTAGGCTTGCGCATGAGGCGCAGGCCGGCCTCTTGTGGGAGCCGGTTGGCCTTGAGGGAGTTGCCCCTCAGCGCGAACCAACTCTACACGACGACATAAGTGACCAGCATCCTTTGTTGTAGGCGCGGTGCCCCCACCGCGCGGGACTTCGCCGGCGAATGCCAACTCGCGGGGTGGGGGCACCCCGCAGGGCACCCTGCCTACAACTGCACGGATTAATGACGTTCTGTAGAACACCGACGAACGATGCCGAAAGAAATCAAATTTAGGGGGCGCGACTTACTCCGGAGCATGCGCCAAGCGCTTTCCCATGCGCGAGGAAGCCTGAGTCTTCCCACAAGCAGGGTTGGCCGCCCGAAATCTGCGTCATCCCGCGCGCATCGGGCGGCGACCTCCTCGCGCCGCGGCATTTGACAGCCGGCAGCGAATCAGATTATCTGATTAAACATGAAAACCACGCTGACTCAGTTCCAACGTGACTTCCGCAAGGCGCGCGAAGCGGCGGATCGCGGCGACTCAGTCGTGATCGCGGGCGAAAGCGGGACTTACGTTTTCGAACGTCGTGCCGCGGCGTCCGAAAATCCCTTTGCCGGCCTCGAAGGCGTATTCGGCGCCGTTTCTCTGCCCAAAGATTCCGCCCCGCTCCGTGAAAAAGTCCGCCGCCGTCTCGCTGCGAAGCACCGTCATCGTGGACGCCGGGCCGCTTAAAGCGGCCATCGACCGGAATGACGTTGATCACGCGTGGGCGGTTCGCGCACTGCGCAGCGTTCCTGCGCGCTTTGTCACCTGCGAGGCTGCGATCACCGAGGCGCAGCACGGGCTCGAGAACCATCCCGTCGCGATCCGCGCCCTGCGCCGCCTTCTGGCCCGGATGGATGTGGTGCCGGTGGCGCCGGACCGTCTCGAGTCGGTTCTAAATGAAGTCGAGCGCTGGGCGCCGAGCATGGATTTTGCCGACGCGTGCGCGGTCGTCCTCGTCCGCGGCTACGAGCGTGCATTTGTGCTCACGACGGACTTTCGCGACTTTTCGACCTATCGCGTCCCGTTCGCTTCCCCTGAAGGCGCTTTTCACGGGTGACGGAGGCGGCCGGCCAGCGTTATGGAGTCTAGCCGATCGCTGCGCTAGTACTTGGTCACGACTTCGGCTGTCCGGTCAGCAACGAGCCGATTGGATCAGAGACATGATTTCAGCTGAACGTGCCCGAATTCGCGGTGGAGATCGCTCAGAACGCGGATACGCATTGGATGAAATTGCTCACCGTCGATTGAGGAAGTTGAAAGCGAATTCTGCCTGGCCGCTCGTTACAGTGGCCGACCTAGGCGCGAAGCGTGAACAAAGCGCGATGCGTGGGAGTGGTGATTTTGCCGATCTTTTTGCCGATGTTTGGAGCGCTTTTTCATATTGGGAATCAATCGATTGAGCGCGATGAGTTATGCAAAATTACCACGATTTTTGCCGGTTGCCTGCCGGCGCTGGAATCTGGAGTCACCCTGCTTCACCCTTGAAATTGGTTAAAACGTTACGTAACGTTTTATCGTGCCATATGAGAACCTCAGTCGAGCACAGATCACCCAAGCGCTGCGTCGTTTGGGAGAGCTAGCGCATGAGCAAAAGATCACGTTGGAGGTTTCGCTCTATGGGGGCGCCGTCTTCACCCTCGTGTATGGGTCGCGAGACGCGACCAAGGATGTCGATGCCGTCGTTCGTCAGAGCGAAATCGGCAAGCAGCTCGCGCTGAAAGTGGCGAAGGAACTCGGTCTGCCGGAGGACTGGCTCAACGATCAGGTGAAGCAATTCCTGGCCGAGAAAGAGGCGAAGAGGCAGCTCAACGAGGCAGACTTTGGCGAAGGCCTCCGCGTTTCAGTTCCAACGGCAGCGTATCTTTTGGCGATGAAGCTGCGCGCCTGTCGGCCGCCACTGCCCGGATATCCCGGCGACTATGGTGACATTCGGTTTCTCGTGAGGAAAATGGAGATCACCTCCGTGGAGGCCGCTGAGACCATTCACGACAAATTCTTCCCGCACGACGTTCTCTCAGATACCTGAAGAACGCCGGTTAGACGTCGGGGTCGGCGCCAACTAAATTCCGGGTCGGTTAGTGCGGGATTTTCGGTCGGAGCCGGCCTGCGTGAGCGGTAACGCTTGGGGCCTTTACGCAGGCCCCATGATTACCCCGGCTCAATACAAACGACTCGTGAAGGAATACCAAAACAACGGCGGCGTGGTCAGCCACGCGGCCCTGAAGGCCAACATGCATCCGGAGACGGCGGCGCGCTATTTGAAGGCGAACGCCGGGCCCGAGGAGCGCAAGCAAGAGCGAGGGCCGCGGACCTACCGGACGCGGTCAGATCCGTTGAAAGACATCATGCCGGAAGCCGCGCGATATCTGGAGGCGGCGCCGGAGATCGAAGCGAAGGGACTGCTGGCCCACTTGAAGATCGCGAAGCCGGAGTTGGCGGAGACGGTCGCGCTGCGCACGTTTCAACGCGGGGTGAAGGTGTGGCGGGCGCTGAACGGTCCGCCGAAGGAAGTGTTCTTTCCCCAGGCGCATGAGCCAGGTCGGGCGGCGCAGTTCGATTGGAAGCGTGCCGGGGAGCTTGGCGTCACCATTGCGGGTGCGCCCTTTGATCATCTGCTCGGTCACTTCGTTTTGCCTTACAGCAACTGGCAACGGGCGACGGTCTGTTTTTCCGAGTCGTTCGTTTCGCTCAAGACCGGGGTGCAGGCGGGATACTGGAGTCTGGGCGGAGTGAGCTCGAACCTCTGGACCGATAACTCTTCGACGGCGACCCATCAGATCAAACGCGACGACGACGAGCGCACCTTCAACGACGCCTACGCCGCTTTCTGTCGCCATTTGCAGGTCGAGCCGCGCACCACCAACCTGGCCTGTCCGAACGAGCAGGGTGACGTGGAGTCGGCCCACCGGCATCTGATCCGCCGAATCAAGACCCACCTCGCCATCCGCGGCTCGAGCGACTTCCCGGATCAGACCGCGTATCAGGCGTTCATCGATCAGGTGTGCGCCGGAGCCAACAGACTGCGCGCCGCCAAAGTCGCCGAGGAGATCGCGCGCCTGCGACCGTTGCCGGCGCAGCGTTATCCGGAGACTGAACAGATCGGGGTGAGCGTCACCAACGGCGCCACGGTGCGGCTGAAGCAACAAACCTACTCCGTGCCCTCGAAGCTGATCGGGCTCAAACTCGATGCTCACCTCAGCGAAAGCGAGGTCCGCTTCACCTATGAGGGCCACGAGGTCTGCCAGTTGCCGCGGATGCAAGGGACCAGGCCGCAGATCGATTATCGCCACATCATCACCTGGCTGGTGCGCAAGCCCGGCGCCTTTCGCGGCTACATTTACCGGGAGGAGATGTTTCCGACGGTCGTCTTCCGCCAGACCTACGACCGGCTGTGTGTCACCGAGGATCGCTCGGCCGATGCTCGATATCTGCAGTTGCTGGAGCTTGCCGCCCAGCACGGCGAGAGCGACGTCGCCGACCTGCTCGGCGCGTGCTTGCGTGCGGGCGAAGTGCCGCGGCCCGAGCTCATCAAGGCCCGCCTGCAAACCGAGCGCCCTGTGCCTTCGGACGTGGCGCCCTTTGTGCCCGACCTGAAGACCTACGACTCGTTGTTGACGGAGGTGAGCGCATGAACGCGGAAAGTCTGCCCATCCTGTTCCGCTCCCTGGAGCTGTCTGCCTTTGCGCGTGAAACCGAAAGTGCCCTGGTCCGGGCCGAAGCCGAGAACTGGGGCTATCGCCGGCTCCTGCAGTATCTGGCCGAAGCGGAGGTGCAGGATCGCCGGGCCCGCAAAATCGAGCGTTTGCTCAAATACTCGGGCCTGCCGCCGACCGAGACCTTCGCCCGCTTCGACGAGGCGAAGATGCCGGAAAAAGTCCGCCGGATACTGCCGACCCTGCGGTCGGGCGACTTTGTTCGCCGCGGTGACAATCTGGTCGCCGTCGGACTGCCCGGCCGGGGCAAGACCGGTTTTTGCGCCGCCCTCGGTCGCGAGCTGCTCGAACGTCATGAACTGAAGGTGCTGTTCGTCCCGGCCTTCAAGCTCGCCGGCCGCCTGCTCGCGGCCAAGCGCGACCTCAAGCTCGCGTCGGCCCTCGCCAAGCTGAACCGCTTCGATGTCATCGTCGTCGACGAACTCGGCGGCTATGTCGATTTTGCCCAGGGGGAAGTCGATGTGCTCTTCAGTTTCTTCGGCGAACGCTACGAGAAACAACGTAGTGTCTTCATCACTACCAACCTCGCGTTCAGCGAATGGGAGAAGGTGTTCAAGAACCCGATGACCGCCACCGCCGTAGTCGACCGGATCGTGCACCATTGCGTGCTGTTGGAGTTCCCCGGCAAGAAAAGCATCCGCGAGGAGGAGGCCCGGCAGCGGCAGGCCGCCGCTTGATATCCGCGGCACGGCCCGGCAGCAGCGGCTTCCAGCCACACTGCCGGGCCTTTCGCCAAGGGTCAGGCGTGCCGCGCTGGCCCCGGCGCTAAAAATCGTCCGCCACGGCCGCGGGCTGGCGGCCCCGGCGCCGTGCGCCGCCGACCACCCGTTCGGCCAACGCCAGTCGCATGCTCTCACCCTGATCCGCCAAAGCCCATGAACGCGCCCGGAGTAATTCCTGTTTCCGGCGCAGAGCAGCCACCGGCTTGCCGGCTGCGGCGGCCGCATCGATCTCGTCGCCCAAGATCTTAAATTCCTTCCAGAGGCACTCCAAACGCTCAGCCAGACTTGTCGGTGTGCGCGCCGGCGCCCTCTGCCGCGCAGAATCTCTCGTGCCTTTCGCGCTGGCGATTTTGACCATCGCAACCTTCAACGAAAAGCGAGGCGGCATGTCCAGTCCGCAACGAGACTGGTGTATCGGCAAACACGACATCGCCGCTCATCGCCCGAAACTTTTCGGATGGACTCCGGACTCCGGTCAGGCCCGCCAAGCCGGGCCTGACCTCCGTCCGAAGTCCATCCCAGCTGCAGCATGAACGGTGTGAGGTGAGGCAACCACCCGTTGCCTCATTAACCATGTTACCGGCCACCGAATCCTTAAGTGGCAACCCGTAACAAATAACGTCGGACCCGACACGGATTCTAGTTGGCGCTGACCTCGAAATCTAATCGGCGCTGGACACAGATACCGCGAAAGAAGTGGTGCGAGGCGCCATTCAGCCGCGCCAACCATGACCCTTCGTCCAACAACATTGAAAGAAATCGCCGAACGCTCCGATTCGATCGGAGATTTCGGCCGGCATCTCCGCGATTGGTTGCATGAGCTGCGGCGGGCTTCGTCGCGCACGCAAGCGGCGGCGGCGATCACCGACGAACCGCCGCGTTTGCGGGACAAATTTCCTCAAGGGCATATCGCCGACGCTTGGTTGGCGGCCTACGCTGAACACCTGGCAGGCAAGATCGGCGCCGTGGCACCGGAGTGGGCCTTTGCTTCGTGGCGCACGTCTGACGATCCCATCTTCGACGAGGGCAGCACGCCGACTCTCCGAACGCTCGCGCTCGTCCGTGCGCCGCTGGCATTCAAGCGTCGGAATATTTTCACGCCTTCGGTCGATCTTCCGCTGGCGCTCCGAGCCGGGCGTCCGGCGAAGTCCGCCGCGGAGAAACGAAAGACCAACACGGAACGTCAGCGGCGTTTTCGGAAGGCGCGCCGCGATGAGTTGGCGGCATTGCGAAAGCTGGCGCGCAAACACACCAAATGAAACAGGTGGCCGAGAAAGCCCAAGACTGGCGGGGAAGCGCTCGAACCTGTCGCCGTGGCCGAAAATGAGCCCACATGACCGATGGCTCGCTCGGGTGCGCCCGATGTCGCCGGCGCGGCGAATGGCGGCACTTGGGCGCAAACTGAAGGTGCTGCCGAGGGCAGCGTCCAACTCACAGAACTCACAAAGGGACGCACAAAAATCCGGGAATTCTTGTCCCACCTCGTCACTCGCCGACCTTTGCGATCAATTCGTCGCCTCGGTCAATGTCACTGACAACGAGAGCTTTAGTCGCGTCCTGTCGTCGCTTGTCGCTTCGTGGCAGAAGGACGGATTGGCTGCCCGGGCTGGGATCGAACCAGCGACCAAGTGATTAACAGTCACCTGCTCTGCCACTGAGCTACCGGGCAATGTGGCGATGCGCTGTTGCCAGCGCAAAGAGGGGGTGAAAAACAGGGCGGCTGCCCGGCTTGTCAATGCTCGTTTTGGCTTTTCGCGAAAACCGCATTTCATCACCGCCGCACACCCCATGGGCCGCGCCTATTCGGTTGAGACAGGCACAGTTTGGCACTTTGGCGAAGCGACGCTGGACGTGGACCCAAACAAAGGAGTCCCGCGCGAAACGACCGGCCGGAGCTGGAGCGGAATTCGCGCACCACGCTTTGCAGCGCCTGCACGCGCGAGAGCGCAGGAAGACTGTTCGTGGCCGGCGCGGAATCGGTCGAGCGGCCACGAAGTGATCATGGCCTGGCACGAAACCGCGCTGGACGATTTTCCGCGGTGGGCCGCGGGGATTATCGATTCCGCGCGACGAAAACGCCCCCTACTTCAATTCCTTGATCCGGATGTTGCGATACCATACCGGAGCCTGCGCCTTGCCGTGCAGACCTTGCAGGCCGATGGGGCCGTTGCGGCTGAAATCCTTCAGGGCCTTCGGAAACTTGTTCGGGGTGCCGTCGGGATTCTTTTTCGGCTCCTTCCAGTCATTCAGGTCCACGTTGAACACCTCCTCGCCATTGAAGATGAGCGACACCCGACTGGCGTTGCACGTGATGGTGAATCGATTCCACTCGCCGACGGGCCTGGCCATGGGCTTCGACGGCGGCTGCGCGTTGTAGATGGCGCCGACCATGCCGTAGTGCGCGCCGTCCTGGTTCTCGTGCACCTGGATTTCGAGCGCCGCGAGGACGTCCTTGATGTTGCCCGAGCGCAGGAACACGCCGCTGTTGGACTCCTTCGCGACCTTGAACTCGAGATCGAGCACGAAGTTCGAGTAGGATTTTTTCGTCCAGATCGTCTCGTGGTTCTTCGCGACGAGGACGCCGTTTTCAAAGACCCAGTCGCCGGGCTTGGTGACGGCATTGGAGAAATCCTCGGCGAACACCTTGTCCCAGCCCTTCGTGTCGGGGTGGGCCTTGGGCGCGGCCGCGAGCGGCGAGAGCGCGACGCAGCCGAAAAACGCGAGCGTGGCGGCTAGAGTGAGTCTGGTCTTGGACGGGCTTTTCATGGTGGAGAGGGAGACGAACACTCGACGCCCAACCGTGGGCGCTCAACGCCCAATTTTCCCGGCGTTGTTTCGACCAACCGGCTCAGAAGAGCGTCGGGTCAGGCAGGTCGAACCCCTCAACCGCATCGTTCTGGGTTGGCGCGAATCATGCGAATTGGCGCGAATTTCAGAGGGGAAACAGGCCGTGGTTTGCGCGGTGGGCTTTCACCTTTTCGGGGGGAGCGGGTTCCCTCGACGATCTCATCCGCGTTTATTCGCGTCCATTCGCGGGCAACTGCATTGATGGCCAAGCGTCGATCGTCCTGCACAGCTACGGCGTGACCGGCCGCAACGTCGTGCCTTCGTTCCACTGGCCTTCCACCATGAGCGTGGTCGGCTGCGAGGGCAGTCCGTGTTCGTAGCGCTCGACGAGGCTGATCAACGTGTCGACGGCCAACGCCCCGATCATCGCCCCGTTTTGATAGATGCCGCTGAGGGGCGCACCGCGCTCCGGGCACGCGAGCACCGCGAAACCGATCTTGCGGGGAACGTCCCAACCCGCCCGCCGCAACACATCGAGCATGCTTGGGATGGTGTCGGCGGAAGGAGAGACGATTACGTCGGGCTTCTCGCGATCGAGCCAGCGCTCCAGAGCTGCCGCATCGCGATGACCGTCCACGTAAAGCGGCTCGACGATCTCGAGTTCGGGCAGCATCCGGCCGCCCATCAACACGCCAGCTTCCCAGCGGCCCTGGAAACGGTGCTGGTGCACTTGTCGCAGCACGAGCCCGGGGCGGCGGTAGCCGCGCCGGTGACATTCGCGCATGGCCTGCAGGCTCGAGAAGTAGTGATCGTTGCAGACCGTGGTGATGGTCAGGTTCGGCAGCGGCACACTGAGACTCACCGCCGCGAAGTGCTCCCAGTGCAGCGCCGGCGGTGCATCGCCCTCGGCGCGCGGGCTGAGCAGCAACCCGCGGATGCCGCGGGCGTGGAGCATTTCGGAAAACCGCTCGTTGGACATCCCATCGCGGTGGAGCCAGAACTCCTGCGCGCGGTACCCGCGAAACATCGCCCGCTCGAGCGCTCCCTCGCGCATCTGCCGGATGGTGGGCGCGGCATGATGCCGCCAGCCGTCGGCCGTGCGTTGCGCGCACACCAGCGCGAGCACGGGCCGCTCCTTCAGCGGTTTGCCCTGCCGCCGGATTCGCATCAGCGTCGAGACGTACGGATTCGGGTGATAACCCAGCTTGCGGGCGATCGCCTGAATCCGCTCGCGCGTCGTCGCGGGAATCCGCGGGTTGTTCGCGAGGCTCATCGACACGGTGGCCTGCGTCACGCCGCCTTGCGCGGCGATGGTTTTCATCGTGATGCCGTTGCTCATGCGATGCTGGGGTGGGGGACCGAGCAGCGAGCAGCACACCGCGCTGGCTCGGCCGCGGAGGGGAGTCTGCGGGCCGGCCATCCGACGGCAAGCCCCGCCGCAGCGAATTTAACGATATCAACTGAGGAGAGCTTTCGTTCCCGAGCGCGTGAGCGGATATTATTTTCACCCAGCGTGGCCGGAACCTCCTGCCGGCGGCGCGCTCGCTGATCATGAACACCCCAATCAGACCGCTTGACCGCGTGGGAGATTCTCCTGCGCTTCGCTGCCCCCGTTTCATCGGTGGTCTCGTCGCCCTTTTCTGCGCGACGGCCCTGTTCGTCCCGACGATGGCCCGCGCCCAGGCCGGCGCCGGCAACCTCGAGGGCCGCGTGCAGGACGCCACGACCGGCCTCAGCCTCAGCCACGCCCGCGTGGCGATCAAAGGCAGCGACAACGTCGCGTTCACCGACGAGACCGGCACGTATCGAATCACCGGCGTGCCCGCCGGGGCCGTGACGCTGCGGGTGTTCTTCACCGGCCGCCCGGAACAGGAAGTGACGGTCAACGTCGCGGCCGGCCAGATTGCGACGCAGGATATCAGCCTGGGCGCGAGACCGGGCGCGCCCGGCGCGAACGAAGTGGTGAAGCTCGACGCGTTCACCGTGCAGTCGACCCGCGAAACCAACGCGCAGGTCATCGCGGTGAACGAGCAGCGCTTCCACAGCAACATCACGAGTGTGGTTTCGACCGACGAATTTGGCACGCTCGTCGACCGCAACCCGGGAGAAATCCTGAAGTACCTGCCGGGGATCGACGTCGAGATGTTCGCCAACAACATCACGGGCGTCAGCGTGCGCGGCCTCGGCTCCAACAACACGGAGCTCAACTTCGACGGCATGCCCGTCGCGAGTATGAACGCGGAGGGCGTGGGCCGCGGGTTCGAGGTGCAGTTCGCCTCGGCCGCCGACATCCAGCGAGTCGAGGTGCGCAAGGTGCCGCTGCCGGAGG
>Ga0080064_1006654_pt1 | contig 12303 bp, 17 predicted proteins | sample Subgrocontami54m_FD_69260 | JGI IMG/M metagenome (GOLD analysis project Ga0080064, IMG submission 69260) | Subsurface groundwater microbial communities from S. Glens Falls, New York, USA - GMW46 contaminated, 5.4 m (SPADES assembly) (version 2) ...
TTGCGCGTTCATCCGCTTGCGCTCAAGCTCACCGGGATCAAGGTGCCGCAATGCGGGCTGGAAAGTAAATGGAGCCTTTACCACTCGGCGGCGGCCGCGCTCGTCGACGGCGCGGCCGGCGAGCATCAATACACTGATGAGCGTGTTCGAGATCCGGTCGTCAGCCGGTTGCGCGAGTGCATCGCAGCCGAGGCCGACCCGGGCCTGCGGGAGGACGAAGCATACGTTGCAATCACGTTGCGCGACGGGCGGATCCTGCAACAGCATGTTGAGCATGCGCTCGGGAGCATTGACCATCCGCTGAGCGATCGCGAGTTGGAGTGCAAGTTTCTAGCGCTGGCTGAAGGCGTATTACCCCAGGCGCAAATCAACGCCCTGATAGAGAGATGCTGGCGGGTGGCGAGTCTTGACGATGTCGCGGATCTGGCGCGAATGGCGGTCCCGGCACGGATTCTTCAATAGAGGAGGAAGCCGGCGTGAACATAAGGCTTTTAATTCGCCATGTCAGCTGATGCAAACAAAACGCTGATCCACCGCCTCTACGATGAGGCGATAAACCGCCAGGACACGGTCGCTGCGGCTGCGTTCTACGCGCCTGACGCTAAGAACCACGGCCGGACGGTCGGGCGGGACGGGATGCAGAAGGTATTCGAGGCGCTCTTCAGCACCTTTCCGGACTTCAACTACCGGCTCGAAGAGTCCACGGCCGAAGCCGATCGCGTTGTCTGCAAGGTCACGATGACAGGCACCCATCTCGGCCAGCCGACGCTGCCGGCGGTCTTCAGCGGCATGCTGGCAGGAGTTCCACCAACCGCAAGGAAGGTTCAGGTCCTGCAGTTCCACAGCTTCCGCATCAGGGACGGACAGATCATCGAGCACGCTGCCGTGCGCGATGACCTGGGTATGCTGAAACAGCTTGGAGTGGTACGCGATAAGTAATTGCGGCGCCGCGGAATTACTTGCGCCAGGCCGCGCCGCCGTCAACGCTTACCACCGAGCCGCTCATGTAGGACGCGCAGTCGGACGCCAGGAAAACGACCACGTTTGCGACCTCTTCCACGGTTGCAGGCCGCCCGAACGGGAATCCCTTGGTCAGCTCCTGCCAGCGCTCCGCATCCCCCAGTTCCTTTTGTGCCTGAGTGCGCCACCGCTGGACGCCACGATCGGTAGCAGTTGCGCTGGGATTGAGGCCAAGCACGCGCACGCCGAACTTTGGACTATCCGCGCCAAGCGCGCGCGACATGGTCATCAGGCCGGAGTTGGCTATGCTGCCGGCGATGTAACCGGCAGTGGGGCGTTCGCCGGCACCGCCTATCACGTTGACGATCACCCCGCGTCGCCGTTCGCACATCCCGCGGTAGACCTCGCGCGTGAGGTTGACGTAGCCGAACATCTTGAGTTCCCACGCGGCGCGCCAGGTCTGGTCGTCGAAATCGGTGATCGTGCCCTGGGGTATCGCACCGGCGTTGTTGATGAGTATGTCGAGCTCACCACATTCGCGCGCGAGCCTGGCCGTGTTTTCGGCGACCGAGAGATCGAGCGCATGACAGGTTACTTTGACCGGATGGGCGGCGGTGATCTTGGCGCGCGCAGTCTCGAGATCGGCGGCGTTGCGCGAGGCAAGATGCAGATTGCAGCCTTCCGCGGCGAACAGCTGCGCAACGCCAAATCCGATGCCACGCGAGCCGCCGGTGACGAGCGCAGTACGACCTCTAAGATGCAAGTCCATGTGTAGTGACTCCCTTTAAGTCAAATCGAGGAAAACCCGCTCCGATAATACCGAATCATCGGTATCAGGCCAACCCAAATGTAGCGCAGAACCGGGAATTGGTAGAATCACGATTTGGTCCGCGGAATCCACATGAGAGAAGATGCGCGCGACGCGGCCGGCTGCGTCGATGAACAACGCCTGTGGCGGCGCCATGCCGAGATGGCGCTGATCGGCGCGATTGCCGGCAACGGGGTCAACCGTGCGGCGCTGTCGCAGGAAGATATCGCTGCACGCAAGCTGCTGCTGTCGTGGGCAGCTGCGCGCACGTTTACCGTCAGCGTCGACGGCATCGGGAACCTTTTTGTGCGGCGTGCCGGCACCGACGCCAATGCCGCGCCCGTCATGACCGGCAGCCACATGGATACGCAGCCGCGCGGCGGCCGCTTCGACGGTATTTACGGTGTGCTTGCCGGCCTGGAAGCGCTCGAAGCGATGGACCAAGCTGGCGTGACTACCCGCCGCCCGGTCGAAGTTGTTGCCTGGACTAACGAGGAAGGCGGCCGCTTCGCGCCGTGCACGATGGGATCGATGGTGTTCACCGGTGCGCGGCCGCTTGCCGATGTGCTCGACGTTACCGACAACGAGGGGATCAGGCTGCGCGATGCTCTTGCCGACACGCTCGCCGCGACGCCGCGCGCCGCGAAACGAGAATTCCGATCGCCCGCCGCCGGCTATATCGAGGCGCATATCGAGCAGGGCCCGCTGCTTGAAAACGCGCGCAAAACGATAGGCGTTGTCACCGGCATCCAGGGTGTGCGCTGGTTCAATATTGAAGTTTTCGGCAGGACCGACCATGCCGGCACCACGCCGCTCCATCTGCGCAAGGACGCGGTGCGTGATGCGGTCGCCATCATCAATGCGCTCGCCGAACTGGCGCACGATACGCATGACATCACGCGCTTCACTGTCGGCCGCATGCTGGTGACGCCGAACTCACCGAACTCGGTCGCAAGCCACGTGTTGTTCTCGGTGGATTTGCGCCACCCCGACCCAAAAACCGTCGCGCGCTTGGGTGACGCCGTCGTGCCGCTGGCGCGCGAGGCCGCGAAATTCTGCGAAGTAAAGATCACTTCGACCCTGAGTGACGATCCGTGCGAGTTCGATCCGCAGGTCACCGGTGCGATCGAAGATGCGGCAGAGAAACTTGGCCTGCCGCACCTGCGCCTGACCTCGGGCGCGAGCCACGATGCGAATTACATGGCGCGCATATGCCCGAGCGGCATGATCTTCGTGCCGTGCGAAAAAGGCATATCGCACAACGAAGCGGAGAACGCTGCGCCTGCGGACCTTGCTGCCGGCGCGCGCGTGCTGACCGCCGCACTGATAGAACTCGCCAACCGCTAGGGAATCGCTGATCAGTCCTGCGTGATGCCTTCGATGGGAAACGGCTTCCCGTTCACTTCGATATGGCTGTGCAGCGGCACCTGCTGCGTAATCAGGCCTTCAGCGAAACATCCGGCCTTGGCGTTCTTGATCAGATGCGCGAGCTTGTCAGCCGGCTCGTCGGTTTCCACTTTGAGGTAGGTGCTGACGCCGTCCCAGCGGTTGAACACCGTGCCCTTGAGTACCGAGCCGCCAAGAAACCTGCGCAGGACGACGCGGCAGTTCGCGCCGTTCACCTTCATTTTCATCATGTGCGCGTACCGCGCAACCTGGGTGAGTAGTCAGAAGCCGATCGCCATCGCGAGATAGCTCATCGGCGACGGATACTTGTCCGTGCCTCCGATGCGCGCGGGTTCGTCGCAGAATACCTCGAACTTGCCCGCGACGCCGCGCTTGAGCTGCATCTGGCCCGAGAGGACCTCGGTCATCGCCTCGTTTTCTCCGGGAATTCCGTCGGGGGGCAATTCGGGCTTGTCGATCACCCGATTGCCTACCTTGTTCGCCGGATCTTCATCGCCGGGTGGATTTGTCATGGTGCCTCCTTTATGTGTGACGGCACGCCGCCGCCGGACGCATGAAACGCGGAAATGATAAACAAAAATGGGCGCGGCGACGTAATCGATTAGCCTCGTCGGTCTGCGCAACGTAATTTATACTGCCGATACCGGTGGTGTCGAGGAGTGCCGCTATGGCTTTTGATCTGATCCTGCGCAATGCCCGCGTGGCCGATGGCGATGCCAAGCTTGCGACGGTCGACATCGCGGTTACAGATGGACGTATCACCGCGATTGAAAACCGCGTTTCAGGTGACGGCGTAAATGTGGATGCCGGCCGGCGATTCGTATCGCCGGGGCTGGTGGAAAGCCATTTCCATCTCGACAAGGCGCGGATCGTCGACCGTTGCGCGCCGCCCGAGGACCGGCGCGCGACTGACTACATGATGCGGACCTCCGCGATCAAGCACACCTTCACGGTCGAGGACGTGTACGCGCGCGCCCGCGATACGCTGGAACAGTGCCTGCTGAGCGGCGTTGCTCACATGCGGACCCACGTCGAGGTCGACCCCAACGTCGGCCTGCGCGGCTTCGACGCAATCGAGCGCCTGGCGAAGGATTACGCCTGGGCCATAGACCTGCAACCGTGTGTGTTCCTGCAGGAAGGCTGGACCCAGATTCCGGGCGGCGAGGCGAACATCGTGGCGGCGCTGAAACGCGGCGCACCGGCGGTCGGCGGCGCGCCAAGATACGACGTCGATGGCCCCGGGCAGATCCGGCGGATATTTGCGCTGGCGCAGGAGTACGACGTGGATGTCGACATCCATCTGGACGGCGGCCATACGACTCACGACATGGCGATCTTTCTGGTTTGCGATCTCGCCGACCGGATCGGCTGGGGCGGGCGCGTGGCGATCGGCCATGGCAACAAGTATTCGTGCCTGCCGGCGGCGGAACTGGATGCGCTCGGCCGGCGGCTGGCCGGTTCGGGAGTCGCCGTGACCGTATTGCCATCGACCGACTTGTTCACCAGCGGGCGCCATCTGGAGCACAGCGTCATCCGCGGCGTCGCGGATGCCAATGCGCTGATCGCCCAGGGAGCGAATTGCTCGATCTCGACCAACAATGTAATGAATCCCTTCACGCCGTACGGCGACTGCTCGCTGGTGCGGATCGCGAACCTGTACGCGAACGTCGTGCAGCGCGGCACGCAGGAGGATTTGACCGAGTGCTTCGCGATGCTGAGCAGTCGCCCGGCGCGGATTCTGCGCCGAAACGATTACGGCATTGCGGTCGGAAATCCGGCCGACTTCGTCGTATGGAATGCAGCAACACCCGCCGAAGTTATCGCGACCGTGGCGCAGCCACTGATGGGTTTCAAGCGTGGCCGGCGCGTTTTCACGCGAGAGATGCCGACGCTGCACCGTCCCTGACTGGAAATTATCAACGGGCGCTCAAGCTGCCGTCGATACGCGCAGCCTGCGCTCGTCGCCCGCTCTCAGAAGGTCCATCAGCGAGCGCACCGATCCCAGTGTCTCCAGCCGCGATACGTCGCCGATCACCTGTTCAATGTGGGTTTCGGTAAGCCGGCTACGCGCATAGGTTCTGAACTTGTCCTCGATTTGAGTGCGCGTAAGCGGATTTTCGGCACATCCCTTGGGGTGGTCGCAGCGCATGCTGAGCGTCGAGCCATTGGCAGTTTCCGCTTCGACCACTGCCTGCACGCCGGTCAACGCGGGGTCAAACTTGACTTCGACCTGTTCGGCCGCAAACCGCCGCAGCTTCGGGTCGTCATAGCGCGCCGGTTCGAACTGGGCAAGCGTGAGCTCGCGGTCGGCGAGGATCGCCGCTGCGACATAATGCGTGGACAGCAGCGCTTCGAACTTGCCCTTGTAGCGCGGGAACATGCCGTGCATGTCGACCGCGGTCTTGCCCATGCTCACGCGCAGTTTCTTTACTTGCCCGAACTCGAGGCGGTGTTTTTCCACCAGGTCGAACATCGCGGTGATAAAGCCCTGGATGGTGGACGCGGAAGGCCACAAGCGCAGCGCGATCTGCTCCAGTTCCCAGCGTTTGCCCAGATCCGCGATCACGTCCCCGGGGCGTCCTCCGTTCGAGTAGGTGTTATACAGGCCGCCGTCTTTTGCGGTCAGGAATTCGCGGGTCGCGAGGAATTTCTGCTTCGCGAGCAGCGCCGCCATCAGCCCCGAGAGGGCGCCGCGGCACTGGTGAAACTTGATGGTTGGAGTACCCCACGCCGCAAAGGTGCCTGCGGCCTGGCTGCCGGCCAGGCCAAAAGCCTGCGCCATGGTCTTGGGGTCGAAGCCGAGCAGGCGGCCTGCCGCCGCAGCGCCGCCGAATGGACCGATTACGCCGGGCCCATGCCATCCCCGTTGGCGGAATGCCGGGTAATCGAGCCCGATTCCGATTCGCGTAGTGGTCTCGCAGCCCGCGGCGATCGCGACCAGCAGGTCACGTCCGGAGAGTGCGTCGCGCTCAGCGATGGCAAGCGCCGCGGGCATTACTTCCGGCGTAACGTGAGTAAGGGTGGCACGGTGAACGTCGCACATGGTGACGGCAGTGATCAGGTAGCCGTTCAGCAGGGTGGCTCCTGCCAGAGAAAGGCGGTCGCCGCCGATGACGCTCGTTTCCGCGGATTGAGCGAGCGCGGATGCGAGCGCCGCGATCTGATGGGTTTCCTCGCCCAGATGCCCGGCCATGGCGCACGCCAGAGTATCCAGCAGCAGGTTCTTGCAGCTATCGCGGACGTGCTCAGGGATTTCGTCGTAGGTGAGGGTTGCGGCAAATCGTGCCAGCTCCCCGGTTACATCACCTGCCATTGAGGTCTCCTTCGATGATCTCATCAATCCAGGCGCAGGCCGGCCCGCGCGATGATAGCCGCGTAGCGCGCGGTTTCGCTGCGCACAAGCTGCGCGAGCTCCTCGGGCGTGCCCGGCCACGCATCGATGCCGGACGCGGCGAGCCGGTCGCGTAAATCGGGCGCACTGAGGGCCTTCACGATCACCTGATTGAGCCGCGCGATGATTTCTCGCGGCGTGCCGGCGGGCGCGAACATCGCATACCAGATCGGCGCCACGAAGTTGTCCACGCCGGCCTGTTTCGCCGTCGGCACGTCGGGCAAGGTCGGCACGCGCTCCTCCGCGAGCACCGCCAGAGCGCGCACCTTGCCGGCGCGGATCTGCGGCAACGCCGGCGCCACCGCAACGATCACTTCATCGATCTCGCCGCCGATCAGCGAGAGCATGGCGAGCGACGAGCCCTTGTACGGCACGTGCACGAGCCTGATTTTTTCGAGACTCATCAGCAACTCATTCGCCAGATGGTTAGTGGTGCCGGCGCCGCCCGAACCGTAGTTGAGCTTGCCCGGCGACGCGCGCGCAAGGGCGATCAACTGCTTGAGCGTTTTGGCGGGCACCGAAGGATGCACCAGCAACACGTTCTGGATCGAAGCCAAGCGCGCTATCGGCGCCAGGTCCTTGGCGGGATCATAACCGAGGTGGGAGTACAGCGACGGGCTGATCGCTATGGTGGGAGAGGACAGCACCATGGTATAGCCGTCGGGCGGGGATTTGGCGGCAAGCGCGAGCCCCAGATTGCCGCCGGCGCCAGCCCGGTTGTCCGGCACCACGTTCTCGCCGAGTTGTTCGGAAAGCTTCGGAACCAGGGCACGACCCAGGATGTCGCTCGGCCCGCCGGCCGGGAACGCCAGTATCATGCGAATCGGTTTGTTCGGATAAGATTGCGCCAGCGCGGTGCCGCAGAGCAACGCACAGAGCAGCGGCGCGACGATGGCGCAAGCACGGCTGCGAACGAGGTACATCGTTTCCTCCTTTTCGATGGTAATTGTATGATTCTTACGGAGGCTAGGGCAACCAATGAAGATAACGGGTAGCAACGCGTGTTGCCAAGTCAGCAATAAACTCCCGCGCATATTCGGCATCGCGTGTGCCGACCAGCCCGCTAGGGACAAGCTTGGTATCAGAGTCAATCGCAACCCAAGTGTAAACGTCGCCACGGCCAAGACCGCGAATATTCGGCGGCGTGTTCTTTTGCTTGCTGTAGCAAAAGCTCCAAATCTCATCAACCTGAACCCGCTTGCAGGGAAGATTCCGCAGCACTTCGTTCTGGTAGATCGCGCAGGCCGTCCCTAGGTCAACCAGCAGCTTGGTAACGGTGTTGATGCTGCAATCAACCATGCGGGTAGTGGCGCGCAGGCTGTTGCCCTCGACTAAACAGCCAACAATTCGGGCGCGGTTTTCAAGGTTCAGGCGGTTCATAGTCAGCTCCATTTGAAGGGTTGACAATCCCTTCCTTATGGTTGACAATAATACCCACTAAGGTTGACAATGTCAAGCGTTAAGGTTGACAAAGTATAGGGGGTAAGTTTCCAATGACAAGAGTTAGGGCTCGTGGCGAAGATATACGCCGCTTCATTCTTGAACAGGTTGAAAAGCACCCGTCCGACATCAGTAAAGTTGCCGCCGAGCACTTTGGTATTACGAGACAGGCAGTTAATAAGCATTTACAAAGACTTACGAGGGAAATATCCTTAACAGAGACAGGCAAGACGCGGAGTCGCGCTTATAAACTGTGCCCCCTCCAAGAATGGCGGGGGACATATCACATAAGCGTGGACTTAGCGGAAGACCTGGTTTGGACAAATGACATGCGTCCCGCATTGGGACAGCTCCCAGATAACGCCTTAAACATTTGGCATTACGGTTTCACGGAGATGTTTAACAATGCGATTGACCATTCCGGCGGCTCTGACATCCTTGTACACATCCGCAAAACTGCCGCAGATACAGAAATGCTTTTGAATGATAACGGCGTCGGCATTTTCAAGAAAATTCAAACATCCCTAGGACTGCTCGATGAGCGCCACGCCATTCTCGAACTGCACAAAGGAAAGCTTACAACCGACCCGCAGCGTCATACTGGGGAGGGCATCTTTTTTACATCACGGATGTTTGACTCCTTCGATATTTTGTCCGGGGGAGTGTACTTTTTTCATGAATTTGGTAAGCCTGAGGATTGGATCGTTGAAAGAGATCGGCTTTCACAAGGAACTACCGTCTGGATGAAAATCCATAACCACACAGCCCGAACAGCAAAAAAAATATTCGATCAATATTCGGGTGGTGAGGACTATGGTTTTAATAAAACAGTTGTCCCTGTGCGTCTAGCAAAGTATGGAAACGATCAGTTAATTTCTCGCTCCCAAGCCAAACGATTACTGGCTAGAATCGAATTATTCAAGATAGCTCTATTCGACTTCAGCGGCGTTGAAACAATTGGTCAGGCTTTTGCTGACGAAATTTTCAGAGTCTTTGCACAACAGCACCCGAACATTGAGCTACATGCTATCCATGTAAATTCTCAAGTGAAACGAATGATAGAGCGGGCTAAGTCTGGAGGGGGGGCTGGAGAAAATTCTACTTCTTAGGAGCGGTACTCTTTTTGGTGGGGGTTTTTATCGTTCTTATTTTGTTCTTAACATGCTTTCTATTCCCAACGTTTCCAGTTGAAATATCGCCTATCAGCTTGGCAAGCTGGAACGGATCCCGCGGTCTTTTCGGGCGTGTAGCCTCGCCGCTTATCCTCCCGGAAGCGTAAAATCTTCGCGGGGAATTGCGTTGAAACGAATGCCGGAGTTTAATCGTCGAGTTGACACCGCAGGACACCACGGTCTAACCTTGTATCAACATGCCTCTGGAATTGACGCAGCACGCGCGCGACATGCTGGTGGAGCGCGGGATCTCAGAGACGTGGGCCGAGCGCGCGGTGACCAATCCCGAGGCCGTAGAGACGGATGAGACAGACCCGGGCCTTGAACACTGCCTGCAACGCGTACCGGAATACGGCGACCGGGTGCTGCGGGTTATCGCGGACCGCACCGTGTCTCCCGTTCGAATAGTGACGGCTTATTTTGATCGCGGTGCAAAGGTGAAATCATGAAGCTTCGTGTCGATGAAAAGGCGGATGCTCTTTACCTGCGGCTCGATGATTCGAAGATCATCGATTCGCGCGAGGTTGCGCCCGGTGTCGTGCTCGATTACAACGCCGGTGACCAAGTGGTTGGAATAGAACTCCTGCACCTTTCCAAGCGCACGCCCAAGCTCGACCTGCACGACGTCGAAGTAGAAACCTCCTGATCGACACGGCGGGTTTTCCCGCCTCCCGTTCTCACGCCCTTTCGATCTCCCGCACTCTTGGCTTTTCCGCCTCACTCCTCACTCCTCACGGTGAAGATAGCACCGGGGCATGTGGCGCGAGCGGCGACGGTCAAGTCAGGTGCGGGAAGGGCCGCAATGGTCGATGATTTTGGTGGGTTGCAGAGCGTAAAAAGCCGGAAAGCCAATGTACATGCGGTTTTCCGCTCCGCGACACCTTAGCGTTACCGGCATCACGTAGCGCAGGCGACTCGCCTGCATTCCCCCTCCGCCTCACGCCTGACGCCTCTCGATTCTTCATAGCGCCGGGGCATGCCGGATTTCAGTCTGGAGAAATTGACTCCGGTCTCGACTGTTCCGCTCGCATCGCCGCTTCTCCTTTGTGAAGCGTAGAATCGAGGCGGGGATTAGCAAGGGGGGCGCTCGGATTGATCCGATTGCTTGAAGGGCACGCAGGCTGCCCATTATGCAATTAGCCAAGCCCGACCCTTGGTTTTCCGGGAGTGAGTAAACTCGACATGCCAATGGAAAAACGTGTCTTATCGGGCGGCAAGGAGTCTTGACCATGGCTTTTAAATGGAGACAACAATGAATCGCTCACGTGCCCTTGAATTGCTCGCCCAGAGCAAACCAATCCTGGTTGCGCGCTACGGGGTAACTCAGCTTTCCCTGTTCGGCTCCACCGCAAGCAACAACGCGCGCAGCGATAGCGACATCGACATCCTGGTCGACTTCGATGGACCGGCAACATCGGAACGCTACTTCGGTGTCCAGTTCTATCTCGAAGACTTGTTCGGCTGCAAGATAGATCTGGTGACTGAAAAAGCCCTGCGTGTAGAGCTGCGGCCATTCATTGAAAAGGAGGCGGTCCGTGTCTGACTCTACACAGCGTGAATGGCGGTTTTATCTTGACGACATGATCGGCTTTGCGGAGAAAGTCATCGCCTATACCCTGTGGAGCATCATCCGTAGCGACGTTCCTGCCCTGCTTCCCAACATACGCGCGCTCAAAAACCAATCCGCAGGATGAGAAAACAAATAGCCAGGCACACCCCGGACTCTGCGTTCGCGTAGGGCCGCAATGGTCGATGATTATGGTGGGCTGCAGAGCGTAAAAATCCGGGAAGCCAATGAACATGCGGGTGGTCGCCGCGACTCGTTAGCCGCAGGCCCGTTAGCGGGAGCGGCGACCGAATGCCCCGTGCAAACAGCGCCTGTTAAGCTATCTGTGCCCGACTTCATGATCACGTTTTTTGAAGGCACCGGGGCATGCGCCGCGACTCGTTAGCCGCAGGCCCGTTAGCGGGAGCGGCGACCGAATGCCCCGTGCAAACAGCGCCTGTTAAGCTATCTGTGCCCGACTTCATGATCACGTTTTTTGAAGGCACCGGGGCATGCGCCGCGACTCGTTAGCCGCAGGCCCGTTAGCGGGAGCGGCGACCGAATGCCCCGTGCAAACAGCGCCTGTTAAGCCAGCCGAGGTCTGCCCTCACGGTCACGCATTTTAATGGCACCGGGGCATACGGCTTTTTCACCGCGACACCTTAGCGTTACCGGCATCACGTAGCGCAGGCGACTCGCCTGCATTCCCCCTCCGCCTCACGCCTGACGCCTCACGGTTCTTCATAGCGCCGGGGCATGCCGGATTTTCGTCTGGAGAAGTTGACCCCGACCCTGACGGCTCCCTCTGGGTGGCCGTGCTAACATTGACCGTATGAAAATTCCGCGGGCGGCGCTCACCGGAATGCCGGATGTGGCCATACTCGCCGGCGAGCAGCAGGTCAAAGACGATCCCGATTATGCGGCCGCCAAAGCCGGCGACGCGGTAGCCGCCAGCCGTATGGTCGATCGTTTTATCAATCCACGAGCGATCGAGCAGGTCGAAGCGCTGATGGGCGGTGCGAAGCTGATATTGCTGCCCGTGCATGCCGTAGAGGTTGCCGGAATCAACGAAATACCGGTGGCCCTCGCAGAGCGGTTCGCGGCCGAATTCGGCTTCGATATAGACGACTCGATAGTGCAAGACAACACGGTCGGCCATACCGGCGCGAGCGGTTACCAACGGCTTGCCAATCCGGCGCTGTTCAGTGGCAACGTCAAGGCCCGAGCCGAGTATTTGATCGTCGACGATTTCATCGGACAGGGCGGTACGGTGGCCAACCTGAAAGGCTTCGTTGAAGCCCGCGGCGGTCGCGTGATCGGCATCACTACGTTGACCGGCCGTTCCTACTCCGCTAAGCTTGCGCCGGAACCGTTGTTGATTCGCGCGGTCAGAGATAAACATGGAAACGACCTTGAAACCTGGTGGCAACAAGAATTCGGCTACGGCTTCGACTGCCTCACCCAGTCCGAAGCCCGCTACCTCGAACGCTCCCCGGATGCTGACACCATCCGAAAAAGAGTGGTTGAGGCAAGACAAGGTGCAGTCGATTAAACTGCTGAGGGTCCGCCGCAAAGCAGC
>Ga0080064_1006655_pt1 | contig 12301 bp, 17 predicted proteins | sample Subgrocontami54m_FD_69260 | JGI IMG/M metagenome (GOLD analysis project Ga0080064, IMG submission 69260) | Subsurface groundwater microbial communities from S. Glens Falls, New York, USA - GMW46 contaminated, 5.4 m (SPADES assembly) (version 2) ...
CCGATGCTTCGCATCGGCGTTATTCCCGCGAAGCACGGCGGCCGAAGGCCGCCTATGCCCTCCCCCTTGCAGGGGGAGGGAAAATGCTGCGGGGATGGTGATGATCGAAACCGCGCATCCGCAAGCACGGCACCGCTCGGTTCCGGTGCAGGTCGGCCGCGTCACGGTCGGCGGTGCGGCGCCCATTGTCGTGCAGTCGATGACCAATACCGACACCGCCGACGTAGCGGCCACCGTGGCGCAGGTCGCCGCGCTCGCGCGCGCCGGCTCGGAAATCGTGCGCATCACGGTGGATCGAGACGCAGCCGCCGCCGCGGTGCCGCGCATCAAGGAGCGGCTGCTACAGATGGCGGTGGATGTGCCGATCGTCGGCGACTTTCATTACATCGGTCACAAGCTGCTGGCCGATCATCCCGCCTGCGCGCAGGCGCTCGACAAATACCGCATCAATCCCGGCAACGTCGGCTTCAAGCACAAGAAGGACCGGCAATTCGCGGCAATTGTCGAGACCGCCATCCGTCACAACAAGCCGGTGCGCATCGGCGCCAATTGGGGCTCGCTCGATCAGGAATTGCTCACGCAGCTGATGGACGAGAACAGCCGCGCGCCCGCGCCGCGCGACGCCCGCGCGGTGACGCGCGAGGCCATGGTGCAGTCGGCGCTGCTGTCGGCGGCGCGCGCCGAAGAGATCGGGCTGCCGAAGAACCGCATCATCCTCTCGGCCAAAGTCTCCGCCGTGCAGGATCTCATCGCCGTCTATCAGGAACTGGCGCGGCGTTCGGACTATGCGCTGCATCTCGGGCTGACCGAGGCGGGCATGGGCTCGAAAGGCATCGTCGCCTCGTCCGCCGCCATGGGCGTGCTGCTGCAAGCTGGAATAGGCGACACCATCCGGGTTTCGCTCACGCCCGAGCCGGCGGGCGACCGCACGCTGGAAGTCAAAGTGGCGCAGGAGCTGTTGCAGACCATGGGCTTTCGCACGTTTGTTCCGCTGGTCGCCGCCTGCCCCGGCTGCGGCCGCACCACCTCGACCACGTTCCAGGAATTGGCGGCGGACATCCAGGAATTCATCCGCGTCTCCATGCCGGAATGGAAGACGCGCTATCCGGGAGTCGAGGCGATGACGGTCGCGGTGATGGGCTGCATCGTCAACGGCCCGGGCGAGAGCAAGCATGCCGACATCGGCATTTCGCTGCCCGGCACCGGCGAGCAGCCGACCGCGCCGGTCTTCATCGACGGCAAGAAGGCGGCGACCCTGCGCGGCCCGACGCTGGTGGCGGATTTCAAACAGATGGTGGTGGATTATATCGAACGAAGATTCGGCTCCGGTGGCGCGGCGGGCAGAAGCGCGGCAGAGTAGATGGCGACAAGCGAAACCATGTCTGCGTCATGCCAAGAGCAAAAAATGGCTGTGTCTTAGTCGGTTAACGATGCGTCCAATGGGCAAATGATGCTCGCGGGCGGTACGTCGAATCAGCGATAATCCCCCCAGTTCAGCTTGCACTTCGTACCTAACCGCGCGAGCGATCATGCCATTCAGGGCGACATTCGAGGGCAACGACGTTTATTCAGTCCTGTGCACTGATGCGGAATGGGAGACCTTCCGCGCAGCGTCAAAGGCTGCCACAGGGCAACTTCGCATGCGGTGTTGCCCAACAGATGGAATTGCAAGGCACAGTTCAAATGGACTGCGCCATTTTGCGCACAAGGGTATGCGGCCCGCAGATTGTCAGTGGAAACCCGTTTCGGAAGAGCACGAAACCTTGCAGGTGGCCGCCGCTCTCACCGTTCACGCACGGGAAGGCTGGACGGCGAGCATGGAAGAAATCGGCCCTACTTGGCGGGCTGATGTTTTGGCGACGCGCTCGCGTGTCCAAGTGGCCATCGAAATACAGATATCGTCGCAAGCCAAGGCACGCACCGCAGACCGGAACATGCGTTTCGATGGATCGGGTGTTGTTCCGCTGTGGCTCAAGGGGCGCCGCAATCACAACAACAATTTTGGAGTGGGCTTTCAGGAGAAAATCATCGGCGACGATTTGCCGACTCAGACAGCATCAGTCCGCCAGCTTGTTGAAAGTTTTCTGACTAAGGTCGAGTGCCAAATGGCGCTTGCGCGCGCCGTTAGCGATGCCGTCGCCGAAATGACAGATTGGACATGCGAAATCCAATACTGCGGCGGAATTCCATGCTGGTTCGCGCTTGAGAAAGAGGGCAGCAAGCAAACTATCTTGCTGCGCGAGTTGGGGCCGGAGGCGCTGCCGAAGAATCCGCGCGGGGAAAGGAATGTGCACGCTGGAGCTGACGAATTTGCGGGCGCAGTTATTCAGCTAGGCACACAAAGGCCCGACCTTCGCGGTTATGGCTCATACGGATTCACGTTGGACAGAAACGATCTTGGCCGCTCGGCGCGCGCGGTCCTGCATCCTATTCTTCGGGGCGAGCGCCGGTGGATGGGGCGGCAGCATCAAGAGCCCGTCCCCGGTTCCTTCATCCACTATCCTGAGCGATGCGAGCGCTGCGAAACGACATTTCTGCGGATCACGCATATTTTGGTTGGCAATCCCCGGCGTCCTGTTCAAATGCCGCCTGTAACCGAGGAAGATGACTTTATAGCGATCGACGCACTAACGCCGGCCGCTGAAAAGCTCGCCGAAACGCTCGGTTTTCCCCTTGGGCAGTTCCACGGTGGTGTTACATCACAAACTTGTCCACACTGCGAATCGCAGATGCCGCCGTCCCTAATCTCAAATGATGAAGCAGGATCGTGGCCGCACGCGGATGCGCATTTCACGCTTCCGGTTCCGATGCCCGGAAAAGGCTGGATAACGGCATTGCGCTGGGAAGAACGGCCCGCGCACGATCCCGCTGCCTGGAACGCCATGATGGCTGCAAAGTTCTCCGCTCGTGACGTTGAGCGTGCGGACCTTCGGCGCAAAAAAGAAGAAGATCGCCAAAAGCAAAAGGAAGCTGCTGCAGAGTGGCGGCGCAAGCTGCAAGACCAACGCGATAAGGAAGAGGCCGACCGCAAGGCGCGCGAAGCGGCGTGGCACGTTGAGCAGGAACAAGCCCGCCTGCACCATGAAAAGAAGAAGTCCGAAGGCCGACAGTCGGCGCTTTCAAAGTCGGCGGAACGAAAGATCAAGAATTCGGAGCGTCGCCACCTGTGGCTTCACAGCACGAATCCGAATACAGGCTCGCTTCACCCGATCGTGTTCGCAGGGGAGAGCGATGAAAACCTAGCAGCGACTATGCGTGTTCTGGAAACGCTGGAATAGTGAGCGGGCGCAAGCGCAGGGTGCGCAACGCGCCGTGCCCACGCGAATCTCTCTAGCATCGCGTCGAGACGATCGGATGCGGATAGGTACACGGTGGGCACGCTTCTCTTTGCCCACCCTACGCTCGCTGCGTTCTTGCACCCGGGCCCTGCATTCTGGATCGTGCGCCGTTGAGAAGATGTGCTATATTGGTGTCATGACAAAGAAACAGGTGAAGGAAATTCTAGATCGCGTCTTAACCTGGCCGCAGGAGCGGCAGAAAGCTGCGGCGCGCGTGTTGACTGAAATGGAGGAACAGGACGCGAGCCCGTGCCGCCTCACCGATGAACAGGTGGCGGAGGTGAAGCGACGGCTCGCAGATCCAAATCCGAAATTTCTGACGCTCGAAGAAGTGCGCGAGCGCTTTGCGCGCCGGCGTGCATGAAGGTCATTATCCGTGAGGCGGCGTACGACGACCTCGACCGGATATATGCATGGATCGCAAAAGATCGGCCGCGCTCGGCAGATTCAGTAATTGATCGGATTCTCGAAAGCGCCGAAAGGCTCGGCCGGTTTCCGTACATGGGTCATGTCGGAAGGGCTCCTGGCACGTATGAGTGGGTGGTGACTGGTCTGCCATACATTGTGGTCTATACAGTCAACGCCGATGATGGCGAGGTAGCGGTCATCGCCGTCTTCCACGGCGCCCAAGACCGATAAGCAAGCACGCGTAGGATGGGCGTACGCACCGCGGCGGAGTAGGGCGCCACAATTGTCATTCTGTCATCACCGGGCTTGTCCCGGTGATCCCGATGAGGAGGGCAGGGTGCGTCCCTAAGCGAGATGGCCGGGACAAGCCCGGCCATGACGGCATTGCAGCGCGCTGTGCGCTCATCTCTCCCGCAACCCGCTTTCAAAATCCCTGCCCGCATAGGCAATGGTGACGATCTCCACGACACCCTCCAGCACACGGAACGCGATGGTGACGCGGCGCTCGAAACCGATCGTGCGCAGCCCTGGCGTGATGTCGTCGCGGCGGGTGCCGCGCTTGGGGAATGTGGCGAGCGCCATGCAGGCCGCCTCGATGCGCGAGACATAGTCGCCGGCGCGCGCTGCTCCGGAATCCTCGGCAATGTAGCGATAGAGCGCGAACAGCTCGGCTTCCGCCTGCGGCCGGAAGACGATCTTATGCGCCACGTTTCTTGGCCTTCACCTGTTTGGCGTGGTGGGCGCGCAGGCGGGCAAACACGTCCTCAGCCGGAATGCTGGGGCGCGGGTCGGCCAGCCCGGACTCGACCTTACGGCGCAAAAGCTCGTCAAGCGCGGCTTCCTCGCGATCGAGCGCGCGTAGGGCGGCGCGCATGACTTCGCTGGCGGAGCCGTAGGCGCCGGATTTCAGCCGCGCTTTCACCCTGGCCTGCTGCGGGCCGAGGGTAACGGTGATGGGCTTGCTGCTGCGCATGAGAATATCCTTCCGTTATCCCCATAATAGCATGTTATATGACACTGTCATACTAATTTTGATAAATATAGAGCCCGTAGGGCGCAATCGCTTTATTGCGCCGCTTCAAGGCGAAATTCGCACCGCTCAACCGGCGCCAACCAGATGGCGCAATGCGCTTCGCTTATTGCTCCCTACGTGGGTTTACGCCGCCACCTTGAGCTTCAGCCCCAGCGCGTGGATCACCTTCAGCACCGTGGCGAATTCTGGATTTCCGTCCATCGACAGGGCCTTATACAGGCTTTCGCGGCCGAGGCCGGCGGCGCGGCCGATTTGTGCCATGCCCTTGGCGCGGGCAATGACGCCGAGTGCATGGGTCAACAGGGCGGGGTCGCCGATCTCGAGCACGGCTTCCAAGTAGTCTGCGATATCCTCCTTGGTCTCCAGATATTGCGCGGAGTCCCATGGAATGGTCTTAACCTTTGTTTTTGTCTTGGCCGGAACCTTGGCCGTACCCTTGGCTTTCGCTTTCTTGCCCACGGCGTTCTCCTTCAAAAGTTATGCGCCAGCGCGCGTGCTGTCGCGATGTCTTGCCGCTGGGTGCGCTTGTCTCCGCCAGCGAGCAGGATGATGAGCGTGCGGCCCCTTTGAACAAAATAGACTCGGTAGCCAGGGCCATAGTCGATCCTCATTTCCGAGACGCCCCCGCCAATCGGCTTCGCATCACCAGCATTGCCGATCTGCAACCGGTCAATGCGGGCCTGGATACGGCGGCGTGCTTGGCTGTCGCGCAGGCCGGCAAACCAGCGGGCGAACAGCTCGGTCTGGCGGATTTCCACTGCCACAGTTATATGTATCCTAAAGGATACAACGTGTCAATCGTCGGCCGGCGCCTCGGCTTGGACAATCAGCGTTTGCGTGGCCGTGTGTCTGGCTTCAGCGCCTGTTCGACCAGCCGGCGAATGGCTTCCGCCCGGGACGGTAGATCAGGCTGCTTCCGGCGCCAGTCGTCGATTAGACGAAGGAATGAGGGCGACACGCGCATTTGAAAGCGCTCGGTCTGCTCTTCTTCCGTCATGGGGCTTGACAGCCTTGTGTGTACATGGCTAGCATGAGAATAGCGAACCGGACGGGTGTTTGCAACATCCGCCCGGCTCTAACCCGCGCCAAGGAGATAACCCATGGCCGAGGCTGAGCGTCATTGTATCACGCGCCGTCATCTGGTGGCAGCCTCCGCGGCCGTTCCAGTCGCCGCCGTTGCAGCGTTTCCGGTTCTTGCCTGCGGCGAAGCCGGTTCCGATCCAATCTTCGCCGCGATCGACGCGCATCGGCGTGCCTACGCCGATCTCTTGACGCTGTTCGAGGCGCAAGCGGCGGCGGAGCAAGCCGGGCTCGCGGCGCGGCTCGACAAGCTGTGCGCGGCCGAAGGTCCCCTGGGCCGCGTGGAGATGGCCGCGGCCGGTCGCCTCGCTCGGACCGTGCCGGCAACCCTGGCCGGGGCGGCGGCCGTGCTGCGTTACGTCCGCGAGCGGTTCAAGCGCGACCACTACGCGCTTTACGAGGAAGACGGCTATCGCGTCCTGCTGTTCTCGATTGAACGCGCGATTTGCCGGGCGATCCGGCAGCCAACGTAGCCGGATGGAGCGAAGCAAAATCCGGGATCAACCGGTCCGCTTGCCCATATGGCGCGGGCATGCTTCGCTTTGTCCCCGCCCTAAGTTCGCTCACTTCGTCATGCCCGGGCTTGCCCCGGGCATCTACGACTTTCTATTCCGCATATCAAAGACGTGGATGGCACCGGAACTCGGGCCTGCCCGAGTTCCGCACGATGAAGTGCCGCGAGTCGGGTAAACCCGACGCGCGGTGACGAGCCCGGCCATGACAGGTGAAACGCCCGCTTGACTCCCTTTGCGTATTGTGATTTAATTCCCAATTACGTAGTTGACACCACAAGGCCCCTGTGCTAGTGTTTTGGCCATAGGAGATACCGATGGCCAAGAACAAGTTTGCCCAGAAGCACTTTCACGATGAGGACGCGGCCCGCGCGTGGTTTGAAGCCGCCCGCTGGCCGGATGGTCCGGTATGCCCTAACTGCGGAAGCCTGAAGCACTACGCCACCAAGAAGGCTGGCCGCTACCGCTGCGGCGAAAAAGAATGCCGCAAGGATTTCACCGTCATGACCAAGAGCGTCATGGAGCGCAGCCATGCGCCGCTTACTCAGTGGGCCATGGCCTTCTATCTCGCGGCCTCCGGTAAGAAGGGCTTTTCAGCCCATCAGCTACACCGCGCTCTTGGCTGCCAGTACAACACAGCTTGGTTTTTGCACCATCGCGTTATGGAAGCGATGCGCCGTGGCAATCTGGACCTCCCTCCTATGGGTGGAGAGGGCAAGATCGTCGAAGCCGATGAAACCTATTATGGCCGCGCCAAGGACAAAAACCTCTTGAAAGCCCGCAATACGCCTTACACGAAAGGCGGCTGGAAAGACAAAGGCGCGGCCCGTCCCATCGTGGCGTTGGTCGAGCGCGGCGGCAACATCCGTACATGGCACGTTGCCCATGCCGACAAGGCAACGGTCGGTAAGATCGTGCTGGACAACATCTCGCGCGAGAGCCGCTTACATACCGACGAAAGCCGCCTCTATACGAAGATCGGTACTTTGTTCGGCGCGCATGAAACGGTGCATCATTCCAGCGGCGAATATGTCCGCGATGACGTGCACACCAATTCAGCGGAGGGCTTCTTTTCAATCTTCAAGCGCGGCATGAAAGGCGTGTACCAGCATTGCAGCGAAAAGCATCTGCACCGCTACCTTGCAGAATTCGACTTTCGCTACAATAACCGCAAGATCACGGATGAAGAGCGCACGATTGCAGCGGTGCGCGGCGGTGAGGGTAAGCGCCTCACCTATCATCAGCCTCACTAAGCCAGATTTTAGGATCGCTGCGGAGCGGTTCCTGCGGTGGCGTCGAAAGAACGCCAAGCCAAAGAAACCCAAGTTTGTTCGCTACTGGCAATCAAGGAAGCCAGTTACTTAGAGCGGGCCTTCTTCACAGCCTTGCGCTTGGCAGGGCGACTACTCTGGCGGGACTCGCCATTGCGTTTTGGGATACCCTTCAAGGGAGTCGGTGGGCCGGCAAAAGCGCCCCGCAAAATAGTTTGCAGTCGCTGTTGTGTGGTTTGATTTATGCCGCCCATCGTTGTGGCTCCGATTGAGATCATAACGCCGCCGAAGCGGTACGCTCCGGTCGGGCACTGCATTTACTGTGGACAATACCCCAAAAAATTGACCAAGGAACACATCATTGCACACGGCTTGGCGGGTGATTCTTTAATACTCCCAAAATCGAGTTGTGAGATTTGCCGGGACCATACACGCGACGCCGAAACCGCGTGCCTCAGACATCTATGGTGGCCGTTCCGAACGCGGATCGGGGCGCCAACATCTGGCAAGCAACCCCCAGAGAGCTTCATTGTGCGCCAAATGAAGGTCACCAAACGCAACGATGATGGCACGATTAAATCCTACGACAAAGAAAACGAATTGGTCGTCGGTCCTATGGAATTCCCGTTCACTTTCATGACCTACAAATTCGATTATCCCGGTCTGATTTCGGGTCGCGATCCAGACGCCGGCATAAACATAGAAGTTCTTTGCCGAATGGACGAAACGGAAGCCAGAAAATTCATGCCTGGCGACAAAGACGGGTTCCGAATTGCGCCGATGAACGTTGAGGCGTATTGCCGGATGCTTTCGAAGATCGCACATTCATACGCTGCAGCCGAACTCGGCGCGCGCTCCTTCAAACCTACTTTGACGGAATTCATTAGAGGCAGGCCGCTTAAGCAGGCGTGGCACTGGATTGGCAGCGATACGGCTGTCCCGAAACCAGAACCACACCTTCATGACATTCAGTGGCTTGCGCCAACAATCAACGGCACAAATTGGTAGTGTCTCAGTTTGATTGTGGCACGGAAAGCAACGATCCACGTTTCTGAACAAGAGCCTTCATTTCGGCATCGTCGATCAAGGCCACGATATCCTTCATTTCCATCAGCTTATCTGTGATCCCGGCTGCCATGGCGGGCGTGAGCTTGTGCGCCTTATGGATACGGACCCAGTTGTACCAGACAAAATAGAGCGCCAGCGAATGACAATGATTCTCGATCTTTTTCGAGAATGCGTTGGTCAGCCGAGTAAAGCGGCGCATCTGCATCCGCATCGTAAGGTTCTGCCGCTCAACATAGGACGTGCTGATATGCTTGGGGTCCGGATTGCCTTCGATACGTTCTTTGCGAGCGCCGATGCATTCTGACGGGCTGTAGCGGCCCTGTGCGCTATCGGGAGCCGCACCGTACAGCTTTATGAGTTGGGCATAGTCGATATCGCCACCGAACGCGCCTTCAACGGCCTCCAGATACGCCTTGTGGCCGTCGCTGGTTAGCTGGACGCGGTTTGCGAGGCGCGACCGAAGATCGTCCATGAGGCCCATGGCGTAGTCGCTATCGCGACCACCAACCATCCATGACACGATCAGCTTGCTGTCAGCATCAAGGCCGGTCCAGGTCCAAACGTCGCCATACGCAACGTCTTTTCGTTTGGCAGTCGGAACGTTCTTGTTCTTTGCGTAGCAAAATGACCAGATTTCATCGCATTGGATGCGCTTCGCCTTCACGTCCTTGACATTTTCGGCATGAAAAGCGGCGCAGACCGTCCCGGCGTCAACTAGCAGCTTAGTGACCGTGTTGATCGAAACGTCACAGACCCGGGAGATCGAACGGAGGGAGGAACCCTCGACCAGCATGGAGAGGATTTGGACACGCTTGGAAACGGGCAATTTATTCATGCCCGGAGTATCTGAACTTTTATGCTTACCGTCAAGTAGAAAAATCAGATTGGTAGTTGCGGTTGCACTCCTTGTTAAGGCTGAGTCAAAGTAGCGCGGCTCTTGCCTCTATTGATAGTTGACTTATATGTCAATTGGAGTTGAAATCGGCCACCGAATATCCGAGGGACGCTTGTTCCCTTTGATACCAAGGGCCGCAGGCAGCTCCCCTCGACGCGCAATGTTCGTTTCAGAGGAAGTCTGGAACCTATTGAGTGTCACTCATGACGACGAGGAGATGGAAGATCGGCTCGGTAAGCTTCAAGCGGACTTGGAACAATTCGCTGAAGGTCAACCCATTGATCCGACATATCTCAAGCTTCTCGCTCCCGGCCGCGACGCCGTGTGGGAAATCCGAAGTGTTCGGCCCGCTCCATCCATCCGGGTGCTTGGCCGATTTGCTGCCTATGACGTGTTCATCGCAACTAACTGCACACTTCGTAAGCCGCTGGGCGGTTGGGACTCGAATGAGTGGAAAGCTGCGAAACGCGCGGCGTTGGCTTGCTGGAATAGGCTCTTCGGTACGTATCCCCCGTTATGCTCGACAAAAATTGGTGATCTAGTAAGTGGAGCGCACAATGGAAAATATTACAAAGACTGAGAAGAAAATCAGCCGGCGCGACCGTTCGTATTACCGCCAGAGACAGAGAAACCGTGTCTTCTCGGAGCTTACAAAGTTTTTCGCTGAGGAGGCCGCGAGAACGGGTATCACCAAAAAAGAATTAGCGGCCGCACTCGACAAGGACCCGTCCCAGATAACTCGGTTGTTTTCTGGCCCAACGAATTTGGAGCTTGATACGATTAGCGATTATCTACTCGCAATGGGCGCTGAGATGGACCATTCCATCGTTCGGTTTACTGATCGCTCAAAGCCTAACTACGCGCATCCAGCCGTTGCGAGATATTCTGGTATTCGCCCAACTAGGGGCCCGACCAACTCGGCGTCCACAACGCGCGCCGATACGGCTGTAGTTGCGCCCGTTAGGATCACAAGGAAGCCGGACGAAACCTCTATCAATCCCACAATCAACACTGTTCGCTAATACGATGATCGAAGTCGAGTCTCCCGAAGTATTCGGCTACACGATCTTTTGTGATGACATTCGCGTCGAACACGACGGCAAAGTCACCCTTGTAGGTTCCTATCCCGGAAGAATGTACGTCAATGGCACGTTCCCAATAACACTCCCAAAGTTCGCGATCTCGGTTGTATTCAATCAAGCCAAAGATGAGTTTGTTCCCCATCTCAAGTTACTAATATTTCTTCCGGGCGATAAAGATGAAGCTTCGATACAAGGAGAATTTGGCGAGACATCTGATGGTGCCATTCTCAGAGAAGTGGGCAAAGAACCCCTTCCGGATGGAACCGGCAAATATATCGGTGTTACCGCAAACATTGTGATGGCCCCTCTGATTTTGAAGGAACCAGGAACGATAACGGTACGGGTGTTGCGAAGCGATAAAATCTATCGAGTTGGCCGCTTGGCTGTATTGCAAGGAACGATCATCGTTCCGCCCAGCGCGCCTTCGCCGCCCGCTTAGCGATCTGTTTTCGTTTCTTGGTAGACATGCCAGCCGCCCGGGCCTTCCCGCCCATGCGTCCCAGCGCCACGGCGGCGGCATTCTTGCCGTCATCCGTCACCTTGTCCTCGATCTCGCCGGTAGCGATCTTGGCGATCATGACTGCGCGGGCGTTTACGTCGGCGGGGCGGCGCTCGCCTTTCGGACCTTTGGCCATTGTCATGGTCTAATGCTTAGCGGTAAGCTTGGCAAGCAGCTGTTGGGTGTGTCTGATGGCGGACTTCCAAAACCTACCCGGCCAACTACCCCATATCGTTAGATGGGCTATCGGCGGCCTCGGATGGGCTGGAGCAGGATTTATTTGCTACGGGAGCATCTCGGCTCTTACGGGCGAACGATGGCTTCCGCTAGAGCGCATTGCCGAGCCACTTTCATCTGCCATCACAATAATGGGCACGGCAATAACCGCGGTCTCAATTTACTTCTTTTCTTCCAAGCCAACCGCTCCAGTGTCAACGTCATATCTGGGGACTGCCGTCGTTATCGCAGCCTGCATGGTCGCTCTGTTCATATTGATTTGGTGGGGATTGCCTGTCGTCGTCGTGAATGGTTTTGCGATTACTGGACTAGCGGGTGCGCTCTACCGCATACAGCCCAACCCTGCGATGTTGGCGCAACGCAAGTCCAAAAAGCTTCCGCCATAATCAAACTGAGACACTACCCACAAATTACGTAATGGTCAGCCTACGGCTGTTCTCATTCATGGGCAGCCCGCGCTACCACATCATCGTTGGCGAGTTGACGCGCCCTCTCAATAAGCTCCCCTTCTTGCAACAGCCGCTCTACACTATTGATGTAAAGACTACGCTGCCATTGGGTGAGCTTGTTCCACTCGATCAGGGGCTCAGGGCTGCTGGGGCCTAGAAATTCCATCTCCTCGTATAGGAGCTTGGCCAGACCCTCAATCGGTTCGCGAGGTGCATTCATTCCTATTTCGTTAACACAATATAAGGCTTGTATCAACACGACCTTGCCAAGGTGCTGATATCACTAGCATTGTGTACTGTGGCGTCAACTACGTAATTGGGATTTAATTCCTACACCCTGTCCTCTGAGGGGCGCTTCATGGGCGTCGTGAGGTGGGACGGATCGCAAGGAGTGGGCCGGAGATACGGTCTTGCTCCCGCGGTGGGACG
>Ga0080064_1006656_pt1 | contig 12298 bp, 8 predicted proteins | sample Subgrocontami54m_FD_69260 | JGI IMG/M metagenome (GOLD analysis project Ga0080064, IMG submission 69260) | Subsurface groundwater microbial communities from S. Glens Falls, New York, USA - GMW46 contaminated, 5.4 m (SPADES assembly) (version 2) ...
ATGATGCCCGGGTTCAAGGCCACGGCGGCGAGACCCGCGGGCAGCTCCTGGGCGAGCGCGCCGACGAGACCCTCGATGGCGTACTTGGTGGCGCAGTAGGGTGCGACCTCGGGCGACGTCGAGCGTCCCCACCCCGAGCTCAGCGCAACGAACACGCCGCGCCCACGAGCCAACATCGGCGGAACGAGATGGCGCACGGTGCTCGCCACGCCCTTGAGGTTGACGTCGACGACGCGGGAGAATTCCTCCGCGCTCACCTCCCACAAAGGCGCACTGGCGTTGATGAGCGCGGCGTTGGCGATGACCAGGTCCGGTGGACCCGCACGGTCGACGAGCGCTGCGCCCCAGCGCGCGACGTCCGAATCACGGGCGACGTCGACCGCGGCGAACGCGTGAGGAGGGCCGAATGCGCGGGCGAGCTCGTCCATGGCGGCGAGCGTTCGAGCACAGCCGCTGACGATGCACCCCGCGCGTGCGAGCTCGGGCACGAGCGCAAGCCCGAGGCCGCGGCTCACGCCGGTGATCGCGACGTGCGGAGCGGTGCTACGCGAGGTGGGCGCCATCGCGGCGTTCTAACACGGTTGGACGCGTACGGCGATTCGACGTCAGCGCGTGACCGGCGTCAGCGGACCGATGTACTTCTTCGCGACGACCAGGTGGTCCCACCAGACCTGGCTCGTGCCGGCCTCGGGCTTGCTCATGTAGCGATACAGCCAGATCGCGTTGACCGTGAGCTCGGGAGCGTTCCGCCAGCGGAAGCCCGGAAAGGGCTTGCCGGGCTCGTTGGGCACGCCGCGCCCCTTGTCGTAGTCCCAGAAGATCCCCTCCCGAACGACGTCCGGGTAGAACTTGTCGTAGGTCCAGCTCCCCTTCTGCGGGAAGCCCTTGCCCAGGTAGCTCGTGATGAGGTCGCCCTTGCGGCTCAGCTTGCCGTCCAGCCAATAGGCCTGCTCGCCGTTCGAGTCGCCCACGTCGTTCATCTTCACCATGACCTCGAGGCAGATCCACGTCTCGCGCTCCACGGGCCGCGGCGGGACGTCGTGCTCGAAGCTGTTACCCCAGGTCTGCCCCTTGGGTGGGCTTCCGCCCATCTCCTGCCAGTAGGTGTAGAAGCTCCAGCGTCGGAAGTCGCCGGGCTCCACCTGTGTGACCCAGCTCTGGTCGCCCTTCGGCCGGATCCCCGCGCCCCCGAGGGGCCAGCGGCTCGGTGGACGGTAGCCCAACAATCCGGAGCCGTAGTGGTGGATCGGGGCGTGGTCGCGGTTGAACTTCATGTAGAACCGGAAGAAGAGCTGGTCGTAGCCGTAGCCGCCCTGGTCGTTCTCGAGCCGACGGTAGAGGTTCCCGCCGTCGTGGTAGCCGTTCGTACCCCCGGCCACCCGCGTCAGCAGGAGCGACTGCGTCCCGCCGCTCCCGGGCGGCACGTCGTCCGACTTCGACATGAGCTCCCGGCCCGCCGCCTGGTCCCAGCGCGCGCAGATCGCATCGATCGCGCCGTCGAAGCCCTCGGCGAACACGACGTCGGGGTCCTTCTCGATGCCGACGTCGCCCGGGTACTTCGCCGCGAGGCCCGCGTTCCCCTCTGGGATCGGGGGCGTCGGCCGGGGCTCGACGGCGTCCCTGAGGCCCGACACCTGCCGCACGGGGCCGGACTCCTGCCCGAACACCGCGGTCGCGACGAGCATCAGGACCGCCAACCACGTTGCCTTCATACGCTTTCCGCGAACGCAGGGCACTCCGCGGCGGAGCCCGGAGACGGGGTCACGGCAGTCGAAGGACATCGGTCTCCTCCCGGGGCCAGGCAATAGCAGCATACGCTCAGCGCGGACCGGCGTGGATGGCCGAACGAGACCTCGCGTGGTGGTCGACCGCCACGGCCGGCCCTCATCTTGTACGGTTCACCAGGACGCCCCGCACGCGGGTTCTCGTTAGTAGGTCTTCCGCCAGCGTCGATCCCCCCTCGGCTTGACCGCCCTCCGCGCCGGGGCGACACTCCCCCTCCCTTCCATCGGACGCGAGCACTTGACCCCCCCCCACGCCTCGAGCGGCGCCGACGTCGCGCGCGACCGACCGGCCCTCGACGGGCTCGAGCACTGGGTGGCGATGACCGGCGCGTTTCGGCCCGAGCTCATGGGCCCGCACGCCGGCCAGTCTGGGCTCGCCACCGTGCTCGACATCGGCGGCGGGCGAGGCCTGGCGCTCGCGACGCGCGGCGTCGGCGCGAAGCGGGCGGTCGCGCAGCTCGCCGGACGCTACGACACGCTCGGCATCGACTGCGTGGCGATGAGCGCCAACGACGTGGTGTGCGTCGGCGCGGAGCCCGTGGCGATGCTCCCCTACTGCGCGATCGACCACGTCCACGCCGGCATGGCCGAGGCCATCGGTAAGGGGCTGTACGAGGGCGCGAAGCAGGCCGGGATCGCGATCGTGGGCGGCGAGTCGGGCCAGGGCTGCGACGTCGCGGGCACGTGCGTAGGCCTGGTCGCGCTCGACCAGGTGATCGACGGCAGCCGCGTGCGCCCCGGCGACCTCGTCATCGGCCTCGCCTCGAGCGGCGTCCACGCGAGTGGGCTCACGCTCGCACGCGCCGCGCTGCTCACCGGCACGGACGCTGACGGCCGCGTCGTGCCGGAGCTCGAGACGGACGTGACGAGCGCGCTCCTCACGCCCACGCGGATCTACGTGAAGCCGATCCTCGCGCTCGTCCGCGCGCTGGGCGCGGACGTGAAGGCGCTCCTTCACATCACGGGCGGTGGCCTGCTCGACCTCACCCGCGTGCGAGCCCACGTGGGCTTCGTGCTCGACGCGATGCCGGCCCCCCCGCCGATCTTCGAGCTCATCCGCCGCGCCGGAGTCGCCACGAGCGATCTCTACGCGGCGCTCAACATGGGCATCGGCCTCTGCGCCGTCGTCGCCCCGAGCGCCGTCGACCGGGCGTTGAACGTGCTCGCGAGCCACAGTGAGATCGCGCGCGTCATCGGCCGCGCGACCGATGACACGTCGCGCGCCGTCCACATCCCTGCGGCGGGGCTCGTCGGCGTGGGGCAAGCGTTCCGCGAGCAGTAGCGGGACCGACGTTCAGTCCTTCTCGGTCTTCGGTGGCAGGACCGTCACGAACAACACCGATGCCCAGGGAACGAAGATCACGAGCTTGTGATTCGCGTCGTCGGCGTTCTGGTACACGAACACTTCGCTCTCGAGATGGATGCCGACGGTATCGACCGACTTCGCCGTTCCGAGCACGTCGGTGACGATGCCATCGCGCCCCGGCGTCGGCGAGGTCGCGAACGTCACGCGGACGTACTTGCCGACGAGCACCGGCCCGCCGGGCTCGTCCGCCCGGGCCGCGTCGTGCCATCGGGATCCCACAAGCAGCAACGCGGTGGCAATGGCAATAACGGCGGCGATCGCGCGCGGTCGAACGGCGTGCATGGTCGAGCTCCTGGGAGTGGCCTGCGCGGCAGGTGCCGCCCCCGCATCATAGCGGCGGAAGGGGCCCTATAATCCGGGATCGGTTCACTAAGCGGAGCCCATGCCGTGCGCCACGCCCTTCGCCTGGTCCTCGCCTTTGTCCTCCTCGTACCCGTCGCTAGCGCCGATGACCCGACGCCGCTGCTCCCCGAGAGCGCGCTCGCCTACCTCGAGCTGGACGGCCTCGCCGAGCTGCCCGCCAAGCTCGGCGAGCTCTCGATCTGGAAGGACGGCACGGCGTTCACCCGGGGGTGGAACCTGGTGCGCACGAGCGTGCGCGAGGCACTCCTCGAGATGAAGGAGGACGCGCCCGTGTCGTGGGAGGCACTGGAGGCGATGGCCGGACAGCTACGCCGCCTGCGACTGTGCCTGCTCGACGTGCCCGCCAACGGCGAGCCGTCGCTGTTCGTCATGCTCGAGATGGGGAGCACTGCGGACGTCGTTCGCGCGCTCGAGGGGCCGCTCGCGAAGCTCGTCCGGAGCCGGTTCGAGGTCGACGGCAAGGCCGTCCTCGAGCTCGAGCTCGACCGCCAACACATCTACGTGCACGTCGGCGCAACGGCCCTCGTGGCGTCGCTCGACCAACGAACGATGCGCGACTACCTCGCCGGACGCGCCCCGGCTCGCCCGTTGGCCGACTGCCCACAGCTCAAGGCCGTGCGGGCACGCTACGGCGATCGCCCGATGTGGGCCTACGTCAACCTCGCGCGCTGCCTCGATGCGATCACCGCCGCCTTGGGACGCGGCGACCGCCGAGACTTCGACCGTATCGACGGCGTGCTCGACCTGCGCGGCCTGCGCTCGATCGGCCTGGGCAGCTCGCTCGAACAGTCGACGAGCGGACGGGCCCTCGAGGTCTCGCTCCCCATCCCCGCCAAGCACGCGGCGTACGCGGCCCTCCGCGGCACGCCGCTCGACCTCAGCGTGCTCAAGCTGCTGCCGGGGAACCCGGCCCTCGTCCGGCTCGCCGCGTCGTTCGCCAAGCCGGAGGAGAGCTGGGCGGCGATGGCCGGGGTCCTGCACCAGCTGGAGCGGGCCTTCGGAGACGACGACCTCGAGCGCGCCGAAGCGGACCTCGCGCGCGAGCTGGGCTCGAGCGTGGGCGAGCTCCTCGGGACGCTGGGCGGCACCCAGTTCCTCGAGATCTCGGAGGACACGGACGGTCGCGATCACTTCCTGTGGGGCGCGTCGGTGCGCAACCGCGAGGCGCTCGACGCGCGGATCGCCAGGATGAAGGCCGCGCCGTTCCTGACCACGCACGCCGAACGGATTCGGAGCGCCACACACCGAGGTGCCGCGCTCGAGTTCCTCGACGACCCGCACGACCCGCTCACGCTGGTCCGCACCGAGGATGCGGTGCTGTTCGCGAGCTCACCGGCTCACGCACGGACCGCGCTCGACCAGCGCGAGGTCTCGGCCTCGGCCTACCACAAGCTGAAGCTCGATCAGCTCGCACCGGGCCACACCAAGCTCGTGCTTCTGGACCCGCGCGCGCTGGCCGACGAGGAGCGCGACATGTACTTCGCGGGCCAGCTCGTGGCACCCGACGTGAGCTGGATCCTCGGCACCGAGGAGCACGACGATCGCCTCGTCGTCGGCTCGAATCTGTCGGCCCAGTCGATCGTGGCCGGCCTCGCGCTCTCGGCCTATCTCTGGGACCAGAGCTATCGGAGCGCGCACGACTGCGAGGAGCGCCTCGCCGCCGTCGGCCAGGCGATCGAGGCGTTCCGCGAGCGCAACCACCGCAACCCGGCGACGCTCGCCGAGCTCGGCATGGACGAGGCTGCCGTGCGGTGCCCCCACGCGCGCGAGGGCGGCGCGCCCGGGGACTACGCGTACCTCGCGCTCGGCGGCGAGGGCCGCTACCTGTGCTGGTGCCCGCTCACGGACCACGGGCGTATCGTGCTCGCCAACGAGGGCGGCGGCGCCGAGCGGTGCCGCGAGCGCACGTTCGAGCGATACCTCGCCCGGATGCGCGCCGATCTCGCCGCGGGCTCGGGATCGGGGTCGGGATCGGGATCGGAGCGTTAGGGGTACCTACTTCGACTTCGCGACCTTGTAGCCCTCGAACACGTAGTACGTGATGTGGTCCTGCCCGGCGAGCACGCCCGACAGGCTACCGCCATCGACGCGAAAGGCGATCCGCGACGGGAGGTCCAGCTTCGTCTGCGGCGCGTAGGCGAACTCGAGGATCGGCGCGATCTTGAGGTTGAAGTTCTCGATCGTGTGCAGGATCCGGCGCACGCGCTTCTTCCCGCCGTGATCCTCGAACTCGAACGTCAGGAGGCCGGGCGAGTTGCCGAGCTTCATGTCGAGCTTGAGCGTGCCCTTGGCCGGCCGCCCCTCGGCATCGATCTCGAAGCGAATCTCCGAAATCGCGGGAGACAGCATGTCGGGCGTGCCGATCGGCGCCTTGGGAACCAGCCGCAGCACGGAGCCCACGCCGCTCCCCGCCTCGACGGTGCGGTCGTACTCGCCCTCCGGGAACTGCTCGGCCCACGGACGCGCGAACAAGCCGATCTCGAACCCGACGAGCGTGCTCAACCGCCACGGCCCACAGCCCGGCGTGAGAGCGGGTAGCGACTTCGTCCGCGCCTTGGCATCCATGCTCACGGGGCCGACCACGGTGGTCTTGCCGGGAGGCGGGAGCGGCGCACCGGGCTTCACCGATCCTTGGACCGTGCCGACCTGGGCGGTGTAGCCGCCGAGCTTGTCCTGGCGGTCGTAGAACCACATCGCTCCGTCGACCTTGGCGATGAGCTCGGCCGCGGTGGGCGGCTCCCCGTCGGCCGCCGCGAGGCGTACGGCTGCCACCATCCCCATCACCCAGCACATTCGAATCCCTACCGTGCGCATCGGATACAACTCCCTGTAGGTACGAGATGAACGGCGCCCCCGCGCAATCCAAGCCGACGACGCGCAGCACACCCCCGACCACGCCCCACTACATCGTCGCGCGGCCCTCCGGGAGGGCCACGGGTGACGTGCAGGCGGGTGTGCGCCCGCCCATGCGTTGGAGGACGCGGCGCGTCTGCCCGTGGCTCACCCGGAGGGCCGCGGTGTTGATACAGTGGTCCCGTAGCATTCGATCGCCGGACGATGGTCCCGAGTTCCCCGCGAGCACGACCCGATGAAGATCCTGATGGTGCACCCCGACGAGGTCGGCGACCCCAACGAGGTGACGTGGCGCCGGACCGACGCGCTCGCTCGACGCGCCGCGCGGCGCGGCCACGAGGTGCGGCTCGTCGACTTCTCGCTCGCGATCGATCCCGGCCAGTGCGTCGAGCGCGAGCTCGAGCCGGGCCTCGTCGCGATCGGCAGGAGCCGAGGCCGGAAGCAGATCTGGTCCAACGCGCGCTGGCTCGCCGGCCAAGCCCACTGGGCGGACGTCGTGCACTTCGCCCAAGCGGACTTCCACAGCGCGCTTCCCGCGATCTACGCCGCGTACGTCGCGGCCAAGCCCCTCCACTACGACTGGGACCGGTGGGACCTCGCGCGGTTCAAGAACCTTCCGGGCCCGCGCCCGTCGCTCGCGCGCTTCGCGCTGCTGGCCCGTGAGGCGCTCGTGCCCGCGATGGCGGACACGGCGAGCACGGCCTCCGGAGGGCTGTGGATCCTCGCGCAAGGTTACGGGATGCCGCACACGCGGCTCGTCGAGGTGCCCAACGGCTGCGACGTGACGGCTTTCCACCCGGCGGCCGACGGCACGGCGATGCGGCAGCGGCTCGCGCTCGAGGGCAAGGTCGTCGCCACCGTGATCCCGATCACGCAGCAGGGCGGTGGGTCCCACTACGAGGGCGAACCGTTCCTCCACGCGTGCCGTTGCATCGCCGACGCGCGGCCCGACGTCACGTTCGTCGTCGCCGGCGGCGGCCCGCGCCGCGCGGCGCTCCTCGAGCAGGCGGCGGGCATGGGCATCGCCCAGCGCACGGTGTTCCTGGGCGACGTTCCCCACGACCAGATGCCCGCGGTCTACGCCGCGGCGGATGCGGTGCTCCAGTGCTGGCCGGCCAACGAGGACGTCCAGATGCTCACGCCGATGCGCATCGCCGAGGCGATGGCCAGCGGCAAGGCCATCGTCGCGAGCCACGTCGGGGAGCTCGAGCGCATGGTGAGTGGTGCGGCCATGCTCGTGCCGCCCGGCGACGCGCGCGCGACGGCGGACGCCGTGCTGGGCCTGCTCGACGACCCGGCGCGGCGAGCGGACCTGGGGCGGAAGGCGCGGGCTCGCGCCGTTGAGGCCTACAACTGGGAGATCTCCGCCAGCAACCTGATCCAGGCCTGGACGATCGCTCTCGAGACCCACAAGGGGGCGGGCGGGCGCCCGTGGCCGTGGAGCCGCGTGACGAAGTTCCTCGCGGACAACCGCGACATCATGGGCGTGTTGTCCAAGACGGAGAGCTTCGTCGGGCCGACCACGATCCAGATCGACCTCTCGAACGACTGCAACACGGACTGCGTCGCGTGCTGGTGCCGCTCGCCCTTGCTGTTCGAGAACCACATGCCCGCGAAGACAGAGGACGAGCTGTTGCCGCTCGACCTCACGAAGAAGCTCCTGGACGACGCGGCGGCCCTCGGCGTGAAGGAGATCTACTACGCCGGCGGCGGCGAGCCGTTCATGCACCCCGACATCCTCGAGATCCTCGCGTACACGAAGCAGAAGGGCATGGTCGCGTTCGTCAACACGAACTTCAGCTTCGTCGACCAGGACGTCATCGACCACGTGTGCGCGATCGGGCTGGATCACTTCACGGTGAGCATGTGGGCGGGCTCGGGGCCCGTGTACGCGCTCACGCACCCCAACCAGCCCGAGGAGACCTACGACGAGGTCAAGGAGCACCTCACGCGGCTCAACCGCCAGAAGAAGGAGCGTCCGTACATCAAGGTCTACCACGTCATCAGCCGGCTCAACTACCACGAGCTCGAGGCGATGGTGCAGTTCGCGTGCGAGACCGACAGCGAGTCCGTGGAGTTCACGCTCGTCGACACCGTGCCCGGGAAGACCGACTACCTCCTGCTCGACGAACGGATGCGTCAGGAGCTGTACGCGATGGCGCTCTCGATTCAAAAGCGCACGTGGACGCGCGCCTCGGGCAAGCCGTTGCAGCTGTTCCGCTACGACGAGTTTCTGCGGCGCGTCGCGTGCAAGGCGAGCACGACGGGGCTCCACGACAAGAACATCATCGACGCGCTGCCCTGCTACGTCGGCTGGCTGTTTGCGCGAGTCCTGCCCAACGGCAACGTGAACTTCTGCCTGAAGGCGCACCGCATCCCGACCGGCAACCTCCACACGCATTCGTTCAAGCAGATCTGGTCGAGCCAGGTGCAGAAGCAGTACCGGGGCGAGGCGTGCATCTACTCGAAGGAGGAGAACGTCCCGTTCTTCTCGAAGATCGGCAACGACCCGTCGCAGAAGGTGGGCTGCTACAAGTCCTGCGACGACCTCGGCCGCAACCAGGAGCTCCACGGCCGGTGGATGACGATGCCGCTCCACAAGCGGATCGTGCTCGAGGCTGCCACCAAGATCCAGGTCGCGCGGGGGCAGTTCCAGAAGGCATGAGGCTCGCGATCGCGTTCGCGCTGACCTTCGCCTCGTGCCTCGCCTCCGCGCTCGCCCAGGACCCACCCACCGCGCTCGCCTGGCGCGTCGCACCCGACGAGGTCGTGCTGTATCGCACGACGGACAAGGCCGCGCCGCAGCCGCTCGCCGGATACTCGCTCGTCGCGCCGGGCTTCGCGCTCACGGGCCGCGACCTGGGCACGACGGGTGAGGACCTCCCGATCGCGCTCCCGCTCGAGCTCGCCATCGGCCTGGCGCTGCGCCTCCCGGACCGTGTGGTCCCGACGGGCAAGACGTGGCGCATCGAGCACCGCGTGCCCGGCACGATGGCCTACGCCGGCATCCGCGCGAGCGGCCAGGGCAAGGTCACGGGACCGGGGCGATGGAAGGACCAGGACACGCTCGTCCTCGAGCTCGCGCTCAAGCTCACGGCCGACGGCGCTGGGCCGATGCGCCTGGCCAGCGGCAACGTGAAGGCGACCCTCCACTACGACCCCGTTTCCGGGACGATCGCGCGCGGCGACACGTCGTACGCGCTCGAGCTCGTGTTCGCGGCCGCGGTGGCCGGCGGCCAGAAGATCCCGCCACAGAAGCACGCGGGCGAGCTCGCGTTCGAGCGCGAGGCGATCCTGCCGCTCGAGGGGGACCCGCTGCAGCAGCGGATCAACAAGGCGATCGACGCGGGCGTCGCCGCTCTCGTCGGCCAGCAGCAGCCGGACGGCGCGTGGGCTCCCCTGGGAGAGGATCTCGCCGGCGCCACGGCGCTCGCGCTGTACGCGCTCGGCAAGAGCGGCGTGGGCGTGGACCACGCCGCGATGTCGCGCGGTTTCGGATGGCTCGCGCGCCAGGATCCGAGCCGCACGTACGGGGTCGCGCTCACCGCGATGGCGATCGAGGCCCGCTACTCGCCGGACGCCGCCAAGACCGAGATGATGAGCCCCAAGGAGCGCGCAGCGTCGCTCGAGGGTCTACCGGCCAAGCTCTCGGTCGTCGAGAAAGCGCAGGTCGCCGAAGTCGCGGGCTGGCTGCGCGCCAACGGGCGAGACGGGCGGTGGTGGTATCCGATGCACGCGGGCCCCGGCGCGGATCCGGCGGCGGGCTACGACAACTCGAACAGCCAGATGGCGGCTCTTGGCCTGCTCGCGGCGGCGCGTTGTGGGGCGCCGGTCGAGCCCGCGACCTGGAAGGCGGTGGCGCGTCATTGGCTCCTGGACCAGGAGCGTGGAGGTCCCGGCTGGGCGCTGACGGCGGACAAGCCGGGCTCGAAGGAGACCAACACGCGCGCGCGCGGGTGGGGCTACATGCAACTGGCGGGCGACGCGACGGGCGGGACGATGGGCTACGGGAGCATGACCGCGGGCGGCGTCGGCAGCCTGGCGATTGCCCGCGCGCGGCTCGCCGCGAAGGGCGGGCTCGACCCCGCGCTGGCAAACGGCATCGACCTGGCGATCCAGGACGGGCTCGCCTGGCTCGAGCGCCACTACACGGTGCAGACCAACCCGCGCTACTTCGAGTGGCACGAGTACTACCTCTACGGCCTCGAACGCGCGCTCACGCTCACGGGGCGCACGCGCCTCGCCGGCCGCGACTGGTACCGCGAGGGCTCGGCGGTGCTCGTCGCCCGCCAGCGTGCAACGGGCGACTGGGGCTTTCACCCCTACCAGACCGCGATGGCGCTCTTGTTCCTGCGCCGAGCCACGATGGGCGTCGCGCTCACCGAGGCGCCGGTCGGGGACTGAGTCACCGCCCCCGCCTACCGCCGCGCCTCCAGGTCCTTGAGCATGCGCTCCAACTGCGGCCGCGCGCCGGCCGGGGATAGCTCGATCGCCTTCTTCATCGACGCGATCCCGGCCTCGAGCTGGTTCAACTGCGCAAGCGCCCAGCCGAGCGCGCCGCGAGGCTGCCAGGCCTTCGGGTCCAACGCGATCGCCCGCTCGAAGTCCGCACGCGCGAGGTCGAACGCACCTCCGTTGAAGTGGAAGTTGCCGCGATTGGTGATCGACGCGGCGTTGCGCGGGTCGAGCTCGATCGCCCGGTCCAGGTCCACGAGCGCACCCGCCCGATCGCCCTGGAGCTTCTTCACGTTGCCCCGGTTCGAGTACAGCGCGGGATTCCGTGGGTCGAGCGCGATCGCTCGGTCGTAGTCGGCGAGCGCCCCCGCGACGTCCCCCGTCTTCAGCAGCACGTTGGCGCGATTGTTGTACGCGTCGCCGCGATTGGGATCGAGCGCGATCGCCCTCGCGAAGTCCTCGAGCGCTGGCGGCACGTTGCCCGAGTCGGCGTAGATCAGCGCGCGCTGCAGGTAGGCCGCGGCGTTCCGGGGATCGAGCGCGATCACGCGCTGGTCGTCGGCCATCGCGCCCGCCAGGTCCCCCTTCTTTCGCCGCACCTCGCCGCGGTACAGCAGCGCCAACGTGCTCTGTGGCTCGAGCTCCAGCGCCTTCGTGTAGGCGTGGATCGCGTCATCGAGCTCGCCCCGCACCGCCTTGCGCTGGCCGCGGTCGATCCACGCCGCCACGGTCTGAGGCTCCTGCTCCGTGGGCAGCGGCACCGCTTTGAATTCAGCGAGCGCCCGACGCACCTGGGTGGAGAACGTCCCGTGCATCGCGAAGTGGTCGCCGTACCCGCGCTCGTAGCCGAGGACCCGCATGACCGCATCGTCCGCCGCGCGCGAGTCGCGAGCCAACGCCACGAGCGCCAAACCGGCGTGCGCCGCGCGCCCCTCGTGGACGTCCACGTAGATGAGGCGCACCAACGCCTCGACCGAGCCATTCGGGTCGGCCAGCATCCCCAACACGAGGCACGCGAGCTCGCAAGCGCGCGCCCGGTCGAGCCCACCGTCGCGCAGCGCCCCGAGCTGCCGGTCCGCCATCACCGACATACCCACGGACAGGGAATCGAGCGCATTCGGCGCAAGGCGCGCGAGCGCGTTGCGGAACGGGTCGAGCTGCTCGGTCCCCGGCGTCGGGCCGAACGGGTCCACCCACGCGGCGATCGCCGCGCGCACCACCTCCAGGTCGTCGGGCGCGGTCACAGCGACGAGCTCGGCCTCGAGGCATGCGCGCAGGCGCGCGGTTGCGTCGTCCAGCACGGCGACCATCGCCTCGACCGTCTGGCGGTCGGCGTAGCTCGCCAGCTCCACCACCGCCTCTGTGAACGCGCGCTCCCCGGTGAGCGTGCCGGCGTGCGCCTCGTCGATCCGCGCGTGGATGCGCGCCAAGCGCCGCGCGAGGCGTCGCGCGGCCGCACTCGCAGCGCGCTCGGCCT
>Ga0080064_1006657_pt1 | contig 12296 bp, 12 predicted proteins | sample Subgrocontami54m_FD_69260 | JGI IMG/M metagenome (GOLD analysis project Ga0080064, IMG submission 69260) | Subsurface groundwater microbial communities from S. Glens Falls, New York, USA - GMW46 contaminated, 5.4 m (SPADES assembly) (version 2) ...
GCATGTCCGCGATCAGCTCGGCCACCTCCGGCGTCCTCGGGTCGGCGTGGATCACGCCAAAAGGAGCCGGCGCCCCGCCGGCGAGTCGCGCGCGCCCGGAGAAAACCTGGTACTGGTCCGCGGACAGTTCGGCCACCATCGCGGCGAGCGCCGGCTCGTCAAGATATTCCGTCCCGCTGGCGATGATCCCGATGCCAACCGTGCCGATCCAGTCGGAGACGCCGGTCTTCTCGCGCAGCAATTCGACGATGGGGGCGGCGTAAGGGACCAGCGTGTCGGTGAAATACACGAACCCCAGCCCGCCACCGGGGCGCCCGAGGCGCGCGGCGCATTGCGTGACGCACTCGCGCCAGCTCCCGCCGCTCGCGTGGGCGACGCGAAACGGACTCATGGATCCTTCCTCGGCACGCCCACCGCCATCGTCTGCTGTTTCGCTGCCTGGGTGGTTTTCTGCATCTCCAGCCCCTGGATCGCCTTGCTCAGCATGATTAGATTACCCCTCGGATTGTGTCTCTGGCGGAAATATTTCTAGTAGGGTTGGAGAAGAATGGTCAGTGGCTGTTCATGCCCGAGAGTACTCGCTGGGACCAGGTTCCGCAAAGCCGCCGCTGGGCAATTCCGCTGTTTTCGCCGCCATCCGCTACCGGCGCCTTGCGTCTCCGTCTCGACGTCCAATGACGAGTGCGGCAAAACGGCGGCAAATCTCTGATGCCCGCTGACCAGGCATGGATGAGACGGATCCGACGGCCGACTGCCGTCGCTATTGGTCAACGACAATGAAGACTGGTTTCACACCGATCAAGCGGCATGACTACGTCGAACTACACCTGCGCGCCAATCCCGGCGCTGCTCGCGCCGAAGCCATTCGGCAGCTAGAATCCGCCATAGGCGCGGTTCGCGCCGGCGCTCGTTGCCAGTGTGGGGCGCAAATATGGATTAGTGGCTCAGCGCAGGCCGGGCTGGGTTGCTTTCGCTGCATCACTGGGCGGCCTGAGCCTGACCACGACTACGAAATCAATGTTGCAGACGAAGACACCATCAACTGACGCCAGCGACCGCCCTACCTTACTGCGTATGGGGTGCACCCTGTGGCCGGTCGGCCTCGCGTACTCGCCTCAGGTTCACGCGTAATGGGATTGTGGTTCCGCATGTTTCTGCTCGACCAGGACGATGGACTGTATCGCCTACCGAGCACCAAATTCAGGCAGATGCTCCGGGATCCGGCAAGTTGCCGCTTGCCCCGCTTTGCCGGGGCTCGGGTGCGTATGGCCGACGTCGGCGTACAGCTTCAGGACCGAAAGCCAATCTGCGTTGTTTGGATCACTCTGGGTTTACTCACCTTTGACCGCAAAGGATCCTTTGACGCTAGCGCCTTCGATCGCCATCAACGGGCTCGCGCAGAGCTGGGGTTGGTGGCGCCGATCGCTGAGCCTGCGGGCGCAGGGGCAGTCGTCAATGCAGCCAATCGCTTCGTCGCCCAAGGAGGGCTTTGGGCGCCATCGAGAACCCTGCAGCGTCGCATTGACGCGGCAGCCCTGGGGCAAGTGAAATGCACGCGACTTTAGTTCGCGTCAGTAGCGAACGCACGACGGCCAATACGGCCACTCCCCGATAGCGCGAAGCGTGCTTTTCCATGTTGCGCTATATTATCCCCATGATTGGCATCGCCCCGAAACTCCTCTTCCCAGAATGACAAAATCCGAATTCATCTTCAGACTGGCCGGACGGTATCCGCAACTCATTGCGAAGGACGTCGAGGTCGCGGTCAATTCATTACTCGAAGCCATGACCACGAGCCTGGTGAAAGGCCACCGAATCGAGATCCGCGGATTTGGCAGTTTTAAGATCAATTACCGACCGCCGCGCACAGGCAGGAACCCAAAGTCCGGGGAGAAGGTGCCAGTGCCGGAGAAGTTCGTTCCTCACTTCAAGGCCGGCAAGATTATGCGTGAGCGGGTTGATAGCTAGGCAGGGGTGATCTAGCTAGCGATCTTCGGCGTCGCGCATGTCTTGTTCCAACAACGCGTCGCGGCCTTGAGATGTAATTGTGACGGTGCCAGAACTACTCGGCTTTGCAAGACCGAATGTGCCGAGTTTGGCTGCGATATGAGTTGGAATTGGAGGCGGATCGCGTTTCGCGTCCGCCGCGTCCTTCAGCTTCCGCAGCCAGTCAAAATCGTCCGCAGTCAGATTCGAGTCCATAAGTAGTTACGACGCCAACCGAATCTCTGCTCGCACTCCAATTGAAACCGCTGCGGGATGCTTTCGGTCAATGCAACCGTGCCGCCCCTTCCTTCACCGGCAACAAATTGATAAACCGGCCTTCGAATTCGGTGAAATGCCGGAATTCCGGCGTCCCGATCGTGCGCTTCTTTTTCGAAATCCCTTTAGGCTTGATCGGTACCTCCGCAACCCAAACCCCGTGCCGGGTTTCGAGCGCCATGGACACCACATCCACGGCATAAGGGGATGCTCCAATCGAGCCGTACTTGTCCATGATCGCCTCCATCTGCAGCAGCTTGTCCTTACGGAGCGACCAGGCTTCCATCAGCAAAAAGATGAAATCCGCATTCAAGCTTTCAGCGGCCAACTTGATCGCCAATGCCGAGCTGTCCTTGGCTTCGTTCGAAGAGGATTTCAACAGTACAGGGATGGTCGAATCTGACGAGAACGATCCGACAAAAGCGACGGGCGCAAGAGTTTCACCGTTCTCCAGAAAACCTTTGGCCTTGGCGATCATGGGCGAGATCATCTTCCAGTAACTTTCGGGCATCGTGCTCATGGCGCTATTCCAATCTACTACTAGTCAGGCATCCCGGGAATTACTCTTTTCCCCGCATGCCCATCGCCATTTCGTACTCGCGATCCAAGCCGGTGCCGGTATCTACGTTTTGATCAAACAGACGGATTCCGGCGTGCATGATCGAGAGGAGTTGTAAACCCGAGAAATCGCCCGGCAAGTTCTTCAGCGTATAGCGGACATCCGGCTTGTTGATCTGGAGGCCTCCTTTTCCGAGCAAACCGATCTCCATGACGATCTGGCCGATCTCCTGTTTCGATTTCCCGTCAAATTGATCCATCGCGCCCTGCATGTAGAAAACCGCATCCATTCGGACCTTGCCATCCACGCTGTCATGCAGTTGTTCACTGGCGATTTTGTTGCGCGCCGTTTTCGCGATTTCGGCCGCGGGGTGATCGGCAAACCGACGAGCAATCTCGCCGTACACCTTGTCGGCCTCCTTGCGGTAATCGCCGCCGAGTTCGTCGAGACATTGAGCGAGTCCGAGCTGGATCCCAGCATCGTTTGGCGCCAGAGACGCGGCCTGACGGAAATAGGGCAGGGCGTCCTTGCCTTTGCCGGATCGGGCAAGAACGGCCGCCAGATTTCGTTTGGCATAGGCGTTCTCGGGATCCTGTTGGATGGCCTGGCGTAGCGCCCGTTCCGCTTCTTCGTTTCGGCCGAGCTTGGTGTAAGCGACACCCAGACCGACATAGGCGTTCGTGTATTCACGATCCAGGTCAACGCAGCGCTCAAGTGGTTTCACCGATTCTTCGATTTTTCCGAGTTCGCTCAGACAAATACCGTAGTTGTACGCAATTTCGGCGTCGTCGAGCATGCCGTACAGCGCTTCAACGATTGGAAGAGCGTCTTCGAGATAGCGATGTTGCAGCAAGCCCAGGACGTATTTCTTCGGGTCGATCCCGTGTTCTGGAACCGCGACAACACGGACGAACTCGTCGTCCACGGTCACCACGGCGTTCCAGCCCTTGCTCGCGTATTCGAGCGCGTAGCGGGTAATCACGGCCTGATCAAAATCCGGGGAGCCACGAGGCGGAAGACCAGACATGTCTATCGTCGCGATCGGTTTCTGGAATATTTCGGGTGCCTGGGGGCGCTTCACGGCAATGCAATCTCGGGCAAGGGCTTGAAGGCTTTAGTATCCCACGGTTCAGACCGTGATCAAAGACTCATGCGACAGCGCAGGGACGGCGCTTCGCCGAGAGATTAACCACCTTCAGCGTCGGGTAAGAGAGCGGCATTACTGCCGCTCCCTCCCCTAAGAACCGTACGTGAGGGTTTCCCGTCATACGGCTCAAGCATTTCGAAGCCCCCGTGAAGGAGCCGGCATCACAACGGATGATTCGGGCGGAGAATGGTGCGGTGGTGTCGCCTCCGAGATCCAGCCATAACGCGGCACCAGCCGAGTGTCGGGGCGGCCCTTGGCGGCATGCCTCGCCGCAAAGTATGGCTGCCACACCGGATCGAATGGATTCGCCTCGGCCTTAACCTTCAGATGCCGCTGGATGCGCACATCGCTCGCAGAGCGAAGCACAGCAAACTTTGGCATTCTGTCAGTCGATCTTTGGTCCGCATGAGCAGCAAACACCCACGCCCGGGTACCGATTTTCCGGTAGTACTTCTGCAGAAGCCAGTAACCGTTTTTGTTGGTATGCCGCCGCTTGACCCAGCGCCACAACGCGCGCCACACGTGGCGATCTATGGTCTGGAATGTTTCCTTGGCGACCACATGACGATGAAACAACGCCCACCCGTGAATCAGAGGGTTGAGCAGCCGGATCAGCATCTCCTGCTTGGCCGTCTTGTTACCTTTGATCGTTTCGCGTATCTTGTCTGCACACGCTTTCACGTTGTTCGCGGCAGGTTTTATGAGCAGCTTGCCGCGATACTTGCGCAGATTTTGACCGAGGAAATCGAATCCCTGACCGATATGCGTGATCTTGGTCTTTTCCTCCGATAGCTCCAAACCTCTGGAGCGCAGGAAGGTTTCGACCAAAGGTCGGACTTCACGTTCGAGTAGCTCTTGCGAGTCGCCCGATATGATGAAGTCGTCGGCATACCTAATCAGTCGGACTTTCGGATTTACCCACACACCGCTGCTCGAAGTGCCGCGAAACGCCTTCTTCAAGAGAGCTTCGAGCCCGTCGAGTGCCATGTTGGCAAGTGTCGGCGAAATGATACCGCCTTGTGGTGTACCGTCATCCGTCGGGTAAAGGATTGTTCCTTCCATGAATCCAGCCTTTAGCCATTTCCGGAGCACCGCCTTGTCCGTTGGGATGTTGGCGAGCAGCCAGTCATGACTGATGTTGTCAAAGCAACCACGAATATCTGCTTCCAGAATCCACTGCGCTGAATCGCGCTGAGCTAAAACTTTGAAGCACTGCTCGATCGCATCAGCCGTAGACCGCTCCGGCCGGAACCCATAGGAGTTCCGATCAGCCGTGGTTTCCGACACCGGTTCGAGCGCCAGCAGATGAACTGCCTGCATGGCCCGATCCTTCATCGTCGGAATACCCAGAGGTCGCATTTTTCCGTTGCGCTTCGGGATGTACACCCTTCTCAGTGGCAGCGGCTGATAACCGCGGCGTTTGAGCGACAACATGGCCTGCCACTTCGCACCCGGCGTAGACCATAAGATGCGATCCACACCTGCAGTGCGCTTACCCTTATTCTCCGTCACCCGTTTCACAGCGAGTGCCTTGCCGCAAAACGAGTGGGTCAGCAACCATTGCAAGGCTTTCACCTTACCCCAGCGGCCTCCCTGTGTTGCCTTCACAATACGCGCTTGCAGCCTCCTGACTTGGTGGCGACAATGATCCCAATCGATGCCGGACCATGCCGCTTCCATGCCGGAGGGCGCACACGTCCATGCTGCGACGTTCATTTGCTTTCCCTCCTTTCGAGGTTCTGTAAACAATCTTGTGAAGAAATACCCTGCGGAAGTCTGCTCGCTTGCGCGCGGGATGATGTTGCAATCCCTATCCGTTCCATTACAGACCGGCGTTCGCTTTTTCCGCGTTCCTCCACCCGCATTCCCGTCAGTCTTCCTTGCGGTCGGCCTGCCCTCATCGGGCGGAAATACAGGCTTACCCTGTTTCGCTTGAGTAACATGAATGGGTTAGACCCTGCCTATTCACCGGTGGCGTATGTGTCCGTGTAGTCCCAGCTAACAAGGGAGATATCCCGCCACGTGCCGTTTTGGCCCGAGCCTGTCAGCATCTTTGGCTCGCTCAGCTTTACGATGTTTATCAGCAGTTCACTTGCATTGGTCATACCATCCAGCCTAGTCCCCGTCCGCATCGATGCTTGCAGAACGTGCGTAGGCCTCACGGCGCGCGCACTGCCTTTCGGCGGGTTACATTGTCCCGACCGCTTCACACACAGCCGTTGCCAGCCATGCATGGGTCGGTAGGCTACTGGTGACGGAACACCAGGTTTCTCTCTAAGAATCATTGAAACGATTACTCAAGCGACCTCAGGTCGCACATTAGCAGTGCTAACAGCCGCGGGAACCACATCCGCAGGACTTCCCGCCGACCATCTCAGCGACCTACGTAGACACCAGTTATTTCTGGGCGATCATGTCCGAGTTCCCTGCTGATCGTGAGCCGCGCCTCTCGATCGATTTCCTTCTGCGCCGGTGTCAAGTCCTTCGAGCGTGGTCCGCCGGCGGCCGGCGCGGTCCAGCCGGTGAGTTCGCGGTAGCGCGACTGCGCATACTGGTGGCGATGTCCGTGAACACGGTGACAGCCCGCGTTGGCGCACTGGTACTCGAAGCGCCGGAGCTGCTCCACATAGCGCTTGTCAGCCGGAATGAGACTGCCCCGGCCGGCGAAGCGTTTGGCCTCGTCGAGCAGCTGGCGCTGCTCCTCATTGCGGATGGGAATTTCCCGCTCGCGGCCGCCTTTGGTCCATGTGTCCTTCAGAACGAGCGTGTTGCCGCGATCCGCCCACTCGGGCCGGATCTTGATCGATTCACCGCGCCGCAGTCCGAATGCCGCCTGCAGCCGCAACGACATCTTCGTGTACGGGTCGGTGATCTTCGCCAGGTCGCCGGCTGTCAGTTCGCGTGCCTTGCTGACGTTGGTAACGTATTGCCGTTTGCCGATCCCGTAATGATCGTTGTCCTTCGCGACGACTTTTTGCTTGCCAATTTTTTCTGCCCACCATCGAAGCTCAGCCATCCGATTCTTGATGGTGCCGACTGCCAGCCCCTCGACCTTCCAGTTCTCGACCAATCGCTCGACATGCTTTGACTTCAGGCTGCCTGCTGCCATGTGCCGATAGCCCAGCTCGTGAAGCTGGTTGGCGATCCTATCGAGCACGCGCTCGCGGTCGCGCTGCGTGGCAAAGCTACCGTCGCGATTGCGCTGGCAAAGTTGTTTCAGCGCGTAGTTCAAATCCCGCATCGATTCCTCGCCATGTGTTATCCCTTTCGTCCTTTCGCCATTTCTCCCTTTCGTTGCCCTTTTGTTCCGCCCTTTCCGCTGCTGCTGGTGTGTAAAACCTTTCCGGTGAGTGTTTCTGTCCGTCCCGAACGCTAGGCGTGTCGGGATCTACAAGGGACTCGGGACACCACTCCCGTTTTGTGCCGTTTGCTTTGCTGCTTGCCGCCGCGGCACGCGGCATTGGCATCGATGGCGCGCTTCCTGTGGGAAGCCGATTCATCGAGGTGAGCCATTGACCCAGGGCTCGGAGGAGCGCCTCTTCGGCGCGGCTTTCAACTGATCCCGCTGGGAGCGGGCATGAGGACGGACCGTATTGCGCGGTCCAGGATGACGATGGGTCAAGGAGCCCATCACGTGGGAGTGTCACTGCGCCAGCCGCCGATCAGTCCTAGTCGGCTGGGGCATCGTGCGCATCGTCACTACCGGAAAGGCCGCGTAGTGACGATGCGATTGGCGCAGAGCTGCTGCCGCAGTTACGCGGCAATCGGTTGGCGCAGCAATCGAAGCGGCTCGTGCCGCTGCGATCCGCCGGAGTGAGGCTGCCCTGTGTAGGTCACACACAGACGCGCCTGGCGCAGACCACCATTGGCTGAAACAGGTGTTGCCGCTGTGGCAGTGGAGCAGGGCTCTTCCGCACGCGAATGCGGCGAGCCGATTGCGACTGTGCTGCCTATTAGCGGGACTGCGGCATAGCTGCGGCCGGCGCTAACGGGCTGGACGCTGTTCGGAGTGGACGTGTCCGAACGTTGACTGCTGGCTTACGTGTATCTCCGAGCCTTGCGGCTGCCGGTTTTCAGGAGATGTGGCCGGCTCTGGCGCTCGCTTTCGCGAGCATTGGCCGATGCGCTAACGGGCATCACTCGGGCTGACACAGCCAACGTAAATCATTGTTCAATCTTAGGCGAACCTGCGCACGATGGCAATGACATGTGACGGGTACTTCGCAGATTGCGCGGCTACGATTGTGACCGGCGCGCCATACACAGGTTCCTCAGAGGTCAGTGAATGCGCATCAGCGATCGTACTCGACGGGATAAACCTCGGAACAAGGTGCTTGTCGGGTAAGAGAGCGGCATTACTGCCGCTCCCTCCCCTAAGAACCGTACGTGAGGGTTTCCCGTCATACGGCTCAAGCATTTCGAAGCCCCCGTGAAGGAGCCGGCATCACAACGGATGATTCGGGCGGAGAATGGTGCGGTGGTGTCGCCTCCGAGATCCAGCCATAACGCGGCACCAGCCGAGTGTCGGGGCGGCCCTTGGCGGCATGCCTCGCCGCAAAGTATGGCTGCCACACCGGATCGAATGGATTCGCCTCGGCCTTAACCTTCAGATGCCGCTGGATGCGCACATCGCTCGCAGAGCGAAGCACAGCAAACTTTGGCATTCTGTCAGTCGATCTTTGGTCCGCATGAGCAGCAAACACCCACGCCCGGGTACCGATTTTCCGGTAGTACTTCTGCAGAAGCCAGTAACCGTTTTTGTTGGTATGCCGCCGCTTGACCCAGCGCCACAACGCGCGCCACACGTGGCGATCTATGGTCTGGAATGTTTCCTTGGCGACCACATGACGATGAAACAACGCCCACCCGTGAATCAGAGGGTTGAGCAGCCGGATCAGCATCTCCTGCTTGGCCGTCTTGTTACCTTTGATCGTTTCGCGTATCTTGTCTGCACACGCTTTCACGTTGTTCGCGGCAGGTTTTATGAGCAGCTTGCCGCGATACTTGCGCAGATTTTGACCGAGGAAATCGAATCCCTGACCGATATGCGTGATCTTGGTCTTTTCCTCCGATAGCTCCAAACCTCTGGAGCGCAGGAAGGTTTCGACCAAAGGTCGGACTTCACGTTCGAGTAGCTCTTGCGAGTCGCCCGATATGATGAAGTCGTCGGCATACCTAATCAGTCGGACTTTCGGATTTACCCACACACCGCTGCTCGAAGTGCCGCGAAACGCCTTCTTCAAGAGAGCTTCGAGCCCGTCGAGTGCCATGTTGGCAAGTGTCGGCGAAATGATACCGCCTTGTGGTGTACCGTCATCCGTCGGGTAAAGGATTGTTCCTTCCATGAATCCAGCCTTTAGCCATTTCCGGAGCACCGCCTTGTCCGTTGGGATGTTGGCGAGCAGCCAGTCATGACTGATGTTGTCAAAGCAACCACGAATATCTGCTTCCAGAATCCACTGCGCTGAATCGCGCTGAGCTAAAACTTTGAAGCACTGCTCGATCGCATCAGCCGTAGACCGCTCCGGCCGGAACCCATAGGAGTTCCGATCAGCCGTGGTTTCCGACACCGGTTCGAGCGCCAGCAGATGAACTGCCTGCATGGCCCGATCCTTCATCGTCGGAATACCCAGAGGTCGCATTTTTCCGTTGCGCTTCGGGATGTACACCCTTCTCAGTGGCAGCGGCTGATAACCGCGGCGTTTGAGCGACAACATGGCCTGCCACTTCGCACCCGGCGTAGACCATAAGATGCGATCCACACCTGCAGTGCGCTTACCCTTATTCTCCGTCACCCGTTTCACAGCGAGTGCCTTGCCGCAAAACGAGTGGGTCAGCAACCATTGCAAGGCTTTCACCTTACCCCAGCGGCCTCCCTGTGTTGCCTTCACAATACGCGCTTGCAGCCTCCTGACTTGGTGGCGACAATGATCCCAATCGATGCCGGACCATGCCGCTTCCATGCCGGAGGGCGCACACGTCCATGCTGCGACGTTCATTTGCTTTCCCTCCTTTCGAGGTTCTGTAAACAATCTTGTGAAGAAATACCCTGCGGAAGTCTGCTCGCTTGCGCGCGGGATGATGTTGCAATCCCTATCCGTTCCATTACAGACCGGCGTTCGCTTTTTCCGCGTTCCTCCACCCGCATTCCCGTCAGTCTTCCTTGCGGTCGGCCTGCCCTCATCGGGCGGAAATACAGGCTTACCCTGTTTCGCTTGAGTAACATGAATGGGTTAGACCCTGCCTATTCACCGGTGGCGTATGTGTCCGTGTAGTCCCAGCTAACAAGGGAGATATCCCGCCACGTGCCGTTTTGGCCCGAGCCTGTCAGCATCTTTGGCTCGCTCAGCTTTACGATGTTTATCAGCAGTTCACTTGCATTGGTCATACCATCCAGCCTAGTCCCCGTCCGCATCGATGCTTGCAGAACGTGCGTAGGCCTCACGGCGCGCGCACTGCCTTTCGGCGGGTTACATTGTCCCGACCGCTTCACACACAGCCGTTGCCAGCCATGCATGGGTCGGTAGGCTACTGGTGACGGAACACCAGGTTTCTCTCTAAGAATCATTGAAACGATTACTCAAGCGACCTCAGGTCGCACGTTAGCAGTGCTAACGGTCTTTCGAAGAAAGGCTGAGACGGAGAGCTTACCCACCGCCGCGCTCTGCGTGCGTGTGAGGCGCCGCCCGCGCGACCGTGGATAAGGCTTGTTCCGCCGGTTAAACTGCTAGCGCTTCGGCCGCGGACCGAAATTTAGCGTCCGTGGTGTTGTCGAACGTTGAGAGATTTCCACTCTAACAGTGGATGCTGCTGAATTTTCGCGGCCCAGGCGGCATCAGTGGTCAGGAATGACGGAACGATCTCACCGTGGTCCAGCAGGCGATTCAGAAACTCGCGCTCTGCATCGGACAGGGGTAGTACGGCGCCGAGAGCACTACGGCACTCATCGACCAAACGCCGTGCCCACGTGTCGGGTTGCCCGATTCCGCGTGCGTAGTCATTGCGAAACGTGGGAAGCAACTGGTTCTTGAGTTCGTTGGGATCGAAATTTACATCGTTCACCGAGACCGTGCGCCAGTCCCTGCGGTTCATCGCGCCGTAGAGGACGAAAGCAGCGCGCAGGCGATCGCGATCCAGATTGCGTTGGGTGAGCAGGTGATGTGCGTCGAACAGGTCGCGGCTTGCCCGGCGTGCCAGCAACGCTGCGAGTTTGCCCGCCGCAAGCTCATGCAGATCTAACACTGGAATTTCGCGGGCTTGGTAAGAACCCAGCACTCTGGAGTCCTGGTTGGCGATGTTCCAGAGTGGAATCCGGTACATGAAATTCAGATCGAGTTCCAAGTTACCGCCTTGCCCGAGTGCACTTTCGTAGCGTAGGACCCATTTGCCGCCGGCGTGATCATCGGGGAGCCGCTGCAGGGTGAAGCCTTCACGGGCGCAGACCGCGTGAATGGCTTGCTCCACTTTGGGCCGTTCGGCGAGCATGGTCTCCCGGTCGATTGCGCCGATATAGTTGAGGTCGATGTCGACTGACAATCGGGGCATCTCAAACACGAACAGGTTCAACGCTGTTCCACCCTTAAGCGCCAAGCGTCCTTTGAGAAAGGGATGGCTGCGGAGGCTTTCCAGAAGGTTGAGAAGTTGAATGACCTTTTCGAGCACCTCGGGGCGAAATCCCGTGGTCTCTGCCTCGGAGCGCAGTCGCTCTCTTGAGATCTTCATGTTACTTCAGCCCAAGATCGCTCCAGGACCTCAGCGGGCACGACAAGGTTCCAGTTGGAGACGAGGCGGCCCCCGCGATGCCCGCGCTCAAGATAATGCGGCTCGCGCGGCCGGCGCGCGCGCAGTCGACCGAGATGATTCTCGTCGACCATCAGCCGATCTTTGTGCTGATCGAGAAAGAAGCCGACCTTCGCTGCCGTGGTTGCGTTATCGAGCAGCAGGGCGTACTCGACGACAACGTCCAAGTCGAAAAACTCGATCGATTCCAGCGATCGCCATATTTCTTCCCAGCCGCCGGCGAGATCGGGGCGGTCAAATACATCAACCAGTGCGCGTTCCAACGTTGTCACCCGCACCGTTAGGCCAGCCCGGTCCATCTCTTTTACACCGAACAGCGGTTGGTTCTGAACGCCGAGTTTCTTGGGAAAGCGCACTGGCCGAAACCGATAGGATCGGAAGGTCAACGGACGGGCAGCGCGGTTGGTCAGGTACCGCAACTCCTCGAAGATCGAGTGAGCTTTGCCATGGAATTCCAACGCGGTGTGATAAGCAAGAACCGCGTCATCGGTCATCTTTGCCGCCAGCAAGTACGCATCCACAGGGTAG
>Ga0080064_1006659_pt1 | contig 12293 bp, 7 predicted proteins | sample Subgrocontami54m_FD_69260 | JGI IMG/M metagenome (GOLD analysis project Ga0080064, IMG submission 69260) | Subsurface groundwater microbial communities from S. Glens Falls, New York, USA - GMW46 contaminated, 5.4 m (SPADES assembly) (version 2) ...
AGGGTCGGACCGCCACGGTGGACGCGGCCCCCGGTTTGTCGGACGCGCTGTTTTTCGGATCCGGCGCACTGGGACTGGTGCTGATCCTGTTTCCGGCCCTGCTGGGCGCCATTGCCGTCTCCCGGGAGCTGGAGTTGGGCACAGTGGCGCAGGCGTACGCGTCCACCATGACCGCGCCGGAATGGTTGATCGGCAAAGCAATCCCATACCTCGTAACCGGATTGGTTCAGCTGGTATTTTGCTTCGGGATGGGCGTGGTGGTGTTCGCATATCGCGTGCCGGATCACGTCCTGCCACTGGCGGCCGCGAGCCTGTTGTACATTACCGCGGCCGTGTTTTTCGGAATGATGGCGGGGAACCTGGCAGGCACGCAAAGCGCGGCCATCCAGGCGGTGCAGCTGGGAGCATTTCTATTGTCGATGCTGCTCTCCGGTTTCCTGATGCCGCTATCGAATGCGCCGGTCCTACTGCAATACGTGTCGATGCTGGTACCGGCGCGGCATTACATCGAGGCGACCCGCGAGGTGATGCTGCGGGGCGGGGGATGGGAGGCGGCCTGGCGTCCGGTGGCCATGCTGGCGGCCCTGGGGTTGCTGTTTTTCAGTGTGAATCTAGGCCTCATGCGGCGGATGCAGTACAAGGGATGAGGATCAATCCATGAGGTCTAACTTGCGGCGATGGCTGGCTCTGACGCGGAAGGAGTTCCAGCAGCTCAAGAAGAACCGGCGCTTGCTGGTACAGCTTGTGCTGCCACCCACTTTCGCGCTGATGCTCTTCGGGTTCGCCTTGGATCCGAACGTGAAGGGATTGCGGTTGGGCGTGGCCGACTACAGTCAAACCCAGGCGAGCCGGGATCTGGTGAGCCGGTTGACGGCCAACGAGGCGTTCACGTTGAGCCGGTGGTATCTGTCCTCCACGGAAGCGACGGCGGCGATCGGGCGCAAGGATCTGGATGCTGTGGTGGTGATTCCGCGTGACTACGCGCAGTCGATCGCGCGCGGCCAGCAGGCCGAGGTACAAGTGATACTCGATGCGGTGAACGCGAACTCAGCCAGCATCGGCGCCGCCTATCTGAAGCAGTCCATGCTCCCGGTGGCAGCGGTGGATTCACGGGCGGCCATACTGTATAACCCAGGCGGGGTGCATGCCTGGTTCTTCCTCACCGGGGTGCTCAGCGTGATGCTGTTCATCAATGCGGCGCTGGTTTCCTCGGCGTTGACGGTACGGGAAAAGGAGCTCGGCACCATTGAACAGTTGTTGATGAGTCCGGCGCAGACGGCGGAGGTGTTGCTGGCCAAGACTGCGCCGGTAGTGATGCTGATGATGATTGCGCTGCTGATGGGTATGGCGATGTCGATCACCGTGTTTGACCTGCCGCAGCGCGGCTCCTGGGTGTTGCTGCTGTTTGCGACAGCGCTGGCTTCGGTGGCGGGAATCGGAATCGGGATTACGATCGCCACTTTTTGCGAGAACCAGCAGCAAGCGCAATTGCTGACCTTTTTCATGATGCCGCCGCTGGTGTTGATCTCGGGTGCGGTGGCCCCCATCGAGTCGATGCCGGATCTGCTACAGGCCCTTTCCGTAGTGGACCCGCTGCGATACATGGCGCAACTGGTGCGCGGGATCGTGCTGAAGGGTTGGGGCGTGGCCGAGCTATGGCGGCAGCTGGCGGCGCTGGCAACGTTCTCGGTAGTGCTGTTTGGCGTCAGCGCCTGGCGCTTCCGCGGGCAGCTGCGGTGACCTCAGACCAGGACGGTTCAGGAAACCAAGCGCGCGCAAATCCTGCAGGCCGTCCAGCAAGCCGAAGGCAGCATCACCGGCGCCGCCAAACTCCTCGGCGTGCATCCAAACTATCTTCACCGGCTGATTCGCAATCTTGGCCTTCGTCAAGTCCTGAAAAAGACGGTTTGACACTATCCAACCTGCTTGGCTTCGGGCGCTCAATGTTGTCCCCCTATCCTTTGTGATAGACTCCTCCTACCATGCGGTTTAATGGAATCAACACTTCGATACAAACGCCCTTTGGCTATCCGCGTGCATCAATTGAACACATCAGTTCCAGTGCCGTGCGGATGATGGCGGGCAATCTCGTCGCCATCATGCGCCATGAGTAGAGGGGCGCTGGCATTGAAGCATTGAAAGAGGACACAAAGTGAAAATACAGACGCGTTATTGCGCAGCAGCAGTAGTTTTTTGTCTGGCTCCTGCCTTGTGCCAGACCAACCCAGGACAAGTTGAACCCAACGCCGGTAACTGGAAGACCTGGGTGATTTCATCCGGGAAGGACTACCGGGTTCCGCCTCCTCCCGATGCGGCGGCAACACAATCGGAATTGAGCTGGCTCAAGGATTATTCGGCGCAACAGTCCAATCCGGACATCGCCCTCCAGATCCGCCGGTGGGACGCGGGCGCTCCCGCCTACCGCTGGATTGACTGGCTGAACGACCGGGTACTGGCCGAGCAGCCCTTGGGACTTAGTCCACGCGCCTACGCCTACGTTTCGATTGCCATGCACGATGCGACGGTTGCCGCATGGGAATCCAAGTATTTCTACAACCGGTCAAGGCCGAGCGAAGTGGATCCATCGATCAAGACGGCCGTTTCCGTTCCCCGCAGCCCGTCCTATCCGTCCGAACACGCCGCCGCGGCGGCCGCCGCTGCCACCGTTTTGGCCTACATCCTACCGGGTGAGGCGCAATCGCTCCTCGCCTTGGCCGAAGAGGCCGGACGGTCCAGACTCCTGGCGGGAGTACAATATCCCAGCGACTACACAGCCGGAATGGAGTTAGGGCGGCGCATTGGGGAGCAGGTGGTTGCGCGCGCACGGGCCGATGGCTCGGATGCCGTCTGGACCGGCACGGTTCCAACCGGCCCCTGCAATTGGGTGGGAACCAATCCCGGCAACGTCACCGCCGTAAACTGGAAACCGTTTCTGCTGGCGTCGGCCAATGAATTCAGGCCTCCCGTTCCGCCGGCATGCACCTCGGCTCAGGTTCAGGCTGAGACGGAGGCGGTGCGCACCTTCCCGCGCACGTTCCAGACAAACTACAAGTCCTTCTACTGGCAGAGCCCGGACGGGCTGCAAGTTTGGCCCTACCGGCTCGCCAACCTGTGGATGGCCGAGGATCACGCCGAGCTATCCCCGCCGCGGGTGGCGCGCGTCTACGCCCTGCTCTCGGCGGCCATGTGGGACACCTTCATAGCCAGCCAGGATGGAAAATTCGCCTACTGGTATTTGAGGCCCCACATGCTCGATAGCCGGATCACACCGCTTTTCCCGGTCCCCAATTTTCCGAGTTATCCGTCCAATCACTCGTCCTTTTCGGCAGTGCGCTCCGAGATGCTGGCGTATCTTTTCCCGCAACGCGAGACTCTGGCGCGCGCCACAGGCAAGGAGGCCGGCGACTCGCGCATTTGGGCTGGCATTCATTACGAGATCGACAATGTCTCGGGGGTGAACTTGGGCCGCGCCATCGCCCAGAAATTCATCGAATGGGCCAACCGCGACGGATCGCAGTAACCTTATTACATGTACGCCAGGAATCCCCGCCCGTCAACGAGCGGGGCTAAGGGTGGCCGATGGCAACCCGCGATAGCTTCGCCCGCAAGGGCGGGGAGAGGCTGGCGGCCAGGTCAGGAATCGTGGCCTTGAGAACATCATCGATGTGCGCGGCGAAGAGGAATTCCATGTCCGCGCGAGCCTCATCCGGCAGCTCCACCAGATCCTTCTGGTTGGCCTTGGGCAAAACGATCCTGTGTATGCCGGCGCGCCGCGCGGCGAGTAGTTTTTCCTTGATGCCGCCGACGGGCAGGACCAGTCCGGTCAGGGTGATCTCCCCGGTCATTGCGGTGTCGGTGCGCGCCGGGCAACCGGAGTAGAGCGAGGCCAGGGCCACCGTCATGGTGACGCCGGCGGAGGGTCCGTCCTTGGGCGTAGCGCCCTCCGGCACGTGGATGTGGAGGCCGGTGTCCTTGAACTTCACCGGATCGATGCCGAAATCGGAAGCATGGGACCAGATGTAGCTTTGCGCGAGCTTGGCCGATTCCTGCATCACCTCGCCCAGCTGCCCGGTCAGCGTAAGGCCCTTGGATTCGGGCAGCAGGATGGCCTCAATGTAGAGGACATCGCCGCCGCTTTCGGTCCAGGCCAAGCCCGGGGCAACGCCGGGAGGGGAGTTGTGACGGGCCTCTTCCTGCGAGAACGGCTCGGGACCCAACAGATCGGCCAGGTTTTCCAGTTGGATGGGGAAGGGCGTCGTGGCGCCTTCGGCAAAATGGATAGCCGCCTTGCGGGCGAGTTTCCCTATGGTGCGTTCGAGACGCCGCAGTCCGGCCTCGCGCGTGTAGTTGGCAATGACGGCGGTGAGGGCGGTATCGGAAACCGCACACTGCTCCGCGGTGAGACCGGCATGCTCGAGCTGGCGCGGAATCAGGTAGCGGCGCGCGATCTGGGTCTTTTCTTCCTGCGTGTAGCCGGGCAGGCGAATGATCTCCATGCGGTCCAGCAGCGGACGCGGAACGGTATCGAGCGTATTGGCCGTCGTGATGAACATGACCTTGGAGAGATCAAAGGGAAGATCGAGATAGTTGTCGCGGAAGGTGGAGTTCTGTTCCGGGTCCAGCACCTCGAGCATGGCCGAAGCCGGATCCCCGCGGTGGTCGCGGCCGAGCTTGTCGATCTCGTCGAGCATGATGACAGGATTGTTGGCTCCGGCGCGGCGGATGGCCTGAATCAGGCGTCCGGGCATGGCCCCGATGTAGGTGCGGCGATGGCCGCGCAGTTCGGCTTCATCGTGCATTCCGCCCAGCGAGAAGCGTTCAAACTTGCGTCCGATGGCGCGGGCGATGGATTGGCCCAATGAGGTCTTGCCGGTTCCGGGAGGCCCGACAAAGCAGAGGATGGGCGCCTTGGCTTTCGGGTTCATCTTCACGACGGCGAGCTGCTCCAGGATACGCTGCTTGACCTCTTTGAGGCCGAAGTGATCTTCGTCCAACATGATGCGGGCGCGGGGAATGTCGAGCAGATCCTCGCTGGACTTGCGCCAGGGGAGCTCGACGACGAACTCAAGATAGGTGCGCAGGATGTTGTGTTCCGGCGAGGCGGTGGGGATGCGCTCCAGGCGGTCCAGTTCCCGCTCGGCCTCCTTGCGAACTTCGTCCGGCACGTCGGCATTGGCGAGTTTTTCCCGCAGTTGCTCGATATCGGCATTTTCGGCATTCTTGTCGCCGAGCTCCTGCTGAATGGCGCGCATCTGCTGGCGGAGCAGGTACTCTTTCTGCTCCTTGGACATTTCCGTACGCGCCTCGGTGTTGATCTTGTTGCGGATCTCCAGTACCTGCAACTCATGCGAGAGGAAGGTGTGCAGCAGGCGGAAGGCGTCGGCCACGGTGCCGGCCTCGAGCAGTGTCTGCTCCTTCTGCAGGTCGAGCGAGAACATGGAGGCCAGCAGGTAGGCCAGCCGCATAGGGTCCTGATCGGCGGCGATGAGCTGGGAGAGATCAAAGGGAACCTGGGCATTGGCCAGTTCCATGGCCCGCGCCGCCAGATCCAGCACGGACCGGCGCAGGGCCTCTGTCTCCGGATTCTCCTCATAGATGACCGGCGCCGGTTGGAACCGGCCGAGCAAGTAAGGGTCGGACTGCTCAATGGCCAGCAGCATGACCCGCTCCTGGCCGAGAACAAGAACCTCCATGTGCTGCGAGTCCTCTGAACGCGACATCTTGCGGATGATGGCGCGCGTGCCATAGGTGTAGAGGTCGCCCAGCACGGGGCTTTCGGTATCGGGATCGCGCTGGCTGATGAGAACCACCTCTTTCCCCTCCGTGAGCAGCGCGGCATCGATGGCGGCCATGGAACGAGGCCGGCCGACCGAGAGCGGCATGAGCAGATGCGGCATAAGCGCCGTGTTCTTCATCGGCAGCAGCGGCAGCGAAATGACTCTGTCTTTCTCGTTCATGAGGATCTCCTTAAGCATGGGTGAGCTCCTGGGCCGCCAATCGCGGCTCAAAGCGCAGGTTGCCGGTGCCGCGGTCAAAGTCGACCAGTACATTGTGGTGTTCCCGCACTTGCCCCTGAAGAATCAGCTTGGCCAGCGGGGTCTCGATTTCGCGCTGTATGGCGCGCTTGAGCGGGCGCGCGCCATAGCTGGGTTCATGGCCCGCGCGGACCAGGTGCTGGCGCGCTTCGGCGGTGAGCTCGATGCCCATGCGCCGTTCGGCGAGGCGTTTGCGGAGACCGCCGAGTTGGATCTCGACGATCTTTTCCAAATGTTCCTCGGTGAGAGCGTGAAAGACGATAATCTCATCGATGCGGTTGAGGAACTCGGGCCGGAAGAGCTTGCGCAGCTCCTCCATGACGGCCAGTTTCATCATGTCGAATTGGCCGCCCTCGGGTGTGCCCCGGAATTCGAGGATCCGGTGGCTGCCGACGTTGGAGGTCATGATGATGATGGTGTTCTTGAAGTCCACCATGCGGCCCTGGCCGTCGGTAAGGCGGCCATCGTCCAGGATCTGGAGCATGACGTTGAAGACGTCCGGATGCGCCTTTTCGATCTCGTCAAACAGAATGACGGCGAAGGGGCGGCGGCGGACGGCCTCGGTGAGCTGGCCGCCTTCCTCATAGCCGATGTAGCCGGGAGGCGCGCCGATGAGACGGGCGACGTTGTGCCTCTCCTGATATTCGGAAAGGTCGATGCGGATCATGGCGCGCTCGTCATTGAACAGCGTTTCCGCCAGCGCGCGGGCGAGCTCCGTCTTGCCGACTCCAGTGGGGCCCAGGAAAATGAAGCTGCCGATGGGGCGGCCCGGGTCCTTGAGGCCGGAGCGCGCGCGAAGCACGGCTTCCGAAACAGCGACGACGGCGGCGTCCTGGCCGATGACGCGCCGGTGCAGGTCCGTTTCCAGATGCAGCAGCTTCTGCATTTCGCCTTCCAGCAGTTTGTTGAGCGGAATGCCGGTCCAGCGCGAGACCACCTCGGCGATGTCCTCCTCGTCGACCTCCTCTTTCAGGAGGCGCGGGACACTGCCGGAGGTGAGCTTTTCCTCTTCTTCATGGAGCGTCTTCTCGAGGCCCGCCAGGCGCCCGTATTTGAGCTCGGCGGCTTTGTTGAGATCGTAGGCGCGCTCGGCTTTTTCAATCTCGGTCCGGGTGTGTTCAATCTGCTCGCGCATTTCGCGGAGGCGCTGTACGGCTTCTTTTTCCAGTGTCCAGCGGGCTTGCAGGGAGCCGGAGGTCTCTTTGAGCTCGGCGAGCTCTTTTTCCAGCTTCGCCAGGCGGTCGCGTGAGGCCCGGTCGGTCTCCTTTTTGAGCGCCTCGCGTTCGATCTCCAGTTGCATGGAGCGGCGCAGCGCCTCGTCCAGTTCCGACGGCATGGAATCGATTTCGGTGCGGAGCCTGGCGGCCGATTCATCCATCAAGTCGATGGCTTTGTCAGGCAGAAAACGATCCGTGATGTAGCGGTTGCTCAACACGGCGGCCGAGACAAGGGCCGAGTCCTTGATGCGGACCCCGTGATGGACTTCGTAGCGCTCCCGGAGCCCGCGGAGGATGGAGATGGTGTCCTCGACGCTGGGCTGTTGGACCAGGACGGGCTGGAAGCGGCGCTCCAAGGCGGCGTCCTTTTCAATGTGCTTGCGGTATTCGTCGAGCGTGGTGGCCCCGATGCAATGCAGCTCGCCGCGGGCCAGCATGGGCTTGAGCAGGTTGCCGGCATCGAGCGCGCCTTCGGCCTTGCCCGCGCCGACGACGGTGTGCAGCTCGTCGATAAAGAGAATCACCTCGCCGCTGGAGTCGACCACTTCTTTCAGAACGGCCTTGAGCCGCTCTTCGAATTCGCCGCGGTACTTTGCTCCGGCGATGAGCGCGCCCATGTCGAGCGAAACGATGCGCTTGTTCTTGAGACCTTCGGGCACATCACCGCGCACGATGCGCAAAGCCAAGCCTTCGGCGATGGCGGTCTTGCCGACGCCTGGCTCGCCGATCAAGACCGGGTTGTTCTTGGTGCGGCGCGAGAGAACTTGCATCAGGCGGCGAATCTCCTCATCGCGCCCGATGACCGGGTCGAGCTTGCCTTGGTTGGCGAGCGCGGTGAGGTCGCGGCCGTAGCGTTCCAGGGCTTGATAGGTGGATTCGGGCGTGGGCGAGGTGACCCGCTGAGAGCCGCGGACCTCCTGCAGAACCTTCATGAGAGTTTCCCGCGAAAGATGATACTGCTTCAACAGGCGGCCCGAGACTCCGGAGTCCTCTGTGAGGGCGAGCAGAACGTGTTCCACCGAGACGTATTCGTCTTTCAGCTTTTTGGCTTCCTGCTCGGCGGCGAGAAAGAATTTCTGGAGGCGGCCGGTGATGTAGACCTGGTCCGCCGCGGCGCCCTGCAAAGTGACCTTGGGAAGCCGGTTCAACTCCTCCTGCAGGCCGGCGTGAAGCCGCTCGAGCTTGACGTTGGCTTTGAGAAGGATGGAGGGGGCCAGTCCGTTGTCCTGTTCCAGCAGGGCGGTGAAGAGGTGTTCGACGTCCACTTGCTGGTGGCCGAGCGAAAGCGCGTTGGATTGAGCCACGCGCACCCCGTCCTGCAGTTTTTCGGTAAAGCGGGAAAAGTCCATAGACAGCCTCCAGTGATACCAGGATAGCACGTGAATACATCGATATCAACTAATATTAGTCTATCGCTATCAATTTTGTCCCGGCAACAATTCGAGTTCGTTTTGCAACAGCATTATTTTCAACTGTTTCAGTAGAACCGCCCAGTCGTCATCAGGATACCACGAGCGACCAAACACCAACGTCGGCGATTTACAATAAAATCTTATTTATGTTGTAGATAGAGAATACGATTTGTGTGTCACCGCTTTGGATGGAGTTGTGCCTGGCGGTGGATTGCGTTCATCCGGAATCAACAAAAGGGGTTGATTACCCGCACTTGTCCGTACCGCTGCCCGTGGCTCAGGTTCCGAGTGGGCCCGCTTTCTCTTGGGCTCGTCTTTCCCCGCTCCTATTGCAGCGTAGACCAGGACGTTGGTGTCGAAGAAGACGCTAGCGGTCATGCAACTCCTCACGGGTCCAGGTCTTCCTGCCGAGCCGCCCTTGCGATTGCGCGCTCAACTGCCGTAACCGTGCGCGAGCACACTTTGCCCGATCCGCGTGCGCAGCAAGACCGGTCAGGTACTCACGGACCAGCGCGTTCACCGTGGTGTTGCGTTCGACGGCGTAGCGGCGGACAGCAGCCAGAACATTCTCGTCCACGCTCAGCGTAATGTTCTTCATATACACAGCATATGTGTAACTGTGTGAACGAGCAATCGATCATACGGGGGTTCAGCCAGAGATCTCCACCAGCTTGGTACGGAATTCAGCCACCGCATCGGGGATGACGGTAACGCCAAGCCCGGGACCGGTGGGCACCGGGATTAATCCGGAGGCGGGATCCGGTGCGATCCGTTCTTCGAGGATCGCGTCGCGAAAGGGGTGCTCGGTCTGGTCGAATTCGAACATCACCTCGGGCGGCTGGAGGGCGGGTGTGAGCGGAGGACAGCATGCCATCCAGTGCAAGGTGGCCACAGTGCGCAGCGCCGTGCTCCAGTTGTGCGGAATGAGCCGGATTCGATTCAGCCAGCAGAGATGGTTCAACAGGCGAGCTCCGGTGAGTCCAACGCTCTCCAGGTCGGGCTGGAGAATGTCGACCAGGCGCGGCTGCACGTAGTTTTCGATGAGCCAGTCGACCGGCGCCGTCTCGCCACCGGCGAGGGGGATGCGGATGGCCTCGCGCAGGCGGCGGTAACCGTCCAGGTCGTCGGCGAGGACCGGTTCCTCCCACCACATCAGATCAAAGGGTTCGAGGCGCGCGCCGAGGCGGGCGGCGGTCCCGGCGTCGTAGGCGCAATTGGAATCGACACCCAAGCCGATCCTCGGGCCGATGGCCTCACGGACGGCGGCAACCACCTCGACATCGGTATCGGGCGAGAATCCGATCTTCATCTTCATCGCCTGAAACCCGGCCGCCACCCAGGAACGCGCCTCCTCGGCCAGTCCCCCGGCCAGGTCCGGCCAATCCTTGCGGTAGAGAGCGGTCAGGTAAGGGCGCACGCTGGTGCGGTAGCGCCGCCCGAGGAGCGCAGAGACCGGCTGGCCGAGCGCCTGTCCCACCAGATCCCAAAGCGCGACATCCAGACCCGGAGCACTGGGCGGGCCTGGCCGCTGCTGGGGTTCCGCGGGCCGGCGGAGCTCATCGTAAATCGCCTCTACTTCAAATGGCGAGCGGCCGATCACTAGATGCGCATTGGCGGCAAGCCATTCGGCATCGCAGGCGCCGTCTCCCCAGCCGGTGAGGCCGGCATCGGTTGAGACCTCCACCAGTTTCCCGGTGCGCGTACGGGTCCAGTTGAGAGACCACCCGAAACGCTTTTTCAACTCGCCGGTAAGGGTGTGCACTCGGACGCCGGTGATGCGCATCCGCGGAGCGTTGACACCGGAGGCTTCCAGCGACGTGGTCAATGTTTCGGTGTTCATGCCTGCCACCTATTCTATCCGCGCGCCAGAAACAAGCGGGGTACCGCTCGCCAGAGCGGGGATTAGTGCGTCATGGAATAAATGACATAGTTGACGCCGAGGCGGTAGGCCATGGAGGCGTAGCGTTCCGGGTAGTCGGGCAGGTCAGCCCATTCCCAGGCGTCACCCAGATCCATGTTGTGAAAGATCCCTACGATGATCCGGCCCTGGCTGTCGCGAATGCCTCGCCAGTGAGGGGTAATGCCGCCGCGCTCGATCTGGTCGCCATGCACGACGTTGAGGCCGGGGACCCGGTATCGCTCGGAAAGGTTATACACCGTGTGGAAAATGGGATCGTCGTTATCGAGCTCATCGGCGCGGCAGTCCGGCAGCACCTGTTTCATCCCGACCATGAAGTTGGCCCACTCGCGCTCATTGTGGAAGTCGTCCACGATAAAAAATCCGCCGCGTTCAAAATATTCGCGGAGCCGTTTGGCCTGCGGTTCCGTCAAAGACCAGTCGCCGATGCCGACGCCGTAGAGCCAGGGCCAGTCGAAAATTTCGTCGCTGTCGATGTCGACAATCTGTTCCACGCTCCGGGCGTGGATGCGGGTGAGCCGCCGCAGGCCCTGGATGAACTGGCGATCGCTCTTGTTGGCATCGATGCCCCAGCGGGAGCGGTACCGGCGGTCAAAACTGGAGCGGTAGCGGAGGCGGGCGAAGGCGAATTCGGTCTTTTCCCAGGCGTCCGGCGGATCTTCGGCCGGGTTTTGCATTTCGTGCTCGTACTGGGCCCAGCGGCGGCCCTGCCCGGCGGCCCAGGCCAGTGCGGCCAGCGAGGCAACGGCGATGATGGCTTTTCCGGCTCTGGTGGTTGCCGCCATATTCAGACACCATTCGCAGTGTACAAGGTTGGCGGGGGCCGTGTGGGGCGCACGCTTTTTAAGGAATCCCCGCTCTGACGAGCGGGGCTATCGTCCCCCAATAGCAAATCGCGATAGCCCCGTCCCGTAAGGGCGGGGACCTCTTCCACTTCCCGTTGGATGCCGGCGATCTTCCAGTGAATCAGGGATGAACGGACCAGAGTGTTCCGGTGTATGCGGCGGCTGCGAGGGCCATCTTATCTTTCGCGATGGCCAGGCCGATGTCGCGGGGGCGCATTTCGGCGATGGTGAGGCGGGCGCTGGGGAAGTCCAGAACGGGCTGAGGCGCAGCCTTGGCTGTCTTGGCCGGGGATAACTGGAGCGCCGAAACCGCGAGCGTTCCGGTTTGATCGGAAAGAAAATAGAGCCATTGGCCGTTGGGTGACCATTCCGGCTGGGATGCGTTCCAGGTTTCGGGCGTGAGGTAGGTCCAGTCCCTTTCGTTCTCGATGACTCTGCCTGTGATACGCGCGACGGCCAGGCGGGAGCGGTGGGGCGCATAGGGAACGGGGAAGGCGATCCAGCGGTCGTCGGGCGAGAGGCGAGCGTCGGCGAGGGACAGGTTGTAGTTCGGGTGCCGCAGCAGCGGAGTGCGTTTCTTTGTCGACAGGTTCATGAGGCCAATTGTCCCGGGCGGGGTGCGATGGAAATAGAGGAAGGCGCTGCTGTTGGCCGACCACTGGAACGTGCCCTGGCCGATGTTCTCTTCCCAGATTTTGACCGGCTGGCCGCCTCGGAAGGCGGATTCGAAGATGGTGACTTTGTCCCCGTCGTGGGTGTCATAAAGGAGCTTTGCGCCGTCGCGGGAGAGCGCGGGCATGTGCTCGCGCAAGGGACCGCTGGTGAGGCCCCATTCCTGGCCGGAGACCAGGTCCCTGGCCCAGACT